>ERZ795061.2344-NODE-2344-length-17474-cov-7.735806_pt1 | contig 17474 bp, 15 predicted proteins | sample MGYA00375145_ERZ795061 | MGnify/ENA primary metagenome ERZ795061 (study PRJEB30190, sample SAMN05720144) | anaerobic digester metagenome | isolation source: active sludge of municipal wastewater-treating anaerobic digesters | place: USA | collected 2014-12-22 ... | reverse complement strand
TTTAATCAAACCGGTTTTTAAAATTTTTAGTTTGCGTAAAAAAAAATGTGAAACTCAACTATAATATTGTTTCACCTCGTGCGGGGTTTGGTCCCCGCCACCCTCTTCGCGCTTGCGAGGGGTTTTTTTCCTATTGGTCTTATCATCCTTGGCGGGCAAAAATACGCCCGCGACCTCTTCTACTTTATCCATTTTTAAACCACCGATTGGAAAATAACAGATAATTTTTATAAATGCAACCATCCGATTGGGGTCGTTCCCCTTTGTACTCAAAGGGGTGCGACCCCTTTAAAAGTATTAGAATTTTGAAATTAAATTTTTTTGCCGGCGAGCGATTACTCCGAAAATGTTATGTTTAAATATAGCATAAGTATAACATAAATATAACATTGTCGGGTTGGGCGCGTGGTTGCAAAAATCAGAGTTCAAAACTTTGGGAAAATTCGGGAATGTTGACGGTAATATTGGGAAGGGATTGTCGGGCGATTTGCGCAAAGGCTTCGGCTTGCGGCGCTTCGGTGTGCACCAAAAACAAGGTGTTCAATCCCTTAATGCCGGCGGCGTAATTTAACAGATCTTCCCGGTCGGCGTGGGCGCTTAACTCGTTGAGCACCGTTATTTTGGCGCGCACATCATATTCGCGATCAAATATTTTCACCGGATTTTGGCCTTCCAAAATTTTTCTGCCCAAAGTGTTTTCGGCCTGAAAACCGGTGATCAAAACGATATTATCGGCGTTGCCGATGCCGTTTTTCAGGTGATGCAAAATCCGCCCGCCTTCGCACATTCCCGATCCGGCGACAACGACAAACGGTCCGGATTTGCCGTTGAGCGATTTTGATTCCGCGGCGGATTGGACATATTTCAAATTATTGAAATTGAAAGCGGCGTTTCCGTCATCGCCGAATTCTCTTTTGAAATCATTGTCAAAAAGACGGGCGTGGCGGGGGAAAATTTTGGTGATTTTATCTCCCAAAGGAGTGTCAATGTATATCGGCAGTTTGGGAATGGCTTTTTGTTTGATGAGCAAATGCAGAATATAAATCAGTTCCTGGGTTCTTCCCAGGGAAAACGCGGGAACGATGATTTTGCTTTTCTTGCGCGCCGCGGTTTTGACAATGTCTTTCACTTTTCCGAATATTTGCGGCATCGGTTGATGCGTGCGGTTGCCGTAGGTGCATTCCATTATCAAGGTTTGCGCCGCTTCTTGAATGTTTTCCGGAGCGCGCAATATCGGCAGTTCATCGCGCCCCAAATCGCCGGAAAACGCCAGATTTTTAACGTCGCCATTTTCGCCGATTTCCAGCGATACCGCCGCCGATCCCAAAATATGGCCGGCATCGTAGAATTTGAAACGGATATTTTTGTTTATTCTTGTCCACCCGCCGTCCGAGGAAAAATAATCCACGGTTTTGAAACATTCAATCACCCGCCGCACATCCTCTTGGGCGTAAATGGGAGCGATCGGCTCTTTGCCGGCAAGATGGGAATTGTAATATTCGCAATCGTGTTTTTGAATGTTGGCCGAGTCCAGCAGGATCAGTTCGGCGATTTCGGCGGTGGCCGGCGTGCAATAAATTTTTCCGGTAAAACCGTTTTTCACCAATGTCGGCAGTGATCCGCAATGATCCAAATGCGCGTGCGACAAAATCACGGCATTGATGTTTTTTGCCTCAAACGGCAGATTGCGGTTTTGTTGGTTGGCATCCGTTCTTTTGCCTTGATAAAAACCGCAGTCAAGCAAAAGACCGAATCCTTGGGTTTCTATCAAATGCTTTGATCCGGTAACGTTTTTTGCCGCGCCCCAAAAAGTGATTTTCATTTAAAATATTGGAATAAAGCGTTGATGCCGGCCAGATTTTTTTGCCATTCAATGTTTTGGTGCGTGGCCAGTTCCACGGTGATGGCGGGAATGCCGATCGACGCCAGCCAGTCGGTGGCGTCTCCCGAAACCTGATATTGGTCAAAAGTGTCTTTGGCCGGATATCCGGACGCCTTGGCATAGGCGTTGAGGATGGCGCGGGTTTCATCAGACATATCCGCGTTGCACATTGAGCCGTAGACCGCGTTGGATTGGCTGTGCCAAAAAACGACCGCCGCGGGCTTGTTTTTCAAAACATAATCGCGAATCGCCGCGCTTTCCGGTTCGGAAAACGCCGCACTGCCGGCGCTCACCTCTTTTTGCCGCCAGATGCCTTTGGGTTGCCAATTGCAATCAAAGTTGCGGTTCAGGTCCACATTGTTGGCGTTGAAGCGTCCCGTCTCGTTGGTGCCGGCGGGAATGTCGGCGGCGGCAAACCGTCCCTCTTTGCCGGCAATCTTGGCCAACCCGTCGGGATTGAGCGCGGGAATCACCGCCACGGACAAATTCTTGGGAATAATTTCGGAATTTGATTTTAAATAATCAATAAATTCCCAAGCTAAAAGCGCGGTGTTCCATTCATAGCCGCCATGGATGGCCCCGACAAAGACCAATAATGTTTTACCATCGCCAAAAGTGTAGGAATCGATCGGGCGTTTTTGCGCCGAATAACCGATGATTTCATATTTTGGGGCGGAGGTATCTTTGAGCTCCTTTGGCGGCAACGGTTCTTCGTCTTCAATTTCTTTCTTTACCGCGGGTGTTACCGATTCTGTTTTGATTCGGGTATTTTCAAACAATACCCATAAAATCGCGGCCAGCAAAATCGCGCAAATTCCGGCGGCGGCAGTCAATTGGCGGTTGGAAAAAGGTTTCATTTGCCGTAATGATCAAGAATCGCCTTAATACCCGCCCAATTTTTATCCCATTCCTCGTCTTCGGATGTATTCAAAATTACGCTGATTGCCGGAACATTATTTTTGGCAAACCAATCCGTCATATCGCCGGAAATTTGATAGGATTCAAAATTCTTATAAGCCGGATAACCCGAGGCTTTGGCATAAAGATCGGTGATCGTTTGCGTTTCCGGAAGAATGCCATTGTTACAGCTTGACGAATATACTCCGCCGCCGGAACTATACCAAGCAACTACCGCGGCGATTGAATGGCTTTGCGCGTAATCGCGGACAGCTCTGCTTTCCGGTTCCGAAAATGCCGCACTGCCGGCACTCACGGGTTTGTTTTGCCAAACGGCTTTGGGTTGCCAATTGCAATCAAAGTTGCGGTTCAGGTCCACATTGTTGGCGTTGAAGCGTCCTTCGGTTCTTATGTTCAGTTTTTCAGAATCGTCCAAGCTGTTGAAACGGCTTGCGTTATTCATAAAAACATAAGATCCGTCCGGATTCAAATTTTGGATTATCGTTACTTTAATGTTGGCGGGAATCAAGCTTGAATCCGAGAATAAATTATTTGCCAACTTTTCGGCCAAAAGCACTGTATTAAATGAATACCCCCCATGAATGCCCCCAATGAAAAGAATTTCCTTGGAGCCGTTGCCGTAGTGATTGGCGATTATTTCGGTTCCGCCCGCCGATTTGCCGATAAGGGTTTCTGGAGAATTATACGTTTCGTTTTGCGGCACTTCTTGGTCTTGGTTTTCTGCGACAACATCTTCGGCCGGCAAATCGTTTTCAACGTCTGGCGGCGCTTGGGTTTGCGATTCTTCGGCCGGCATCGGATTTTGAGTTTCTTCGGGCGTTGATGCGAAACGATAGGCCAAGAAAACGAGTGCGGCGACACAAACAACGGCGACAACGGCATAAACGATCTTTTTCATATTCATATTTTTTGATTTGATTATTCTTTTATCGCCCATTATATCACAAAAACGAAAAAAACGGATTTTTGCCGCGGCGTTGGCCAAAACCACTGAAAGATTATGTGATCGCGGATCAAAATGTGATAAAATGGCATAAAGCGAAATCAAAATCTATTAACATATCAAAATTATGGACAATCTGGCGCTTTTCTTTCTTTTTGTTTTGATCGCGATAATCATCACCTATTTTTTTCCCGCCATTGTGGCCGTTGCCCGCAGAAAAAGAAATTGGGGCGCGATTTTGGCTCTGAATTTGCTGGCGGGATGGACGTTTGTCGGCTGGGTCGCGGCGCTGGTTTGGGCGTTGACGCACGATTGCGGGGAAAACGGCAAAAAACCCGCGCCGCCGGCCGCCATTGACGGCTGATTTGGCGTGATGCCCGACATTGCCGGCAAATATCAAACAAAAAACCCTGAGAGTAGCGGTATCAAATACCGCTACGATATCAGAAAAAAACAAAACGCCCCGACAGTTTCGGGACGTTTTATTTTTTGGACTAGGCGCGCGCCACATTGACCGCCGCCGGTCCCTTTTCACCGTCAACAACTTCAAATGTCACCGCATCGCCGACTTTGAGATCGGCATATTCCACGCCTCGCAATTCTTTGGAATGGAAAAACAAGTCTTTGGCTTCCCCTTCGCGGGAAATGAATCCAAATCCTCTTTCCGTGAGAGTTTTGATTGTTCCGTTCATTTTTTTGTTGAATTTACGCACAACGGGAAACCGACCATTTTCCGTTTTCTAACTGTCTTAACACTATACACCATAACCCCTTTTTCTCCAAATTTCAGTCCCCGCCGGGCGTCGGAACACGCAACCTCAACGCCCGGATTTAATTCTTTAACCGCCAAAACCGCGGCTTCATCCGGCAAGACCCTCCGGGAGCTAAACAGGCCTAATTGATAAAACCGTCCGAATGATTTTTTGATAAACTTGCCATTTTTTTATCTTTAAAAAAAACGCGCAATGTTATAACTGCGCAAGTTTTGCTGGCAAAGGATAATGTATTTCCCTGTTGCCCTTTTTGCGGTTGCAATTATCGCATAAGGGCTGAATGTTGCCGATATCGTCCAGATTGTCAAAGCCGCGATGTCGAAATGATCGGGGGACGATATGATCCCTTGTCAGCACAATCTCCGGCTCCCTGCGGTTGCAGCAGGGACAGGTGTAATCATATTTTCTTTTAAGATCCTCCCATTCCTCACGAGTATGTTTCCCTCGCTTCGGTATTGTGTGGCTATTCTTCTGCAACCCTTGATCCAATTGTCTCAACCATTCTTCGTATCTTTCTATGGCCAAAAAAACCGGATCAAAAGTTTGCAATTTTTCAATGAGCTCGCCATTGATTGAAGCTATTTTAAAGCCTCCTTATATCCTTTTTGATTATTCCACTTCCCGCCCCGCAAGTCAAACTCATCTTTGACAGTAAAAACGCAAAAATCCAATCCCGATTTTTCAAAACTCACAGAAACAAGAGGCCATATCCAAAGGATAAATTGCCAAGGTCTGACCTTGGCAATTTTAAAATCGGAGGTGTAGCCGCAAATACGACTTAAACCGTATTCAAATACTGATTTAAATCAGTCCCAAATCCATCACCTTATTCCCCCCAAATCTTAAGCGGTAATCATCCCCAAAATCCCTTCCCCGGTATTCCCGTTTTGGGTAACAAACAGGACGCCCAATCTTTTCCCGCCTTTAACGAACCCGCGAAATTTTCCTTTTCAAAAAGGGTCTAACCCTTTTTATGCAGAGCAATCAATAGTCAACGAAACCTTTTGTGGCTATAAATTTAAGAACATTTTTCCCCGATTCTCTTAATTTGTCCGCGCAAACACCATCGGCGGTTATAATCGCGAAATCATTTCCGCACGCCTCTATTATACTCACATCAGCAACTCCCAGAAAATATATGTTTTTATTTGAAAAAATCAACGGCAGTCCGATATTGATTTCCTTTAAATTGCAATTTTCCAATTTTAAAATAAATTCTTTGAGCACTTTTTTGTAATCGTCCCTGAAATTTTTGTGCTCAATCGTTAAATGAGAAAACTCCGCTAAAATATGCGGGGTTATGAAAATATTTTCAAAAGTGCTTATTTTTTGAATCAACAGATCAAATTCCCTGGGGCTGTATTGTTTTGTCTTGATAAATTTTCCGATATAATTCCTGTCAATCATCCCAACTACGAATAAAACAAAAACTTCAGTATCAAGGATGACATTTTTAATCATAATTCTCAATTTTTTCTATTTTTCCGTCTTTATCAACATGCAAAATCTTATAAACTTTTACCAATGTCGGCTGCAATTGCGGCAACAAACCGGCATTTGCCTTATTTTTTTCAAAAAAGCTGAATGTTATTCGGCTGGACCCGTCGTTTTCAAATTTGATTTCCTCCAGTAAAATTTCGCCGGAGTTGATTCTTTCGGAAAAAATATCCGAAAAATTCTTTTTTGTTTTTTCTATCAATTCTTTTGTTTCCATATGATTTTTAATTTTAATCTGATTAACAAAATTCTAACCAATAATCAAAAAAATGCAAAAATATCAAACACTGACTCCCGCCGCTATTTCGCTCATCCGCAAAAGTTAATTTCCACCCCAATCCCCCTTTCCCGGTCTTCCGTTTGAGCAACAAACAAAACCATAAACCGCCTCCCGCCCTTAACAAACCCGCCAAACTTTTCTTTTATTCCAATTCCCTCGGCAACTCTTATAATTTCTCGTTGATGACTTCCGCGAGCGCGTCCGCGATGCTTCCCGGATGTTTTTTTAATACTTCGTTGGGAATCCTTATTGTGTAGAAACCGTCGCGGGATGAATAATAATCCCTTTTGAGATCCCGAATGATCTGCGCCGGATTGTTCAAGTGCTGGATTCCGTCAACTTCAATGTAAATCCGCGCGGGCAAAATCGCCAAATCAACTGTTTTGTGCCCGTCGCTATACTCCATTATCGGCTCAATCCCACGGCGGTGCAATTCGTCGCGCAAAAGCCGCGAATATTTTGTGGCGTAACGCGTTTTATCGGCCGCAGGCGCGGCCGACGCTTTGAATAAAAGATTGCCAATCGAAAATTTCACCGGTTCGCGGTTCAAACGCGTGAAATATAATTTCACGCCAAAAACAACGCCAAGCAATAACCACGCCGGCCAAACCAACCACATCATTTTCATAAAAAACCAAAAGAAAGCAAAAAACCATTCAAAAATAGATCCTATTACTTCCCACCAATTTATGGATTCAAATGGAATCATTTGTATTTTTTATGTTTTCAAATTATTTCCAATTTATAATCTTATTTCCCCCAAATCCCAAGCAGTAATCATCCCCAAAATCCCTTCCCCAACTTTTCCGTTTTGGGTAACAAACAGGACGCCCAACCGCCTCCCGTCCTTGATAAACCCGCCCAATTTTTCATTTATCTCAAACGCTTCCACCTTTCTTTTTCTCTGTTTCCAAAATTTTTTTTACTTCGCGATCAAAATTCGTATTTTTTGCCGTCGGCGGCAGTTATCCGGAATTTCCGGATAACTGAATTTTCATCCAATTCTTGCTCCAAAAATATATTTTTCAAATGTTCGTTGACTGTGCGCACATCAACATCAAAAAGCTCGGCAATCAATTTTTGCGAAAGCCAAACATTTTCATCCTCAATCCTGACATGGATTCTATTCCCGCCACCCAAAGATTGATATATGACAATTTGCGATTTTTGATTTTCCATAATCTCATTTTACCACAAAACCCATAATCCCATCCGACAATTTAAATCCATATTTAAATCCGTATTTAAATCAGTACCGAATCCATCATCAAATTTTCCCCAAATCTTAAGGGCTCTTCCACAAATAATATCCGCATCTTGCTTGCATCTTTACCCCATATTTCATTTTTCCTTGGTCGCAATATTTTCGTTGTAGCGAATGCTACACCTCAAATATTGTTCGGTCGGAAAAACGAAATCTGAGACAAATCTGACAACCAATCTGAGGACATTCTTTGTGAAAGAGCCCCAAGCGGTAACCATCCCCAAAATCCCTTCCCCGACCTTCCCGTTTTGCGTAACAAACAGGACACCCAATCTTTTCCCGTCTTTGATAAACCCACCAAACTTTTTATTTTTGCGTTTTTCTTTTTAAACCTCAATTATTTTCAGGTTTTCTGCGGTTGTTTTTGGTTTGATGAAAAGGTTTTCGGTGGTTTTGTTATCGGTTTTTTGGGTGCCGTGCTTGATGTGGTATTCAATGCCTCGCGCTTTGCAAAAATCAATAACGATTTGCGCGTGTTGGTTATAAAAATCGCCTCCATATTTGAATTGCTTTGAAGTGGTATTGTAATTTAATTTTCCGAATATGATTTTATTGGCAAACGATACTGATTTCAAGATTTTTTGCAAATCTTGCTCAACCAGATTAGGGGTCGGATATGGCTCCATACTTACCCAGGTCTTCAATCCCCTGTTATGCAAATATTTCAACGATTTAATCCTTTCTCTATATGGAGCGGAAAAAGGTTCAAATTTCTTTTTAAACTCATCGTTAAGGGAAACAAGGGTAATGCCGTATTCATTATTTTTTCCATATTTATCAATATTCGCCAGCCCATTAGGATAAATCCCTTTTGTTAAAACAACGCAACGAATATTGTCTTTGTTTAACCGTTCAATAATTTTCAGCGACAAATCGCTTACTTCCGGGTATTTATACATAAACGGATCCGTGGAAAAACAAAGATGCACGAATTTTATTTTGTGCTTATACTTCGGAATTTCTTTATCCAGCAAATACAATGCGTTGGAAACAATTTTTGGTTCGATCCAATCTTTGTAGGTTTTTACGATTCCGCACCGCTTTTTCATCACAAAAGCATAGCAAGGAAAATTGCATCCGTGGGCGCATCCTTCCACATGATTTATGCAAAAATCAGCATATTCCACCCCGCTTTGGTATAAAAGAGTTTTACGCAAAATGCTCTTCATAGCTTTATTATATGCTTTTATAAAAATTTTATAAGACAATCGGACGGATATGTTCCCTTTCTTTTCCTAATGGTAACTTCGATTTCCGATGGATTTGTTTTCTCCATTTTTTTAAGTACTTCTCTGCTATGTTTCTTTAAAAACGGCGTTTCGGCTATCGTAAAATCACCTAATTTATTAAAAGAAATTATTTGCCCTCGGAAATTATCCATGATGTTCTTTTTTAGTACCTGATAATTAGGGTTATTATCGAATAAAGTCATTTGCGAACAATTATGTGTTGCATCAGAAAATTGAAAATTCCCAGTTTTATCTACGCTCCACATCGCTTCTTTCATTTTCTCCAAACCCAATAAATTGTTAGTTCCAAAAAATAAAAAATAATAAGTTTTATTTACCTTATTGATCATTTTAAATGAGCGAACAAATTTTATACCCGCTGCGTTTTTTAATTGTTGCAAATAGACAGAATGAAGTATTTCAATCCTCTTTTTAGGATCGTTCTCGGTTATCGCTGCTTTCCATTTATCGGTGCCGAACAATTCGTTATAATTTCTTTCAAGTTTGGTGTCACTAATAAATCGGTTGATTTTTTCATACATAAAATTAACCAATATTTCACATTTGGCATTGCTCATTATCCTTTTAATAACCGAAAATGGTATATTGTTAAATCCAAATGGATCTATAAAAATAAATGAAGGTGCAATTTTTTTATTTTGTTCGTCTAAATGCTTGAAAATATCATCCAATGTTTTGTGAAATTTATCACAAACAACCATCAACTTAATATTTTTAGGGATATTTAAAGAACTAATTTTTTTCTTGAGATAATTGCAACGATCTTCTTTTTCTTCAATAAAAAACATCACAACTTCCGAATTTATCGGTATTTTTTGTTTTAATACAGCATCAATAGCTATAATTGGAGAACCCGGCTTGCCTTCTTCGTATTCGCCGGGGCCGGCAAAACCATCAATATAAAGAATTCTTTTATTCCGTGTTGCCATTATCGGAAGCCAAGCGTTTAAATATTTTTTCAATATTTCGTGCTTTGCTTCCGTGTGTGGTTCAATGAGCCATGTGGTTGTGTTGATTTTTGACATAATTGTTATTTCTCGACTATTTTTACTTCCTCGGGCGTTAATTCGTAAAGTTTGTAGACCAGTTGGTCAATTTGGGTTTCGTATTCTTTGACTTTGGCTTGTTTGGCGGAATTTTTCAAATAATCGCCGGATCTGGTAATCTCCAGAATTTTATCAACAATTTCAACAAATGGTTTTTGCTGTTTAATATCGGCATCTACTAATGGTAATTGCTCAATCGTTGATTTGTTGATTGCTAAATACCCACCAGCTAAATGTTTTTCTTCAAAATTTGTTAAAAAATAATAAGTTAAAAATTTACTATTCAAAATACCCAAGATAAATTTTGGATTAAATTTTGAATAATCATAGATTGCATAAATACCAACGCCCAACCCCAATGGTTTTGAACTATATGTGGCTTCAATTCTTTTTGTCATGCCAGAAATAACTATCTTTTCTTTAATCCAAAAAGACCATTTTGAATTGGCGATATTTACTCCTTTTGAAATAAAAGCATTTGTATATTTTTTACCCATATATCGCACTCCCTCAAAATCAATCAACCAGGGGTCTATAGAACCACTTACGACGAATGGGATTGATCCCTTTAATTGATTTTCACTAATATATTTAGAAAGTTGCTTTGCCTGAAAACCAGTCGCACCAGAGGCAATTTTTATTCCAAAATCTTTAAATTTTTTATAAACACCAAGCGTTGTTTTCTTTTTTAGTAAAATATTTTTCGCTAAATCAGAGATATTATTAACTTCATAATAATTAAAACCAGTTTTAGATTTTGAACCTAAAACAATAATCGGATACACATTGACACCAGCAAACACCGAGAGATGAGATACACTTACAACATCAAGGGTTCCTTGTTGCTTTAAAAAGATCAAAACATCTTCAGAATACTTTGATATCATGAATTTATTTGGAATAATCCACGCATATGTTCCTTTAATATTGGAAATATCTATTCCTTTCAATAAAAAGATCGCATAAATATCAAATGCCCCCTTTATTAAATGATAATTTTTTTTATAAATTTCCCTATCGTTTTTTTCATTTTTTGAACTCTGTATTGCTGAAATATAAGGGGGGTTTCCGATCACCACATCAAAGCCGCCTTTTTCTTTGAATACCTCGGAAAAATGGAGTTTCCAGAGGAAGAAGGGACGGGAGTTTTGTTTTTGGAGATTTTCTAGGGTGGATTTGATGTTTTTTATTTGTTGTTGTGCGGCGGTGATTTTCTTTTCGTCGCGGGCGTTGCGTTGCACCGATTCCAGATTTTTGATTTCTTCTTCGCATTTAGCCAAAATCAGCGATTGCTCTTTTTGATCAATCTTTTCTTTCAAAGCAAGTTTTTTTGTTTTGTTGTTTTCTTCAAAATAAAGCGCGTGCAATTTCCTCAATTCCGCGAAAATATCGTCGCTTTTGCTTTTGAATAACCGCCCTTGAAGGTCTTTTTCAAAAAGGTTCTTCATTTCCACCTTGCGCCGGTCAACTTTTTCCAAATCCGAAAGATCAAATTTGATCACCGTGTCGCCGATAACCAAGTCCTCCAGCAAGCTGTTGCCTTGCATTATTTTGTAGTCCAGATTCGGCAGGGGTTTGATTTGTTTGATGTCGTCTTCGTCCACGATCAAGGATAGCCACAGGCGGAGTTTGGCGATTTCCACCGCGCTTGGATCAATGTCAACGCCGTAGAGGGAATTTTGGATGCAGTCGCGCTTGAAGTTGTAGATGGTGCGGGTTTCGTCTTTGAGGTATGCCGAAAGGGTTTCACGGGCTTTGACGATTTCGTTCATCATTCCCACGGGAAACGCGCCCGAGCCGATGGCCGGATCGCAAACCTTTATCGTTGCCAGCTTTTCGTCAATCGCGGCGGCGTTTTGCCGGACGCTTTCGGGCAGTTTGTAATGATGGGCGGGGGTTTGCTTGCCCTTGCTTTCAACCAACAATTCATTTTGCCCGGCTTTGTCGCCGTCTTTTATCAATACCTCCAAATCGTCTTTTGAAATTTTGCCCTCCAATTCGCCGGCCAAATAGTTTATCAAACTCTGCTGGCACATATAATGCACGATTTCGCGCGGGGTGTAATAGGTGCCTTTGGATTTGCGGTCTTTCACTTCCAGCAGGTTTTCAAAAACCTTGCCCAGCATTTCCGGGTCAATGGCAACTTCCTTTTCCAGCGGCTCGTCTTCTTTGACGGTGAAATTATAACGATCAAAAATATCCAAAATACCGTCGCCAACATCGCCCTCCTTTGTCGCACGGTCGTTGGAAAACAATTCGTCGGGAAGCATTATGGAAGTGTTCACCCAGTCATAATTATTGATCGGGTCAAAAAGTCCACCGTTTAAAAACGGAATTTTGCAATTAAAATGACTGTAATAATTATCATCGCGCTCTTTTGCCAATGCTTCATAAAAAAGCGGTTCCAAATAATCGTTGAAATAATTGCCGTTATTTTTCCGCGCCTTATTGAATAAATTTCTCAAAAATTTTTTGTCGCCTTCGCCCCAGTTTTTATCTTTTGGCACGCCAAACCAGCCCTTCTTTTGCAAAAAGTACAAAAACACGATTTGCCCGAGCAATTTTTTGGAAAAATCAACCGTGTTCACCGATTTGGTTTCAAAATCGTCTTTTATCTTTTCGTCTTTGGCGGCAAGATCGTCTAACGCGTCTTTGGTTTGGCAAAACAAATCGCGGTATTTTTCAAAAAATTCTTTGGTTACTTTTTCAATGTTGAAAGCTTCTTCAAGCTCTTTGAGGGTTGGATCGCGATTGTCATTTTCCACGATCGGCGCTAAGCGGCTTTGCGCGGTGTGGCTGTTTTCGTTGGCACCCACCAAAAAAGACCAGCGCCGGGCCGGAGTGAAATCCTGAATTACTTTTGTTTTTCCATTGCTTCCTTCTTCAAACTTGTAATCCATTTTCACCAAAGAAAACCGCCAATCGTTGGTATCGGGCGCGACAAAAGCAATCAACGCGCCGTCCTTATACTTTCCTCGTCGGCCACCGTTTAAATACCACGCAATGAAATTTCTTTGGGCGCTTCTTGCCCGTTCCAGCGTTTCCCCTTTTTTCAAATTGACAATCAAAATGTCAATTTCGTTTTCCCCGTCCACGTATTTGCCGATCCTTTCAAACGAACCGACGCGCGCCCTGAACGCTTCGGGGATGTATTGTCCGCAATGCGGCCGCTCGTTTCTCTCGTCAAAATGATTAAGCAAATTTCTGATAAAATAACGGAAACGATTTTCATCAAATGAATTTTCAAATGTTTCCTTCACCAAATTTTGCGCTTGAATTTTATCCATAATATTTTAATTGCGCCCATCAACCTTGACAAAACGCTAACGCCGGTTATACTTAAATTGGAATTGCTTCCAGGCCAAACTGTGGCGTTTATCGCCGCGTTCCCGCAAGGGATAGGCTTGGGAGTTTTAGTTTATTTTGGCAATCCGCCTATTTGGGCCAAATTTGAACATAAATCTCTCTGTGCGCGATAATTTTCCGATAAGCATCGGATTTTTTCTTTTCATTTTTGACCGACCGATTTATCGCGCCCGCGACATAATCGGCCAGCTGCAGCAAGTTATTGCTTTCCGATCTTTGCATTTTAATCTTTTTTATCAATTTGTCATTTTTATTCACGCGTTTCCGCAAATATGTTGCCAACTGGTTTTTAAAATCAAGATTGCCGCTTTCATCAATTATCACCGTTGAATCGCGCATTTTTTCTTTGGCATTTTCAAAAACCAACCCGCAAGCATATTTATAAAACGAACTCTTATTTTTGAATCCATCTCCAAAAAGTTTTTTCGGGTCTTTGTTGATAACAATTCCGTAATAAAAGAAATTATACGGCGAAACCGCTTTTAAAAAAGCAACTCTTATTTTATCCGAATTATTTTTGAAATGAAATTCGTCATTTTCGCGCCAACCAACCTCTTTTTTTAAAAGCTGGATTCTTTGGTCGCAGGAAATTGCTTCCTCATCTTCCTCAAACAACACCAAGCCAACCGTGAAATAACGGCTTGATCCTTTATCAATTTTCAATCCGGAATCTCCCGATTCGTCAATAAAAATTAACATAGATATTCCGATAGAATCACTTCCCGTTTGCTGGTGTTGCGGCCGGCGGATTCGGCAAAATGGCTTTCAAGAAGCGGATTGGGGATATTGGCTTCAAGAATGGCGAGTATTTTCAACGGGCTGATTCCTTTTTTGATTTCTTCGCTAAGAGCGGCCAGCGCGGTTTTGGCGGTTTGTTTGGGCAAGCCGCCTTCTTCCAGCCGGGTGATGACTTTTTTCAAATATAATTCCTGATCGTCGGTAAATTGGCGGCGGTCTTTCATTGTCGCTTTGATAATTTGAAGAATCTTGGTGGCACTGTCGCGGCCGCCTCTCATTTTGGCTTCCGGCAATTCTTCGGCGGTGGCAAAAACAAACGCGTTTTTATTTTTATCGCGCAAATCATAAAAATCATCGCCCAATTTTTGCTGTTTCGTGTTTTTGTCGGCTTCAAGAATTTTGGCCGCGGCCATAAAATCCAATTCTTTAGCATCGCCGTTATTGTTTGCGATAAAAAATTTTTGCAATTTTCCGCGCCGGAAATAAGTTATCAAGTGACCGGCATAATTTTTGTCAAATCTGGCAGTGCGCGCTTTTTTGGGAATTTTTTTGATCTTTTCAAAAATATCCGGTTCTTTGTCGCGCAAACTTTTGATGGCGTGCAGATATTTCAATTCGCTTTCCTCATTTTCGTCTTCTCCGGTGATAAATTTTTCCGAGGTCAAGCGGCTGAATAGTTCGTGCGATCCGATGGGTTCGTTTTCCGTCAATAATTGCGCGTCGCCGCCCAACAACGAAAGAAAAGCGTTGATTTTGGCTTCGGCGGCTTCCCGCAATTTTATTTGGTCATTGGCTTGTTTGGTCGGAAAAAAATTATAAGTGTAAATTTTTTCAAATTTCGTGTCAACACGATTGATGCGGCCAACTCTTTGCATCATCCGGGTGGGATTCCACGGCAAGTCATAATTGATCACAACATTTGAACGATGGAGATTAACGCCTTCGGCCAGTATTTCGGTGCAAACAAGAATCCGATAATCGTCTTTTGGAATTCTTACCTTGGCATCAAAATTTTCAATCACTTGCTCGCGGACGGTTTGGCTTGACGCGCCGGTAAAGCAAAGCGTTTGCTTTGGAAATTTAATTCCAATATTTTTTGCCAAGTATTCCGCGGTTTCCTTGGATTCGGTGAAAACAATGAGTTTATTTTTTTTGAGAATCGGATCCTTATCAAGCTTTTCAACGAATGCCAACAATTTGGGATCGCGATCAATACTTGCCCACATCGCGCGAATTTCTTTCAAAATGTCCAAGTCGTTTTGCAATTCCGGCTTTAATTTATTGTCAAACTCTTTGCTGGGAAGTTTTTCCGCCTTACCTTCGCTGATTAAATGTTCGATCGCCTCGTCGTTGTCATTTTCCAAATATTCAAAAATCTTATTGATGTATTTTTTGCTCACATAAACATTGCCCTTATCAAATTCGGTTAAAAACGATTGATAGGAACCGATGAATCGGTCAATGGAATTTTTAAAAGCGTAAAAACTGCTTTCAAGTCGCTTGATAAGCAATATTTTCATAAACTTTCCCATATTTTTCTGCGCCAATTTGTCCGCATGGGAAAGTTCGCCCGTATAGTGCAGCAACGGCATATAACGGGCATATTTGAATTTTTTGGCAATAAGCTCGATCGTTTTTGTAAAAACGACATCCTCATTATCGTTGAGTTCATAAAAAACCGGTTCGGGTTTGGCAACTTCCGGGAATTTCAATTTTTGCGCCGCCAAATCTTTTTCAAAATATTCGTTGATTTCGGTGCGCGTTCTGCGAACCATCAGATGCTTCAAAACCTTTTCCCTTATTTCCTTGGCGTTTTCTTTGACTGTTTCAATATAGGCATTATAATCGTTTTGGCGATCCAAATTTTTCAATTTCCGATCCAAACCGGAAAAGAACTGTTCCAAATCGGAAAGTCCGGGAATCGTGCTTCGGCGGGCGGGCTGGAATAGCTTGATTTGGCTCAAAATGTCTTTTGGAGAGTTGTTGTAAGGGGTGGCGGTAACCAATATCACTTTTTTCCCGCGGCAAATTTGGGCCAATTTTTCGTAAGTGGCGTTGTTTTCGGTTCTAAAACGATGTGCTTCGTCCACAAAAACATAGCGATATTGATCAATGCCGTCCTTAATAATCTTGTCCAGCTCGCCGATGGATTTAAATGTCGCCGGAACATTGAAATCTCGAAAAACCTTTTTCCATGACCCCGGATTTGTTTCATCAATAAGCACGGGCGGAGCAATAACCAATATTCTGCCATCATTAACGATTTGTCCGGCAAGCATTGCCGAAATGTAGGTTTTGCCAAGCCCGACCACATCGGATATGAACACGCCGCCATATTCATCAAGTATCTTTTTTGTGTTTAAAACCGCTTGTTCTTGATATTCCAATTTCAAAAATTCGTCGGGCAAATATTTAAAAAGCAATTCATCATGCTGATTCAAGTCTTCCTTGAAATACTCGTAGAGGAATTTTAAATATAATTCGTAGGGAGTAATCTTGTCATTGAGCCAAGTTTTTGCCCGAATGGTTTCAATATATTTTTGGCTCACATCAACCGCGTCCTTCCAAAGATCGTTAAACTTTTCCAAAGCAAATTCATAATCGGAACGATTTTTAAGTTCAACATTAAATTCCAAATTATCCATTAACCCGGCTTGCGTGAAGTTGCTTGATCCGGTAATAACCCTCCCTGTGTCTCTGTCACCTTCGGAAAAAGTCATAATATAAACCTTCGCATGAATCTTTTCCGATGGATAAGCACGAATTTCAAGCCGTCCGTCCTTTATCCATTCTATAAATTTGTATATTCCGCCCTCAATTTTTTCGTTTTCTTCAATTTCTTCCATCTCTTTTTCAACGATTGGACCCAATTGCTCTTTTGTTTCCGCGTGAGAAAACCGCAAAGAGGCCTGTTCGGCAATCTTTGCTTTTTGCATCATCTCGTATGTCTGCTGATTGGTGCTAATGCCAATAAGGATTCTTGTTTTCTTTGTTTTTTTAAGCGACTTGTATATTGCGTGAAATCCGCTGGCGTAAAAATAGCCAACCAAACAATCAAAAAAATCGGTATTTTTAATCAACACCTCAAATCTTTGTTTTAGATTCTGGCCTTTCTCATTTGTAACGAATGTTAAGTCGTTATTCATAAATATTAATAGCTTTGCGGCTTACAAGGTCATACTTCATTATAATTTACATCTTTTTAGTTGTTTTTTCAATTATTGAACTATAAAAAATTCGCGAAGCCTGCTGGCTTCGATTTATATATTTTAAATGCAAAATTCTCCCCTTTTACCCCCCCACCTTGCGGCTAAAATGCGTTGGCCTGCCCCAATTCGAGCCCGGCTGCCCCTTTGCGGGCGGAGTTTTTTGGTTCGCGAAAATGTTATGTTTAAATATAGCATAAATATAACATTAAAAATGATTTCGGTTTTGCCGGCATATCAAATTTTGGATTATTTTAGTAAAATTCATTGCGCGATTATTTCAAAATAGAAATGTAGAAATAGCGTCAACT
>ERZ795061.2339-NODE-2339-length-17506-cov-7.416710_pt1 | contig 17506 bp, 13 predicted proteins | sample MGYA00375145_ERZ795061 | MGnify/ENA primary metagenome ERZ795061 (study PRJEB30190, sample SAMN05720144) | anaerobic digester metagenome | isolation source: active sludge of municipal wastewater-treating anaerobic digesters | place: USA | collected 2014-12-22 ... | reverse complement strand
TCTTCACCGACGCCACGGTCCGGGTTGGAACGACGACCTGGGTCGAGGCTGGGCGGATGAAGTGATGAGCATTCGTCGTGGAAAGCATGACACAGAGGTTCACGGAGTTTGCACGGAGGTTCACGGAGGAGTTCATGGGCGCGCGCGACTCTCGTGCGACCAGCGTGCGTTTTCCTCTGTGAACCTCCGTGAAACCTCCGTGAACCTCTGTGTCGAGCTTTTCGAGCGAGGATGCGCTATTGAATCGATGTCGTCGACGCCAGCGCCTTCGTCAGCCGATAGAGGAACTCCTGTCCCTCGAAGTAGCTCCGCACCCCCATCCGCTCGTCGCGCCCGTGCGCCCGCGCATCGACCGTGGGGTCGCTGAACAAGCCCGACACGCCGTACGCCGGCACGCCTAACGCGCGGAAGAAGCGCGAGTCCGTCGCCCCGGTGCTCATGGTCGGGATGACGGGGATGTTCCCCCACATCTCCTTCGTGATGCGTTCGATGGGCCCCATCACGTCGCGCGCCAGCGCGGTCGACGGCGTCGAGGGGCGCTGCGACTTGATGATCACCTTCACGTTGGTGTCGCCGATCACGCGCTCCAGCTCCGCGCGCACCTCGGCAGCGCTGCTGGTGGGGTAGATGCGGCAGTTGACGTTGGCCTCCGCCAGCTGCGGGAGCGCATTGGTCGCGTGGCCGCCGTTGAGCTGCGTGGCCACGCAGCTCGTGCGCAGCATCGAGTTGTAGCGCGGGTCCTTCTGCAGCACGCCGAGGGCGGCGGCATCCTGCGGATTGGCCACGAGCGCCTTCATCGCCTTCCCCACCTCCGGCGTCTCGAGGTTGGCGGTCTGCGAGAAGAAGGCGCGCGTCACCTCGCTCAGCTGCACCGGAAAACGATGGCGCCCCACCTTGGCGAGGGCGTCGGCGAGCTGCGTGATGGCATTGTCGTCGCGCGGGACCGACGAATGCCCGCCGCGGTTGGTGGCCCGCAGCGTGAAGTTGGTCGTGATCTTCTCCGCCGCCTGCACCGTGTTGAAGAGGTGCTTGCCCTCGCGCAGCGTCCCGCCTCCCCCTTCGTTGATGACCACGGCGGCATCAACCAGCTCGCGGTGGTTCTTCGTCAGCCAATCCACGCCGTTGAACGGCCCGCTCTCCTCATCGGCGGTGAGGGCGATGATGATGTCGCGGTCCGGGACGTAGCCTTCCTGCTTCATCCGGAAGACGTTGGCCACGAAGATCGACGCCATCGCCTTGTCGTCGGCGGTCCCGCGTCCGTAGTAGTAGCCGTCGCGCTCCGTGAAGACGAACGGATCGAGATCCGGCGACCAGTCGGCCTTGAGCGCCTCGACCACGTCGATGTGCGCCAGCAGGAGCAACGGCTTCCCCGCATTCGGCCCCCCCTTGCCGCGCAGGCGCACGACCAGGTTGTGCTTCTTGGGCTGCGGCCCCCCCACGAAGATGTCGCCCTCGGGGATCCCGGCGGCGCGGAAGCGCTTGGCCATCGCCTGCGCCGCCGCGGTGATGTCTCCCGTCTCCACTCCGGTGTTGATCTCCACCAGCTCCTTGTAGATCTCGCGCGCGAGCTGCTGGTTGGGATTGAGCTGTCCCGGGGTGTAGATCGGCGCCTTCTGCTGCGCCGCAACCGTTGAGGAGAGGAGCGCCGCGGCGGCGGCGAGCGAGCCAATCGTGGTCCGGGCAATCGGGTGCATGGGCTGGCGGCTGGGCGTGGGATGAAGGACGCTGCGCAGACGATAGCGCACTTCGGCGGCGTTCGCACGTCGTGGGTCGGCGTGCACCCCGGTTACCCTGGCCGAGCGGAGAAGACCGCGGCACGACGCGAGACCGAGCCGGGGCCGCCCATTCCACCATCGCCTTGGCTTCCTGCGCCGAGCGAATCGCGATAGCGTCCTGTACGCACGAACGCTTCCCGCGCACGCCACCCCTCCCTTGGGCGCCGATGCTATCTCGTCCTTCCGACTTCCCCAAGAGCCACCAGGCCCCGGCTTTCGCTGGGGTGATCGCGGCCCTCGCGTCGTCCCGTCTGCTGGCGCTCTCGATCGCCCTGTCGATCGTGCCTTCCGCTACCGCGCGGGCGCAGAACTACCTGAGGCCGAGCGACATCAACGCCCTCCCCAGCAAGCCGGCTGACGCCCGCGTTGCCTACGGCGCTGACTCGCTCCAGTTCGGCGAGCTGCGCCTGCCGAGCGGCAAGGGCCCCTTCGCCGTGGCCATCGTCATCCACGGCGGCTGCTGGGTGCACGGCTACGCCGCCGCCAACAACGCCGCCCCCATCGCCGACGCGCTTCGCGATGCCGGTGTCGCCACATGGAACGTCGAGTACCGACGCCGCGACAACCCCGGCGGCGGATGGCCCGGGACCTTCCTCGACGTCGCCAGCGCCGCCGATGCGCTCCGTGGCCTTGCCGCGCGCTACCCGCTCGACCTCACGCGCGTGATCGCCATCGGCCACTCTGCCGGCGGCCAGATGGCATTGTGGCTGGCGGCCCGTCCGAAGCTCGGCGCCGGCTCCCCGCTGCGCGTTGCCAACCCGCTCCCCATCGCTGGCGTCGTCGCCCTGGCCGGCCCTGGTGACCTGTACGACTTCAACACCTATGGCGATGGCATGTGCGGCGAGGGGACCATCCCCAAGCTCCTCGGCGGCTCCCCCGCCGAGGTGCCCGACCGCTGGCGCGACGCCTCCCCATCGAACTGGCTCCCGTTAGGCGTCCCGCAGGTCATGATCGCGGGCGAGGCCGACCGGATCATGCCGCGCAAGAACCTCGACCTCTGGGGCGCCGCCGCGCGCGCCAAGGGCGACAGCGTGGAGATCATCGTGGTCCCCAAGGCCGGGCATCATGAGGTCATGTCTCCCCGATCGGTCACCTGGCCCGCCATCCGGGACGCCGTCCTCCGACTCTCGAACAACCGGCCGGGCAGCGCCCAGACCAGCGAACGATGGTGGCGCGACGTCGAGCGCCTGAGCCACGACTCCATGGCCGGTCGTCAGACCGGGTCGAAGGAGCATCGCCAGACAGCCGAGTACGTCGCCAACGCCTTCGCTCGGGCGGGGCTCCGGCCGGCGGGGACGAACGGCTACTTCCAGCCGGTGAAGTTCCTCTCGCGCACGATCGACGAGTCGCGCTCCGCGCTCACCCTGCTGCGCGACGGGAAGGAAGAGTCGCTCACGCTGGGGCAGGACGCTGCCTTCGTCTTGCGCGCCCCGCTCGCCGCGTCGGTCGAGGCGCCGCTCGTCTTTGCCGGCTACGGGTTGCAGCTCCCGGAGTACGGTGTCGACGACCTCACGGGGCTCGACGTGAAAGGGAAGGTCGTGGTGTACATGACGCAGATGCCCAAGGGGGTCCCCGGCCCGGTCATCTCGCACTCGCGCGCCCAGTCGTGGGAGACGTTCCGGAAGCTCGGCGCGGTTGGCGTCATCACCTTCGGCGGGTCGCGCACCAATGACGCGGCGTTCACGCGCGCGAGCGCCAATCGCCTCGCGCCGCAGCTGACGCTCGACGACGCATCGCTCGACGCACAGCGCGGCAACTCCCTCGCCCTCGGCTGGAACGCTGCCCGCGCCGCCAAGCTCTTTGACGGCGCCGCCGAGCCGTACGCTGCCATCGCCGCGCGCGCCGACAGCGGGCTGAAGCTCCCGCGCTTCAACCTGCCGGTGCGCATCCGCTCGCGCGTGGCGCTCGTCACCGGGCGCGTCACCTCCGACAACGTGCTCGGACTCTTCCCCGGCTCCGACCCGCAGCTCAAGGACGAAGTCGTCGTGCTGACGGCCCACCTCGACCACGTCGGGATTGGGCGCGCCGTCAACGGCGATTCGATCTACAACGGGGCGATGGACAACGCCTCCGGCACCGCCCTCCTCATGGAAATGGCCCGTCGGTTGCAAGAGGGCGGGAGCAAGCTCCGCCGCTCCGTCCTCTTCGCGGCGGTCACCGCCGAGGAGAAGGGGCTGCTCGGCTCGCGCTACCTGGCCAATCACCCCACGGTGAAGGCGGAGCGCATCGTCGCCAACCTCAACACCGACATGTTCATGCCCATCGTCCCGCTCACCAGGATCATGGTGAACGGGCTGGAGGAGTCGGACCTGGCGGCCGACGCCCGTGCAGCTGGCGAGGCGTTGGGCCTTGCGGTGGTGAGCGACCCCGAGCCCGAGGAGAATCGCTTCATCCGCAGCGACCAGTACTCGTTCATCCTGCGCGGAATCCCGTCGCTCTCGTTCAAGGTGGGCTTCGCCCTCGATACCCCGGAGCACGAGGCAGTGAAGGCGTTCCGTGCCACGCGCTATCACTTCCCGCAGGACGACGTCACGCAGCATGTCGACCAGGCGACCGCCGAGGGATTCACGCGCTACTACCTGGACGTGGTGAAGCGGGTCGCCGATCGCGATCGCAGGCCGCGTTGGCATCCCGACTCGTTCTTCCGGCGGCTGGCTCCCGGAATGTGATCGCGGTCACGCAACCGCCGCTGCAAGGAATGATTTGCAGCGGTTAATCCGCGGCCTGCCTTCGGTCGATACTCAGACCCACACCGAGCCGGCGGGGTCGAGTTCATGTCGAGTGATGACGGAAGGGAGTACGTCCAGGCACTGTCGCGCCTGATCGAGACTTGTGCCTCCACGTACCCGGGCTCTGCCGCGCGCGATGCGGCGGCGCGGGACGTGGAGAATCGGTCGCGGCGACGCCCGCTCGCCCTCGAACTCGACGGTGACCTGCTGCGCATCGGTGGAGATGACGCCGTCCCCTTCGATGCGCCGGGGACCGAGGCGCTCGTCTCGGCGTTCCTCGCCCACGCCATCGGGCGCATGAGCATTCGCCAGCTCACGCCCGCGCGCGACTTCCTGGAGATGGCGCGCCTGCTCAGCGTCCGTCCCAGCGACCCGCAAGGCGGGCATGCCATCGAGCGCGAGGTGTCCGACGCGCGCCTGTGGAACGTCGAGTTCATCGGCCTCGCCTCGCTCGACGCCAAGCCGGTGACGTCAGCGCTTCCTGCCGAGATGCTGCTCTCGCTGCGCGACGGCGCCGACTACGCCCATGCCGAAGCGGCGCTGGCCAAGCTGGCCACGCGCGGCGAAGAAGCGCTCGCGGAAGGCGACGCGCGCGTGGTGGCGGCGGTCCTGGTCGCGATGTCGACGTTCGAGCAGGAGAGCCACCACGACAACCTGCGCCACACCGCCGAGCTGGCGATGAAGCGCCTGATCTCTCCGATGGCGTTGCGCCTGACGGCCCAACTCATCCCGTCGGCCCGTCGCCGCGAGTCGCTCATCGCGGTCCTGTCGCAGGCGGGCGAGGATGGGGCCGAGGCGCTCTTCGCACACTTGGTCGCATCGCAGGACATGCACGAGCGGCGCGCCTACTTCGATGCCATGGTGGCGCTGGGCAGCGGCATCTCGATGCTGATGCAGGCGCTGGACGACGAGCAGTGGTACGTGGCGCGCAACGCCGCCGAGCTGTTGGGGGAGATGCGCGTCGACGGCGTGGAAGGGTCGCTCGCGCTCATGCTCAAGTCGCCCGAGGAACCGCGCCGCATCGCCGCCGCTTCGGCGCTCGCTCGCCTGCGCACTCCCGACGCCCTGGCCGCATTGCACGAGGCGGTGAACGATCCGTCGGCGCAGGTGCGCTACTTCGCCAGCTCCGCCACGATCGCGCGCATCGAAGGCTCCTCGGCCCGCCAGCTCGGTGTGGCCCTCGACGCGGATGGCGATCCGGACATGAAGCTGCAGATCATCTCGGCGCTCGGCCGCTTGGGGACCCCCGATGCGGTGCAGAAGCTGATCAAGACGCTGCTGTCGCCGCAGGGCGGTCGTGGGTCCGCCGACATGAGCAGCGAGTTCCGGTGTGCGTCGATCGAGGCAGTGGCCGACGCGCGCGGTGGCGCGGCGCTCAGCGTCATCGCGCAGTTCCGGCGCGATCGCGATCCACGAGTGGCCGAGACCGCGACCCGCATCTACGCGCGACTCGCGAGCGAGTCGCGGACGACGAATCGCGCCACCGCCTGACGAACTACGGGGAACGCGAGATCGACAGAGGGACATCCTCCCGCGTGCTGCGCGGGAGGTGCACCACGGTACGACCCGCGAGTGTCTCGACGCTCCCGGCGTGCGCCCTGATGAGTCGTTCGGCGTACGCGAGCGGCTCTCCGTGCTCCGGGACGCCGCCGCCGCGAATCACCAGGCGGAGTTCACGCCGATCGTCCTCCCCTTCGAGCGAGAGCGTCGCGCCGGATGGCGACTGTCGCAGGATCTCGTGCAGGATCACCGACAGGGCCTCCTGCAAGCGCCCGCGATCGGCAACGAAGGCCGGGAGCGTCGGCGGAAGATCCGCCTGCACCGTGACCTCCTGATCGCTCGCTGCCGTGGTGAATGGCGGGAGGATGGCATGCACGACGTCCTGCAGCCGCACCCGCTCCTCGCGCAACGTGACGGTCCCGAGGTCGAGTCGCACGATCTCGCGCAGCCGCAACAGCGCGGCGTCGACCGTCTCGGCGGCGTTGCGCGCCGCGCCGATCATCTCCTCCTGATTCTCGTTCAGCTCCCCGAAGCGATTCTCCAGCAGGATGTGCAGCGGCAGGCGCACTTCCTCGAGCTGGTGCATCGCCCCTTCCACCGCCTGCGCCACCAGCGTCTCGTACTCGCGTTGCCGTTGCGCGATCAACTCACCCTGCGCGGCCTGGGCGGTGCGCGATTGCGCGAGCGCGTCACTCAGGCGATCGACGAGGAGCTCGATGCGGTCCAGCTCATCGATCCCTTGATCGCGCGATCCCTGCGGGTGGAGCGCCATCCCCAGCAGTTCCGAGGCGCGCCGGAAGGAGACGCTCGCATCATCGCGCTCGCCGCGACGTGCCGCCAGCTGCTCTACGCGTTGTGCGACATACCGCGTATTGCGCCACGCCAGCACGGCGGAGCCAAGGGCCGCCACAACCGCCGCGATCACGAGCCACTCCGGTGCCTGCCGAGAGTACTCGCCCCAATAGACGAGTGCGGTCACGGTCAGGAGCCCCACGATCGCCGGAAGTACCGCCAGGAAGAGCCGTTGGCCTACGCGCATGACTCGTCGGCGCTCGTCAGGCGCTCGCCTCCCGTGGGTTCGTCGAGCGACACGACCAGTACGTCGAGTCCCTCCGTGTTGTCGATGAGCTGCGTGACCACCGACCCGTTGCGCAGCCGATGCCACCACGAGCGCCGGCTCTGCCCCACCAGCGCCAGCGTCACGCCGCGCTCGCGGGCAAAGCGAAGGATCGCAGCGGCCACGTCGTCGCCTTGCAGCTTGACCACTTCGGCGCCGAGCGTCTGCGCCATCTGGATGTTGTCCACCAGCTTGCGTTGCACGGCGCTGTCGATGCGATCGGCGCGCTCGTCAGGCGTCTGTACCCACACGCAGTACCAGTCGGTGTTGAGGCGCCCGGCGATGCGACTGGCGCGGCGCAGCAGGCGTGCGGTGTACGTGGGGCTGCTCGACATCGCGACGAGAATGCGATCGACCGTCGGGCGCTCGACCGGACCGCCCTCCTCGCGCCGCACGATCTCCTCGCGCACGCGGTCCACCGAGCTCGCCACCTCGCGCAGCGCCAGCTCGCGAAGCGTGGTGAGGTTCTCGTCGGTGAAGAAGTTGGAGAGCGCGGCGGGGACCTTCTCCGGGGCGTAGATCTTCCCCTCGCGCAGCCGCTGGCGCAGGTCCTCGGCCGAGATGTCGAGGTTGACGACCTGGTCGGCCGAGGAGAGGACCCAGTCGGGGACCGTCTCGCGCACCGTCACGCCTAACGTGCGCTGGATGACGTCGTTGAGCGACTCGAGGTGCTGCACGTTGACGGCGGAGATGACGTTGATCCCCTCGTCGAGCAGTTCGAGGACGTCTTCCCAACGCTTGCGGTGCCGTGCCCCCGGGACGTTGGTGTGCGCCAGCTCGTCGACGATCGCCACCTGTGGGCGACGCGCGATGATCGCGTCGAGATCCATCTCGTCCAGCGAGACGTTGCGGTAGGCGATCGACTTCCGCGGCACGACCTCCAGGTCGCCGATCTGCGCTTCGGTCTCCACCCGACGGTGCGTTTCCACGAAACCCACCACCACGTCCACCCCGCGCCGCCGCAGGTCGTGCGCTTCCTGCAGCATGCGAAACGTCTTTCCCGTCCCTGCCGCCGACCCCACATACACCTTGAGCTTCCCCCGCTCGCGGCGGCGGACGATCTCGAAGAAGCCGGTGGTATCGTGGGTGAGCGGGTCGGTCACGCGAGGCCGTGCGCTAGAAGGTGAGCGCCAGCGAGGAAACGATGAAGGCGTTGCTCTTCGCCGTGCCATCCCGCCTGGGGAAGACCGCGTTGCTCCCGGCGAGCGCGCGAAGCTCGGTGCGCCAGAGCACCTTGGGCGCCGGCGTCACGTCGACCCCGAACGACCCACCGTTCGCCTTGAAGGCGTCGGCCCCTCCCGTCACGATGATGACCTGCTTCGGGTCGGCGTAGCGCTCGACGCGAGCCACCAGCGCCGTCGTGGAGGTAGCCTGCACGCGAGCGATGAGCGAGGTGCCGTACCAGCGCCCCGTCTCGGCCACCAGGTCCTGCATGCCGAAATCGAACGTTCCCATCAGCGTCAGCCTGTCGTTGGCCACGAGCTTCACGCTCCCCCCCTGGAAGATGCGAAGCTGGGCGTCGACGCTGTCGGGCGTCTCGTTGCCGATGAGATTGTATGCCGAGAGCGTCACCTTGGGTGTGGCAGCCCAGTCGAGCCGTCCGCCGACCGCCTTGTTGCCGTTGGTCTCCGAGATGTTCTGCCACCCGTTGACCACGTTGAGCTGCGCGGTGAGCGACGGCGTCGCCTGCCAGGTGAGCTTCACCCCCGATTGATAGTACGGCGAGTAGTCGGCGATGAGCGAGCGTGTGTACGTGAGGTTGTCGCGCGAGATCCACGATTCGCTCCCGATGTGGGACAAGTAGATCCCGCCGTCGAGCCAGAGCGAGGGCGTCAGCTTGACCCCGACCACCGCTTCCTGGATGTAGCGCGAGACGTCGCCTCCACTGTACGAACCTACGCGTGGCTCAGCGGCGTAGTTGGACTGCACCGACGTGCCGAACTGCACTGCGAGTCGCCCGCGCACTCTCGCGCCGCTCAACACCGCCTCGACGTGGGCGAGGTTGATATTGAACTCGTTATGCCGCGCCGGCTGCGTGCTGAAGGCGCGGTCGAGTGTGCGCGGCCGGTTGAAATCGTACGCGTAGTAACCGTCGACGAACCCGCCGAACTTGACCGTCACGGCCGTGTCGGCGGTCGCTTGTGCCATCGCCGACGAGCCGCTGATGGAGGCGATCGCCAGCGCGACCGCCGGAACGAACACGCGTGTCATGACTGCTTTCCTCCGACCGGGTGCGCGAAGGCCGAGTCGAGCGCAATATTGAGGAGGAGCACGTTTACCCTCGGCTCGCCAAAGAAGCCGAATTGTCGCCCCTCGATGTGTCGGTCCACCAGCGCTCGCACCGCGGCACTGTCTGCGGCACGCGCCCTGGCGACACGAGCCACCTGCAACATGGCATTGGCCGGCGAAATGTGCGGGTCGAGCCCCGACGCCGAGCGGGTGGCCATGTCGGTCGGGACCTGCCCCTTCACTGCGCCGTTCGTGGCCACCGCTTCGTTCACCGCGTCCGCGATGAGCGTGTCAGCGAGCTTGGCATCGGTCGGCCCCTTGTTGGTCCCGCTCGACGCCGTGCCGTCGTAGCCGCTCCCTGCGGCTGACGGGCGCGAGTGGAAGTACCACTCCTGTGTGAACGGCTGCCCGATGAGCGCACTGCCCACCACGCGCCCGTTCACGCGCACCAGCGACCCGTTGGCTTGACGCGGGAAGAGCACTTGCGCGAGTCCGGTGACGATCCCGGGATACACCACGCCGGTGATGGCGCACAGGACCAGGGTGAGGACGATCGCGGGGCGAAGTTGCTTGCGGAGCATGGACATGAGGCTATACCAGGCGGAGGACGACGAGTGCCATGTCGATGAGCTTGATCCCGAAGAAGGGGACCAGGAGCCCGCCGAAACCGTACACGATCAAGTTGTTGCGCAGGATGGTCGAGGCTGCGGCTGGACGATAGCGCACCCCGCGCAGCGCCAGCGGGATGAGCGCGATGATCACCAGGGCGTTGAAGATCACACTCGCGAGAATGGCCGACTCGCTCGAGTGCAGCCGCATCACGTTGAGCGAGGCCAGCGCCGGATACGCCGTCAGGAACATCGCCGGGATGATCGCGAAGTACTTCGCGACGTCGTTGGCAATGGAAAAGGTCGTGAGTGCGCCGCGCGTCATCAACAGCTGCTTCCCGATCTCCACCACCTCGATGAGTTTGGTCGGGTTGGAGTCGAGGTCGATCATGTTCCCCGCCTCCTTGGCCGCCTGCGTCCCGCTGCTCATCGCCACGCCCACGTCGGCCTGGGCCAGCGCCGGTGCGTCGTTCGTCCCGTCGCCCGTCATCGCGACCAGCTTCCCGCCGGCCTGCTCGCGCTTGATGAGCGCCATCTTGTCCTCCGGCTTCGCTTCGGCTAGGAAGTCATCGACCCCCGCCTCCTGCGCGATCGCCGCCGCGGTGAGCGGATTGTCGCCGGTGATCATCACCGTGCGAATGCCCATGGCGCGCAAGCGCTCGAAGCGTTCGCGCATCCCACCCTTCACGACATCCTTGAGGTAGATCACGCCAAGGACCCGCGCGGTGCCGGTCATCGGCCCCGCGCCCGCGCCCGACGTAGCAGCTGACGGCATCAACCGTTCGGCCACCACGAGCGGCGTTCCCCCCTCGCGAGCAATCCTCTCCACCAGTGGTCGCAGCTCCGCGGAGCCATTGCCACCGTGCTCCTGCACCCAACGGCTCACCGTGTCGCCCGCGCCTTTGCGCAGCTCCAGCACGGCCGTGTCCACGCCGCTCATGCGGGTGCTGGCGGAGAAGGGGACGAAGACCGAACGCGTGTGCGCGTCGTCCTCCAGCGTGCGCGCGTGGATCCCGTACTTCGTCCTGGCCAGCACGACGATGCTCCGCCCCTCGGGCGTCTCGTCGGCCAGCGAGGCCAGCTGCGCCCGGTCGGCGAGGTATGACTCGTCCACGCCGGGCATCGGGTGAAACGACACCGCCTGCCGGTTGCCTAACGTGATCGTCCCGGTCTTGTCGAGCAGCAGCGTGTTAACGTCGCCGGCCGCCTCGACCGCGCGCCCGCTCATGGCAATCACGTTCTGCTGGATCATCCGGTCCATTCCCGCGATGCCGATCGCCGACAGCAGTCCGCCGATGGTCGTCGGGATGAGGCAGACCAGCAGCGCCACCATCACCGGCGTCGAGACCGACGTCCCCGAATACAGGGCGAACGGCTGCAACGTCACGACCGCGAACAGGAAGACGATGGTCAGCCCCGAGAGCAGGATCGTCAGGGCGATCTCGTTCGGCGTCTTCTGCCGCGAAGCCCCCTCGACCAAGGAAATCATTCGATCCAGGAACGTCTCGCCCGGGCCCGCCGTGATGCGAATGACCAGGTAGTCGGAGAGAACCTTCGTCCCCCCGGTGACTGCCGACCGATCGCCCCCCGACTCGCGAATGACGGGGGCCGATTCGCCGGTGATCGCCGACTCATCCACTGACGCCACCCCTTCGACGACTTCACCATCGCTGGGAATCACGTCGCCCGGCTCGCACACCACATGGTCGTCCTTGTCCAGTTCGTTCGACGCCACGAAGTAGAACGTGTGCCGGTTGCGCGGGTCGTCGAGCTTCTTGGCCTTGGTCTGCGCGCGCGAGGCGCGCAGCGTGTCGGCCTGTGCCTTGCCCCGCCCCTCAGCCATCGCCTCGGCGAAGTTGGCGAAGAGCACCGTGAACCAGAGCCAGATCGCCAGCTGCACGGTGAAGCCGAGGTTGCCCTCGCCGCGCACCACGTCCTGCACGAGCACGAGCGACGTGAGAATGCAGCCGACGAACACCACGAACATCACCGGGTTCCGCACCATCGTGCGGGGGTGCAGCTTGCCGAACGCATCGCGCACGGCTCGCTTCACGATCGGCGGGTCAAAGAGGGGACGTTTCGAGACCGACATGTTAGAAGAGCCTCCCGGCACCCATCAGCAGGTGCTCGACAATCGGACCTAACGCCAGGGCCGGGAAGAAGGTGAGGGCAGAGACGATCACGATCACGCCGACCAGCAGGACGACGAAGAGCGGCGAGGTGACGGGGAACGTCCCGGCCGACTCCGGCGCGATCTTCTTCTCGGCCAGGCAGCCGGCCAGGGCGAGCATCGGCACCATCATCGCGAATCGCCCGATCAGCATCGTGACGCCAAGCATCGTGTTGTAGTAGGGCGTGCCGCCCGTGAGGCCGGCGAAGGCACTCCCGTTGTTGGCCGCGGTGCTGGAGAAGGCGTACAGGATCTCCGACAAGCCGTGCGGCCCCTGGTTGTTGAGCCCGGCCAGCCCCATCGGGCTCGCGACCGAGATCGCCGTGGTCACCAGGATCGCGGCCGGGAACACCAGGACGTAGAGCATCGCCATCTGCACCTCGCGCGCCTGAATCTTCTTCCCCAGGTACTCGGGGGTGCGCCCCACCATCAGCCCGGCGATGAACACCGTCAGCACGACCATCATCAGGATCCCGTACAGCCCCGCCCCCACGCCGCCGAAGACGACCTCGCCCAGCTGCATGTTCACCAGCGGGACCAACCCGCCTAACGGGGTGAACGAATCGTGCATCGAGTTCACCGCCCCACACGAAGCGTCGGTGGTGACCGTGGCAAACAAGGCGGAGTTGGCGATCCCGAATCGGACCTCCTTCCCCTCCATGTTGCCGCCGGGATTGGTCGCCGTCGTCGCCAGGTCGAGCCCACGCTCGGCGTGGATCGGGTTGCCGCGCGACTCGGCCCAGTACGCCGTCGTCACGCCGCCGAAGAAGAGGACGAACATCGCCGACCACACCGCCCACCCATGGCGCTGGTTCTTCACCATCCGCCCCAGCATGTACGTCATCGCCGAGGGGATCAGGAAGATCGTCAGCATCTGCCAGAAGTTGGTCCACGGCGTCGGGTTCTCGAACGGATGCGCCGAATTGGCGTTGAAGAAGCCGCCGCCGTTCGTGCCGATCTGCTTGATCGCCTCCTGGCTGGCCACCGGCCCCATCGCGAGGACCTGCTTGGCCCCCTCGAGCGTCGTGAGTTCGACGTACGGGCGGAAGTTCTGGATCGCCCCCTGCTGCACGAGCATGAGGGCGAACACCAGCGAGAACGGGAGCAGGACGTAAAGCGTCCCGCGCACCGTATCGACCCAGAAATTGCCGAGCTTCCCGGCGCTGCGTCGGGAGATGCCGCGCACCAGCGCGACCGCGACGCCCATCCCGACCGCCGAAGAGACGAAGTTGTGGAAGGCCAACTGCATCATCTGCGACAGGTACGACATCGTCGACTCGCCGCTGTACGACTGCCAGTTGGTGTTGGTGGTGAACGAGGCCGCCGTCTCGAACGCCTGACGCGGCGGCAGCGCCGCCATCCCCTGTGGGTTGAGCGGGAGCAGCGCCTGCAGACGCAGTGCGATGTACGTGAGCAGCATCGATGCGGCACTGAACAGCAGCACACCCGCGGCGTAGCGCGTCCAGTGCTGGTCCTTATTGGGGTCGATGCCCGCGATGCGATAGATGGCGCGCTCCACCGGCGCCAGCCAACGCAAGGATCCGTCGTACACGCGTACGAGGTAGATCCCCAGTGGCTTGGCGACGAGCATGACGCACGCCGAGAAGAAGGCGATCTGCAGCCAACCGTTGGTGGTCATGGTCAGAACTTCTCCGGCCGCAGGAGCGTGTATAGCAGGTACAGCAAGAGCGCGACCGACACGAGCAGCCCGAGCACCGAGTCCGGCGTCATGAGTTCCGCTCCTCGTCGCGTGCGTTGCTGGAATGCCCCAAGAGCGCGCAGCCGGTGATGTACCACAGCATGAGCGCGAAGAAGGCGATGGTGAGCAGCACGTACACCAGGTCGAGCACAGTCCCTCCGAGGGGCAGGGGGCGCTCGCACGGTCTCGTGACGCTGCAGGGCCGAGACGGGGAGGCGCCGTACGGAGTGACGATGCGATTTGGGGGGTGAAGAACGCACAAACGCCCCGAGGAGGGGCGTTAAGGTCGCATGAAGGTCGTATGCGCGTCGGCGCGCGCGCGGCCACGCGGGGCCGTTCCCGGTCGGTTACGCCCCGCCGCCGTGCCCCGCGTCGATGTCACTCAACTCCGCGGCCGGGAGCGAGAGCGTGAAGACGCTGCCTCCGCCCTCGCGTTCCGCGTACGTGAGCGTCCCGCCCTGCGACTCGGCCAGTCCACGGGCAATCGCCAAGCCGAGCCCAGCGCTCCCCACATCCGGTCGTGCCGCCGCAGGGCGATACAGAGCGTCGAAGATCCGCTCGCGCTCGTCAGGCGGGACGCCCGGGCCGCGATCGGCAACGGAGATGCGCATCATCGCCCCGTCGCGCTGCACCGTCAGGTCGACCGGTGTCTCACCCGGCGCATACTTGCGGGCGTTTTCCAGCAGGTTCACCAGGATGCGCGCCGAGTGCGTCAGGTCGAAGCGCGCCAGCGGAAAGGCGTCGTCGCTCGGCAGCTGCACGCGGATCGGCCGGGCGCCAAAGCTCCCCTCCACCTGCTGCAACACGGCGCTCACCAGCTCATCGACCGGGACAATCGTCGGCTCCATCGGAAAGCGTCCGCTCGCCAGTCGGGACATGTCGAGCATGTCGGCCACGAAAGCGTTGAGCCGATCCGCCTCCTGCTCGATCACCTCGGAGCGCTCGTCGCCCAGCGATCCCAGTTCGTGCGCCAGCGCCTTGATCGTCGTGAGTGGGGTGCGCAGGTCGTGCGACACCGACGCCAGCACTGCCGTGCGCATGCGCTCTGCCTCGTGCATGGCTTCCAGCCGCTCGGTCGTCCGTTCGTTCCGCGCGCGCTCCACGCCTAACGCCGCGTAGTACGCCAGCGCGGCCAGCAAACGCTCCCGCGGATCGGTCAGCGCGAGTCCGCCAGCATCCTCCACGTCGAGCACACCCATCGAGCGCGCCCCGGCGCGCAGCGGGATGAGGAGTCGCAGCGCCCGTTCTCCCTGCAGCGCCTCGCGCAGCGACGACGCCTCACTGGCGATCACGCGCACCACCCCGCCGTCCAGCACCGCCACGCGCGCGCCGCGGTCGAGCGCGAGCCACACTGGCTCGACATCCGTGGCACCCTCCCCCGCGGGGAACGTCGCGGATGACGGTAGCTCCGCGGTCGCCGTCGCCGACTCCAGTGTACCGGTCGCGCGGCCATCGCCATCGCGCAGCACATGCACCCGGCACGCCTGCACCCCCAGCGCCTCACGCGTCGTGTGCGCCACCATGCGCAGCGCCCCCTCGGCGCGCGGCGCCGTCATCGCCTCGGCGCCGAGCGTGGCCAACGTCGTCATCTCCGCGGTTCGCTCGCGCGCCTCGTCGGCCTCCCGTTGTACCTGATGGAAGAGGTGCGACGCCACCACGCTCGTCCCGAGGAAGGCGAGCAGGACGAACCAGTCGAGCGGGTCCGCGATGACCAGCGTCCCGTACGGCGGGAGGAAGAACCAGTTGAAGCCGAGGAAGGCGAGTGCCGCCGAGAACAGCCCCACGCCGCGCCCACCATCGGCGGCGGCGACCAGGACCACCAGCAGGAGCGCGAGCGTGATGTGCGAATCCTCGAGCCGCTCGCGGAAGGGGATCAGCGCGGCGATGACCACCGCGAGCAGCAGCGGCCACACGTACGGACGAACGCGACGCACCCGCCTCGTGACCGCGGGGAGTGCGAGGGCCCGCGGTCGCGTGCGTTGCGCGCTGCGCTGAGGGGATGGCTCCGGCACGCGTTGACGCTCCTCAGTCGGTCACGAAGCGATATCCCACCCCAAGCTCCGTCTGCAGGTGCCGCGGCCGCACCGGGTCGTCCTCCAGCTTGCGGCGCAGGTGCGCCACGTGCACGCGCAGGTGCGCCTGTGCGTCGCCAAAGACCCGTCCCTTCCACACCGTCGTGAACAGGAATCCGTGCGTCAGGACGCGACCGGCGTTCGAGGCGAGCGTGGCCAGGAGGTCGAACTCCGTCGGCGTGAGGTGCACGCGCTCGCCGCCCCGATCCACCGTGCGCGCCGCGAGGTCGATGCGCAGTGCGCCGGCCTCGATCACCGTGCGCCCTTGCTCCGACCCGTTGGAGCGTTGCGCGCGCCGCAGCAGCGCCCGCACGCGCGCCTGCAGCGCCGGGGGCGAAAAGGGTTTGGTGACATAGTCATCCGCCCCCGCATCGAGCGCCGCGATCGTCGCCTGGTCGTCGTGCCGCGCCGTGAGGATCAGGATCGGCGTGTCGCTCCACGTGCGCAGTTCGCGACACACGTCGATCCCGTCCATGTCGGGAAGCCCGAGGTCGAGCACGACCAGCGCGGGTGACTCGGCCGCAGCAAGCGTCAGCGCCTCGCGCCCGGTCGCCGCTTCGCTCACCGTGCCGCTGAGCGGCTCCAGCACGTGCGCCACCGCGCGCCTGATCTGGCGCTCGTCGTCGACGACGAGAAAGCGTGGTGTGCCGGTCATGTTGGCGCGCGCGAGGGGAGGACCCCTTCAAGCGTACTGCGGGCGCGGGTGTGGGCGCAACGGAACGACCCGTCGCGCACCCTGACGACGCACGACGGCCCACCTTTCGGTGGGCCGTCGTGTTGCCCTTACCCTGCGCGCCTACCGCGCAGCGTTCGTCATCAGCTCCCCGGCACGCGCAGGAAGAGCAGCTGCCCGTTCTCGCCCGGGTACTGGCTCGTCACCCCGTTCGTCGTCGCCGAGAAGGGGAGCGTGTGCGCCTGCACCGCGAAGAGCCAGGAGCCCTGTCCCATCGACTTTTCGGTGCTGATGATGCCGGTCACTTCCCAGCACAACCCCTGCGCATCGACGCACTTGCCGCCGGGGCCCGGGATCAGCGTCTCCTGCGTCGCCTGCACCACCTTGCGCGGGTTGATCGCCTGCTTCCCGTCGTTGACGAGCTTCAGGTTCCAGATCGCCGGCGGGCGCGAACCGTCAAAACCGTCGTAGGCCGGATCTTCCTGGATCATGATGCTGCGCTGCGTCGTGGCGATGTTGTCCGGCGATGCCCACCCGCTGGCCGCTCCCTTCGAGCGCTCCATCAGGATCAGTGCCGCGCGCGTGGGATCGTTGCGCTCGAACTGCAGCCGGTACAGCGAGCCGGCCAGGTCGCAGACGCCGAAGCAGTCGGCGCCAACCTGCGTACGACCGCGAACCGACGCGTTCCCCGTATCCACGAAGTAGATCGCCGGGGTGTTGGGCGAGTTCTTGTCATAGTCGCCATCCTCGATGCGCACGAACGGCATCGCGCCTAACGCATCCACCTTGTTCTGCAGGTTCGCGGCGCGCTGCGCCGGCGGCGTCGACAGGTCGGCCGGGTCGGTCACCTCGACGAAGTACCCAGGAATCCGCTGCCCGTCCACCATGTTGCCGCTGTGCAGCGGCGTCCCGGCCGTCGACTTCACGTCCGTCT
>ERZ795061.2337-NODE-2337-length-17517-cov-6.110125_pt1 | contig 17517 bp, 10 predicted proteins | sample MGYA00375145_ERZ795061 | MGnify/ENA primary metagenome ERZ795061 (study PRJEB30190, sample SAMN05720144) | anaerobic digester metagenome | isolation source: active sludge of municipal wastewater-treating anaerobic digesters | place: USA | collected 2014-12-22 ... | reverse complement strand
TACCCTGCACCCACCTGGAAGGAGTCGCGATCGGCGTCTGGCAAAAGCGGGGTAACCGCAATCGGGGGTGCCGGAGATTCGTCAAATAGGTACCCACAACGCAATGCCAGCGACCACGCGGGCAATCTGTATTCGGCGCCGATTCGATAGCTTCGCGCGTTGGAGTACACCTCGGGAGTTTTTTCTGTCAACGCGCTGTAAGGCGCCGCAAACGCGATAGTGAGCGTGTCAAACGTGCTCCACTGCGTCTGGACGACGTTTGCCTCAATCGTAAGGTCCGGAATAGGAGTAACCGCGACACCGATACCCATGACGGCCGGATACGGTATCGTCGTGCTGACATCAGCCTTCGCGGGCAGGCTGGTTTTCACCATCGTCCATTTCGTGTTCATACTGTCAAACGCAGCCGTTCCATTGACCTTCGAATCCACCTGACTTCTGTACGACGCACCGACGGTGAGCATCGGCATCGGGCGGAACTGGACGCCGGCGTTGAAGCCATAGTTGATGTCGCTCGTGCCTTCAAGATGCATAGCCGCAACATCATCACCGAGGAGTGGATGCTTTACTTTGCGGCTCAGTTCGAGGGATCCGTACACGGCCTGCATCCCTGCTGCCATAGAAACGGGACCGACCGAATACGCGACGACTGGATTGAAGTAGTAGGTTTGAATCTCCGTTTTTGTCGAGATGTACCGGCCCTTCCAATCCTCCGGCCAGTTGGTTCCAAGTCCGAACGGGTTGAACACACCCAACCCGACCGTTACGGGACCCGCTGGAGACGCAACATAAAGGTGCGAAGGATAGAAGAGGGCATCTTTTTGCTTGGCGGTGTAGCCCGTACCAGGAAACGGATTTGCGCCCGTGAAATCCCCACTCGGTGTAATAAGTGTCGTACCCAGCATCACTCCAGCGCGTTGACCGGAAATGCCCGCCGGATTGTAATAAATCGCACTTGGATCGTTTGCGCGAGCGATGAACGCTCCCGCGGTCGCCGTTGCAGCGGCTCCGTGTTCGTAAAGAGCGAAGCCTGCTGCGCCGACGTTGGCGGCCGCCGCAGTAATCGCAACAATCCCCGACCAGAACCATTTGCGCATTGCAAATCCTCCTCCCGCACATGTGGCAGGGAAAAAGGTTGATTGGATGCCGGAAAACCGCCGGCCAACGACACACGGGGCATTCTCCCGTGAGCAGAAAAAGGTAAGGAATGCGATACGCTTTTGCAAGACGGGATGCCCGGCGTGACGGTTGCTGTAACTGCAGACCAGAACGGCGACGCCTGAGAGAGAACCAAGGGTAGCACCCGGTTGCAACCTTTGGCACACTCCCACGCCGGAACGAACTCCCGGGGTTGGTATATTTATCCCTCACTCGGGTTCTCGGCTGCGTTCTCGGACCGAGGCAAACGACTCTTCCGAATCGAGTTGCCAATGTGTGGTATCGCGGGAATCTGGCAAAGGGATGGGCGCCCGGTTTCGCCTCAGATGATAAGCGCGATGACCGACGTTCAGGCGCATCGCGGCCCTGACGACAGGGGCACGTACATCTCGGGCGATCTCGCGCTCGGACATCGGCGCCTCGCCATCATCGACCTTACCGAAACCGGCCACCAACCCATGAGCAACTGGGACGGCACGCTGTGGATAACTTACAACGGAGAAGTGTATAACTACGTCGAATTGCGTGCCGAACTGGAGGCCAGGGGCGCTCGCTTCAGATCAACCAGTGACACTGAGGTTCTGATCACGGCATACGAACAGTGGGGAGAATCCTGTGTAGAACGTTTCAACGGGATTTTCGCGTTCGTCATCTGGGATTCGCGCCGCCAGACACTTTTCTGCGCCCGGGATCGCTTTGGCGTGAAACCCTTTCACTTCGCGGAGGCCGGCCCGAGCTTTCTGTTCGCATCCGAACCGAAAGGGGTGCTTGCATCTGGCATCGTTCCGCGGGAGCCAGACTGGAGGGTTGTGTATCGGTATCTGGCGCTGAATCTGCTGAACGTCGACAACAACACGTTCTTCTCCTCTATCCGGAAACTGCCACCTGCGCACACGCTGACGGTCCACCGCAACGGCCGGAGCGTGCTGCGTCGGTACTGGGATATTCCCACAATACGATCCGAAGAACAGCGAAGCGACGCCGAATGGCTCGAGGAATACGAAGCGACGTTAAAAGATTCCGTCCGCCTGCAGATGCGGAGCGACGTTCCAGTTGGTGTGTGCCTTTCCGGCGGTCTGGATTCCACCTCCATCACACGCATTGCGACTGAGTTTTCTTCAATACCCACCAAAACGTTCACCGCGTTTCTGCCACATCCATTGTATGATGAACGCGAACCGGTGAACGCATTCACCAGGCTGATGAACGGGAAAACTGAGCCTCATTTCGTTTCCCCTGAATTGGACACCTGGGTGCACGAGCTGCCGAAAGTCATCTACCATCATGACCAACCACACGCAGGGTACATAGCCAGCACCCAGTGGGAGGTGATGAGGCTCGTCCACGAGCGCGGAGTGAAGGTAGTTCTTGATGGCCAGGGATCGGATGAGACTCTTGGCGGGTACAATTTTTTCGTCGAGAGCGCTGCGGCCGATCTGGTGCGTTCTGGTCGCGTTCCAGAGGCGTTCCGAATCCTCAGCATGCTTGAAGACAGGAGAGGGACGGGCTTTGCCGCAGGCGCACGGCGATTGATCAAAGTGGCGGGACGCGCATTCCTCAGCCGGGACCATCTTTTTGAAATCGAGGGGAGATGGAACGCCGCCGGTTTGCCGTTGTCGCAGGAATGGTCTTCCCAGTTCCGCCGCTTCGACGTCGCCACAATGGAAGGAACCGGCTCGCGATTGGACGACGATCAGCGGACAGCAATGTTCGTCACTATGCTTCCGTATCTCCTCACGTTTGAGGACCGTGCAAGCATGGCGTTCTCCATTGAATCCCGTGTTCCTTTTCTCGACCACCGCCTCGTGGAAACCGCTCTCAGATTGCCGCGACACCTCAGAGTAGATGGAACAACCACAAAAGTCGCCCTTCGCCGGATCATGAAAGGGAAACTTCCTGACGAGATCGTGAATGCCCGACTGAAGAGGGTGTTCGGGACTCCCTACGAACACTGGTTTTCGGAGAAGCTCTCCGACTTTGCACGCGACATCCTGACGAGCCAGGCCTTCCTGGAGCGGCCATTCGTCGAGAAGCGCAAGGTCCCGCGATTGGTCGCTTCATTTCCTGCTGCGGCACGGAGCAGGAGACAGGCGTTCAACATCTGGAATCTGGTGAATCTCGAGTTGTGGTTCCGCGTCTGTGTGGAACAAAACGCAGACGTTATTCCTAACTGATTTTTCCAGTCGTGGTGACGGCCCCGGTGGTGCTGAATGCCGTCCCTCTGCCGCCGCGAATCACCCCATCCCAATTGAAAAAGTGCCGTAACGGGTCCGGCGTATCCACGGAAAGCGGCAGCTCCACTATGGACCGTTTCAGCGCTGACTGGTACATGGCCAGGATGAACTCCACGGCCTTGTACCCGGTCATTCCGTTCGAAACAGGCTCACGGTGGTGTTCCACTGCATCGAGGAGATCTCGCACTGCGAGCGTTGAAGGGTCAGGCTCCTCTCCCATTTCTTTCAGTTCTCCTCCAGAACTCCGCCATCCCTTGGCGACGACCGGCGGGGATCCCGGCCTGTTGATTTCGATTGTCCCGTCGACACATTCGATGGTGATGTAGTGGTACCCCTGCGACCAGCAGTTGGCGCTCTCAACGCATATGCGGACGTCGGGAATTCCGCCTTCTTCGGGGATCAGAGCGTACGCTACCGAAGTGCGTTCCACCGGGTGACCGAAACGGTACGCGCCGTCCCCGGGGTCGACTTGCGCCAAGACGCGCTTCACCTGGCGGTCATCGCAGAAGAAATGCACCAGATCGATCGTGTGAATGGTGTTGCTCATCAGGTCCCCGGACCCGCACACCGCCCAGACGCGCCGGACCGCGCCGAATGCGCCGGAGCTGATGAGTTCTCGTACCGTTCGAACACGCGCCTGGTGCCGCAACTGGTGCCCCACACCCAAGGCTATTCCCCTTTGCCTGCACGCTGTAATCATCTCGTTCATCGCCGGGAGTGTTAACGCAAGCGGCTTTTCGCAAAGGATTCCCTTGACACTGTGTGTTCCCGCCGCCGTGACCGTTATTTCGGGATGAAGGTGTGGCCACACGCACACACTGACAACGTCAGGACTCTCTGAGTCGAGCATTGTTCGGTAATCGCGGTACGTGTTCGGAACACCATATTCCTTCTGGAATGCCGCGCGAATTTCGTCGTTTATGTCTGCGATTGCCACGACCTCCGCCTTGCCCGAAGCGCGATACGCGTTGGCATGGAGATGCGCTACGTGCCCTGTCCCGATGATAGCAACCCTGAACGCCATTGCCGCTCCTTCGTCTGTGCGTCGTCACCACCATTGCCGCGGGTTTTTGAAGTTCAGAAAATCCATCTCCATCGGCAAGTGAACCGATGTCCCGTGCTTCTTTTCCGTTCGCGGGCGCACTTGCACAGAACCTCCACAAAACCGATAGTACATATTCGAGCGTGACTAACTCGAGCTCACGCGGCATATCACGCAGTTCTGCCCAGGAACGTCCCTCCATGCCATGCGTGCTGATCGTGAGCAACCAGCAGAACGCTCGCAGTGCGATCGCCGAAGACGTCGAGGAAATCGGCATCGAGGCCATCACCACGGATGACCTCAGCAGAGCACTCGACATACTCGAAACGAGGCACCCGCGCCTCGTGCTGCTCGACCTGATTGACAGGACACTCGGTGCGGAAAGCCTTTGGCGACAGCAAATGCGGCAGGCACCGAAAGACCTGCCATTCCTCCTGCTCATTCCGGAAGAAGGGATTCGCAATTTCGATTTTCCGCCGCAAACGAAGGATTTTATCCTGGTCCCGTTTGTCCGTGCGGAACTTCACGCCCGGCTGCGACTTGCGCTCGGATCGTTGTTATCGCCGCAGGTATCGAACGTAATCGAACGCGGACAACTCCGGATAGACCTTGACAGGTACAAAGTGTCCGTCGCAAACCAGCCTGTGGAACTTACGCTGAAGGAATTCGAACTGCTCCGCTTCCTAGCTGAGCATCCGGGAAAAGTGCACACAAGAGAGTCGCTGATGACTCGCGTATGGGGGTACGACTATTTTGGCGGCACCCGCACCGTGGATGTTCACATACGGAGAATCCGCGCGAAACTGGAACCTCACGCAGACGAGTATATTGACACTGTTCGAGGTGTCGGATACTGCTTTCGCGATTAGGGATGGCCATGGAACACGCTGATGCAAGCTACGTCGTCAAACAGGCGAAAGACCATAAGGTCAAATTCATTCGTCTTTGGTTCACCGACATTCTGGGTTTTCTGAAAAGCGTCGCAATCGTCGTTGATGAGCTGGAAGACGCGCTGGTTGACGGCGTCGGTTTCGATGGCTCCTCCATCGAAGGCTTCGCGCGCGCGGATGAGAGCGACATGCTCGCTGTTCCCATCCCAACCAGTTTCCAGATACTTCCCTGGCGCCCGCAGTCTGACCATGCGGTTGCCCGCATGTTTTGTGAGGTCCGCCAACCTGACGGGACACCGTACGAGGGTGACCCGCGTTTCGTACTCCAGAGGGCCCTGAAGCGTGCGCATGACATGGGATTCACATTCTACGTCGGCCCCGAGCTCGAGTTCTTTTACTTCAAGGAGGACCAGCCGCCACCGAAGGTCCTTGATCGGGGTGGTTATTTCGACCTCACCCCGCTTGACATTGCGTCCGACTTGCGCCGTGATACCATCATGACACTGGAACAGGTCGGGATCGATGTCGAGTACAGCCACCACGAGGGTGCACCATCGCAACACGAAATAGATCTTCGGTACGCGGATGCACTTACGATGGCCGATTCGATCATGACAACGCGCCTTGTCGTAAAAGAGATCGCGGGAAAGCACGGAATCTACGCCAGCTTTATGCCGAAACCCTTGGCTGCATTCAACGGCAGCGGCATGCACATCCACATGTCGTTGTTCCGAGGGGATTCCAACGCGTTTTTCGATCCCGGGAATCCGGAGCACCTCTCGGCCACAGGAGAGCAGTTCGTCGCCGGCATCCTGCGCCACGCGGCCGAACTCGCTCTTGTAACCAACCAATGGGTCAACTCATACAAGCGCCTCAAACCAGGCTTCGAGGCACCGACTCAAATCGCGTGGGCGTACCGGAATCGTTCTCACATCCTTCGCGTTCCCGCGATCAAACCCGGCCGTTCAGAAAGCATGCGCATCGAATTGCGCTCGCCAGACGTAGCGTGTAACCCGTACCTCGCCTTCGCCGTCCTCCTACACGCAGGCCTTGAAGGCATCGAGAGACAGTACAAGGCGGTTCCGCCAACTGAAAGCAGCCCTGAACAGCTCTCGGATTCGACCCGTCGGCGGAAAGGGATCAAACAGCTCCCTGACACCCTGAACGAAGCCATCCGGCTTGCCGAAAAAAGCGAAATCGTGCGCCGTGCGCTTGGGCCGCACATACACGAGAAACTCATCGAAAACAAGCGCATGGAATGGCGCAAATTCGCGGAACACGTGACCGATTACGAGCTGGACAGGTACCTCCCCTTGCTTTGAGGCGCAGCAGGGACGAAGCAAGTTTCACCCGCAAGTAACACACAGCGGGCGCGGTTCTCCCGAACCGCGCCCGCTGCATTCTTCCGCACATGAGGGCCTCAGATGCGCTCCCAGATGGGCTGGATCCGCTTTGCACCCTCTTCACCAAGAACAATTGGCGGAATCCCTGCGATTTCGCAGAGGTACACCAGAGGCTGCACCAGATTGCCGGGTGCCCCGAGGACATGATTGCACGGGAACACGCTGAGAAACTCCTCGAAACTGCCCTGAATTCGTGCATGGACATGGGGCCACGTCGGATTGGTCGCTTTGTTGATCGCCTTCCTTTCCGCCGCCGGAAGGTCCAGCGCATTCCCGCGGGTAATCACCATGAAAGGTTTGTCGTCCCACAATCCCAACCGGCAGAAAGTCATTTCGCCGGGTTTTGCGTCGAATTCGACCGACGCACCACCTGCTTTGAAGTACATCTCCAAGGCGGGATGGAAGTGTATCTTGGCGTAGTTCTTCTTTGGATCGCTCGATTGCGCGGCGTACCAACTCGAATGATTCCCCGAGTTGCACCAGTCCCACAGGTTCTTTTCCGGAAGGTAGAGGCGCACGTCCATAAACAGCGTTGGGAGGCCGCCGGTTATGTATTTCAGTATCTGCATGGTCATCGCAGCGTACGCGTCGGCTTCAGTCGCGCATACAGTCGGTTCCTTCGGCCCGTTCCAGTCGTACGGGTCGTTCATGAGCATTTCGGGAACGTCACCAAGGCACAGGTATTCGGTAAGTTCGCGTTGCCCCTTCAGCCCGCAGAAATCAAACCCTTTTTCTTCGTTCACCCGTTTCATCGCGCAATAGAGGCGTATCTGGGTTTTGAGCGTTTCAGGGGTCAGCATTTTTCCGTCGTAGAGGATTCGTTTGCCGAGCATCTCGGTAAGCCATTTGAAGCCCTTTTCGACCTCGGAGTCATCCACTTCCTTCATGGCGTGAACGAGCCAGAGCTGATCTATTTGCCTGCCGGTCGTTCCGAAGGTTTTCACCGTCGGCACAAGGTGGAAGAAGCCGGTCTCCATCCCCATGGAATGGCCGCCGTATATCCCGAACACCTCGTTTTTCATCGTGGTAAGCGCCTGGCTCGCCCGAACCCAGTCGAACACGGCCTGGCACGTCCCGGGGTCATCCATCTCACCAACAATCCGGTGCGTCCGAATCCCTGCCTGGCGCAATGCACCGTCAGTTGCAAGTAAGCCAACATTTCCGGGGAATTCACCGTTGTTATTGGAAAGGCTGAGCACCGGGACGTCCCTTCCGACGCTGTTGAGCAGCGGCCAGACAAGAAACGGGAAATTCCACACGTTGTAACACAGGATAAGCTGTTTGACGTTTGCCCTCCTCAGCTCCTCGCCAATCTTCTGAGCGCTGCGAACACCGGTTACGATCTCCGAGCCAATGACAACCTCCGGGGACGACCCATCTACGTTCTTCACTCCCTTCCGAATGATCTGCGCCCATTTGCGCACCACGGACATATTGACTTCTGCGTTCATCCGCCAGACGTGCTCGCGTTCGTCATTCAACATCACAATCCCGATTGGTGTGCTCCGCATGCTCATCTCCTTCCTGCAGATGCAGGCAAGTGGCGTTGGTCGTGCTTTTGGGTTCCTGTTCGTGATAGAATCTAAGGACTTGGGCGCCCGAGGTTAACCCCCGTTTGACGCAATTCCATTCTGACGCGTACACTTTGCTTCGCCGCCACTGACAACCCGTTCCGGAGCCAAGGAGACCCGCCATGAGTTACGAACGCGGCATCCAGGCAATGCGACTGCAGATGCCCGATACGATACCTCACACCGAATACGTCAGCAACCCGACGCTTGTCAGACACGTTACCGGAATAGATCCATCCATTCCGGGGCGCGAGGGCGAAGCCTGGAAGCAATTCATGATCCGCCTGAATTACGACCTTGTGTGGCGGACCGACTCCCCACCGTTTGAAAAGGCCCCCCACGCCTGGATGGGATCGGCGCGGTACTCGGAAACTCAGGAGCTGAAACCCGCCACGTACCCGTTTGCAAACGAGGAGGAGGTGCTCTCGTTTGATCCCGTTGCGGCGACAGGCGTTCCGGACCGGCAGGAAACCAGGCAGTTGTTCGAACGGAACTGGCGCGCCACTCAGTCGGATCTTCCCTTCCTTGTCGTTCCGAGCGGCTACTACAATACGGTGTTCACGTGGTGCATCGTTACGTTCGGGTGGGAGCTGTTCATGGCGGCGGCCATGGCCGATCCCAAACGGTTTGATCGTGTTCTTGAGGGGTTTTACCAGTTGTCCAAACCGATCTTCGAGGCCGCCGCCGAGATACCCCTTCCCGCGTTAATCTGCCACGACGACATCGTGTGGACAGCCGGCGCTGTATTCCATCCGGATTGGTACCGAAGATTCGTTTTCCCTCGGTACAAAAAACTCTGGGCTCCGCTCAGGGAGGCGGGTATTCCCATTCTGTTCTGTTCAGACGGAAACTTCACGGAATTCGTTCCCGACATCGCGGACGCGGGCGCAAATGGGTTCATTTTCGAGCCCTTGACGGATCTGGAAATGGTGGCGGCACGGTATGGGAAAACGCACGTGATTATCGGCAACGCAGATTGCCGGATTCTCACGTACGGTTCACGGGAAGATATCTATGCAGAGGTGAAGCGTTGCGCGGATATCGGGCGCAGTCTCCCTGGGTATTTCTTCGCGGTCGGAAACCATATCCCTTACAACGTTCCGGTTGAAAATGCAATGTACTACTTTGATCTGATTGTCGAACTGGGTAAAAGATGATCACACGGTGCCGGAAGAACCCGGAGTGAAGGCAACGCACCATTGGTCGCCAACTGGCTGGACAAGACCGTCCCTTTGGAGTTCCCGAAGTATGGTGTCCGCTCCGAAAGTCGTCCCGGAGCACAACAATTCGATTTCCCCGAGGGTAAGTGCCCCTCGTGCAAGAAGTGCGCGAACAATGGTCGAACGAATCTGTCGCTTCGATCCCTCAAAGGGGCCCTGCCGTCGGTAACCGGAACTCTTGCGGTTTGGGTTCTCCAGTCTCCGTCCGAGTGCAGCGCCATAATCCGTAAGCGCGTAGTACCAGATCCGCGGTTGAGTATGATCCAGTGTTTCTTCGACCAACGGCAGGATCTGCCTGTCTGAAACCGTCTCATGTTCGCCGAAAAACGTGTGAATGAATACGCGTCTGATGTTTGTCTCGATGAACAGCGTCGGAAGGTTGTACGCGTAGGCGCAGATTGCTCCCGCGGTGGCCGTGCCGATTCCGGGAAAGGTCTGAAGGTGTTCCGGTGATCTCGGGAGTCGTCCATCACAGTCGCGGATTACGCGCTCCGCAATCCTTTTCAAAGCAACAGCCCGGCGAGTGTACCCCATCCCCTGCCACACTGTGAGCACATCGCTGAGTGGCGCTTCGTAGAGATCACGGAAGCCCGGGAATGCGCGGAGGAACTCGGGATATTTCTGCGCCACACGACCCACCTGAGTCTGCTGCAGCATGACTTCGGAGACGAGAATCTCGTACGGGTCACGTGTGTGCCGCCAAGGCAAATCGCGTCCGAAATCGCGGTAAACTCGGTATACCAGCCCACGAAACCCGTCAACAGCGGCAGCCCTCTTTCCGGAATCCAGTCGATCCAACGAAAGACGGCTGCCAAACGCGATAGCGCCGCTCTTTTCCCCCGGTGTCAGATCGGAACCTCCTCGGGGCATACGACTGCACAAACCTCTTCATGGTCAATCAGAGCACACGTACGCTCTTGTGTGCGTTCTCGTCTGCAGCGCACGTAGTGTCGCGCGAGCCCGTCTGCAACCGACAACGCGTCCAACACCCGTACGAGCCTCTCGAAACAATACCGGCACCCTACCGCATGACTCAACACACCGCGCGCCACGTCTTTCGGGAGAGAGCCTTCCGCGTACGCGCACAGTAGCGTTTCCCTGGGGTGGGGATCATCATTTTCTGCGATCAATCGTACACCGTCGTCATGAGGTCCACAATCGTTTCTTTGTACAAGTATTCGACGCTCCAAACGACTCCCGTCACAATCCACGCTGCCTTCGGCATTCCGAATTCGTGCGAATTCACGCCAGCGGAATCCAGAATAGTCGAGAACTCGCTCGTATTGGTCTTTTTGGCTGGAATACTCAGGTGCAATTCTAATGTTACTGTGCTGTGCCGCGGCGAATCTTCTCCCGACTGATGTTCAGTTTCTTTATACGGTAACGGAGAATGTCCCTGGATATCCCCAGCCTCCGAGCAGCTTCGGACACGTTGAAGTTACAGTCCCTGAGAGTCTCTTCGACAAGCTCCTGCTCCACATCGGCAAGTTTTCTTCCGACGGGGGCTTCGGCCGAATTCCTCACGATCAACGTTGTCCCCGGACCTGCTGTGTCGAATTGTAGATGCACCGATCGAATGATTTCCCCTCCTGCCAGCAGAAGTGCTCTTTCCAGGCAGTTTTCAAGTTCACGCACGTTCCCCTGCCAGAGATGAGCGAGAATTCGTTCGACGGCGTCCTCGGCCATTCCTGTCAGAGGCAGGTTCGTTTTGAGTGATATCCTGTAGAGGAGTGCTGCCACAAGCGCCGGAATATCTTCCATCCTCTCTGCGAGAGTAGGGAGATGAATTGGAAACACGTTGAGCCGGTAGAAGAGGTCTTCCCTGAAACGGCCTTCAGCCACCGCAACCCCGAGATCCTGGTGCGTTGCAGCAATCACACGCACATCCACTGGAACTGCGGTCTCGCCTCCAACCGGAGTAACGCTGCGCTCCTGCAGAACTCGTAGCAGCCGAATCTGAGCTGAGGGGTTCATTTCTGCGATTTCGTCAAGGAAAATAGTGCCGTGATGCGCCCGCTGGAACACTCCGGATCTGGCGGCGTGCGCACCGGTGAATGCGCCCTTGGTGTGCCCGAACAGTTCGCTTTCGAGAAGGCCTTCGGGTATTGCGCCGCAGTTTACAGGCACGAAAGGCCCGTTTTTCCGCTTGCTCTGGCCGTGAATCGCTCGTGCCGCCAGTTCCTTTCCCGTGCCGGAAGGCCCCAGCAGAAGAACGCTGGTGTCCGTGCCCGCGACCTGTTGCAGACGCTTTCGTACCTCCCGAATCGCTGTGGAGTCCCCCGTGAGACTTTCAAACGTGCCCAATTCGGCTGGTGGGTTTTTCTTGATGACTGCGAGGCGCCGGGTCAGCTCGCGGTGCGCCGCGGAAGCGGAGGGTACCCTGTCCGGGGGAATCCCCAGTCCCTGCCCTTTCAGCCATACTCGGAATGCCTCATCCCGCATCCTTGCGTGCTGTTGCAACTGCGCGTTGAAAAGCGACATGCCTACAAAAGCGGCATATGATCGCATGGCTGATTCCGTTGCCATCGCTTCGCCCAGCTGTCGACGAGCAACGAAACTGAGAATTACGCCGACTCGGGCGCCACGAGCACTCAGAACCACGCACAACGGAACCAACCCGGAACGAGGAGGCGGAACGCCGAAGTCCTTCTCCCAGATGATTGGGCCAGCGGAAGACGTTTCCGCGATTGCCTCGGGCAACGGGAGACCCGGAGCAAGGCCGGGAATCGGCGGCTCCACTGGCACCACGATCTCAATGGTGTCCGAACTGTGCTTGCACAGCACGAGCACCGACAAGGTTACCGGGAAGAGGTCGGAGAACTCTTCAAGCGCATGTTTCGCGAGCTCAGCGGTATCGAGCGATTCCGACAGCACCCCCGTAACATCCGCCCGCGCTTCGAGTGCTGCAAGACGACGACGAAACGCCACTTTGTCCGCTGCGCGAGGCCCTGACCAGTACGATAATCCCACCACGAGAAAAGCTATCAGCGACACAGTGACTGCCGGAACAAGAACCCCGACCCACCACGAACTGGACACCGTAGCAAGCGCAAGCAGGGCGTACGCCGCTGAAAGGGCCACCGTAAACAGGTTCGTGACCAACGATCCCCACAACAAACGTTGACTTGCGTTTCTGAACGCCCAGACCAGCAACGGTATCACCACTACCAGTGGAAACACGTGCCTCCGCGCGGTGTTGCTCCAGATACTTCTCCATGTCGTCTGCGCGACACGGTGAGCCACTGCCGCGGGGCCCGTTATTTCCGCGATGACCAGGCGTTGCCCGGCCCGCACATTGCGTCGTTCCACCTCCCTCCCGGAAGGGAATGTGACGCGGACTGTGTACCGGCTTGCCGGGTCCACACCGAAGTGAGCCGCCGCGCTCTGCTGACTCCGACACCCGTTGGAAGCCATGATTTCGCGCGTGCCAACCAATTCGCCGGCATGTGGCGGAGCCCCTGTGTCGCGGAAAAGCCTGACGCGTGCCCCGACGGCCATTCTGTTACTGGAAACCCCTTCACACCTCACACTGATCGAGTTCTTCAGGTCAAGCCTGTTGAAGAAGCATGCCGACCGTCTCTGCTCGAAGTCCGAAAACCCATCGGTGAAATCAGCCTTGCTCGACACGAAAACGTCGAGGTCCCCGTCGGCGTCAACGTCCGACACCGCTATCGCACGCGCATCCTTGACGTCGGTCAGTCCCTCAACTGCAACGGGAATGAAACGCAAGTCCCCCGCATTGCGAAAAAAAGTCACCCCGTTTGCCCCGGCGATGAGAAGGTCAAGAAACCCGTCGTTGTCGAAATCACCCGCGGCACTTCCGTAGCTGAAGGGTCCGGACGCAAATCCCACAATCCCTGAAGCGTCTTCAAACCTCCAGCCGCCATTATTGCGCCAAATCCGGTTCTGACCGTCCGAAGTGGTCGTCACAATATCCAGATCGCCGTCGTTGTCGAGGTCCGCAAGCGTCGCTCCGTTGTGCTCCGCTCTTTCCCCGGCAGCAGCGCAAGTCGGTGACATGTCCACAAACCGTTTTCCGTCGTTCCGGTATACCAGATTTCTGCCGTTCCCGTTGCAGACGAAAAGATCGGCATCCCCATCGTTGTCCAGATCACCGAACACGGCGTCCTTACTCCCCCCGCGCGAGGTCAAGCCCCAGCGGCGAGTCGCGTCAGTCCATCCTCCCCTTCCATTGTTGAGCCAGAGAACGTTGCTTCCGTGCTCGTTACACACAAAAAGGTCAAGCAAACCATCTCGATTGACGTCGGAAAATGTTACGCTGTTCGCCGAAAAAGGGCCTTCCCGCAGCCCCAGCCGGTCGGTCACGTCATCAAAGCGGCGGGCGGAATTCTGCCGATAGAGATACGTCGAACCGTACCAGCCAGCGACCGCAAGGTCCAGACGGCCATCGTTATCGTAATCCCCCCAGGATGCGCCGAACTGGGCCATTTCTTTCACTACCGGGACCGTCACGACTGTGCCCATGAGACCACGAGCACCTGTCTCGTCGCCAAAACTGCCACCGCCCCGATTTACGAGCAGGTGGTTCGCGTCGCGCATCGAGACGAGGAACAGATCGTCAAGACCGTCACCGTTGCAATCGCCGAATGCGGCTCCATGGATTCCGAGCGCGTTTGGCAGCAATTCCTGTCTGTAGAAACCAAATCGGACTCCCCGGCTTCCGCCGGCATTCGCAGTGTGCGGATCGAGTCGCAGAACGGTTCCGAGCCCCACCGCCCATCCCGTCCCCGATTCAAAAACGTCTACGCCGCGAACGACTCCGCGCACTTCGACGGGGGCTATCTGCACTTCTGAACCGGTCCAGTGCAGCAGAACTTTTTCACCCCCGAACCATGCCTCGGAAGCACCACGGGCGGACACCGCGTAAAGGTTTTTCGATGAAGGAGCTGTTTTCTGCCGCCAGGCATCTCCTTCATGGAACAGAATCACGCCCTGGTCGCCGACCGCCCAGATCTTTCCGTCCTTCGAGGCTGTTACCGCATGCAAGTGTGAGCGCACCGGAGTCTGAGTCGCCTGCCAGCTTGATCCGTTCCACCTCCACGCGGAACCGAATTCGCCGACAGCCCAGACAGTCCCGTCCGGGAGGCTGACAGCGGACAGCATGGTTCGGTACCCGGGCGTGCCCGTTTCCACCCACACGCGTTGCCGGAGCCGAAATGCGCGTCCGCCCTGCCCGAACACAAAAAGTGTGCCACGGCCATCACTGGCAATCGCAGTCACGACGAGCCCCACGGGAACCTGGACCGGCGTCCAGCGGCCTCTCTGGCAATGGAACAGAAGAGACTTTTGTGTTGCGGCATCAAAGCCGGCCATCCAACCGTTCTCTGCGTCATCGAAGGCCATTGCAACCACGTCGCTTCGTATCGGCGCCGTGACTTTCCTCCACTGCCCTCCCTCACACCGAAGAAGCAGGCCGCCCTGTCCGCCTGCCCATCCAGACTCCGGCGTCACCATCACCATGCAATGCAGACGCTGGTAACTCGCGGGTATGGAGATCTCGTGCCACTGCGAGGCGAAACAGGCAACTGCACCGTAGAAAACGAGCGATGCCAGGAGGAAGGGAGATGTGCGCCTCATTCCGGTCACTCCGTTGCACCCGTGCTGCTGGCACCCTGATCCATTCCGGTGAACCACTCCAGCTGCGATAACCATAGCTCCAGAACCGCCATCTCGTGCGGTTCAAAGCGCCGCCGGACGAAAATTCTACCGAGTTCTTCCAGCGTCTCCTCCGGGCGGTTTCTCACGGAAAGGCCGCAGTGAGTACTGAGCGCCTTGAGCCGCCGCACAAACCGTTCGCGCGTCCCTCTCGTCACTGAAGGGTGCACAGGGGTGTTGCCGGGAACGAGCGCGGCCTGAAAGAGCTCCGCACCGACAACCGCCACCGCCTGCGCGAGATTCAGCGCCGGAGCATCCCTGCGCTGGGGAACGCGTATGAGTTCATCGCAATGAGCGAGGTCACGTAACGAAAGCCCGTCCGATTCCGGCCCGAAAAGTATCGTACCCGCACCGTGCGAGCACAGCGCCACGATTCGCGACGCCGCCGACCGAACGGTCGTTGGCATTGGCCTTCTGGAACGTAATCTCCCGGTGGTACCGATGATCCACTCGGCATCGGCAACCGCGGAATCCAGATCCTCGTAGAAACGCGCGCCCTTCAATACGCCGAGCGACCGGTGGGCAAGTCTGGCGGCTGGCCCGTCCATGTCTACGTCAGAACCAACGATACGCAAATCTCCGAGACCGAAATTGCGTATTACTCGCGCGACTGCCCCGACGTTACCAGGCGACTCCGGCCGCACAAGCACCACGTTGATCAATCGAAGCGGGGAGAGAAGGTGTTCCATGCTCGTATGCCCAATCGAAGCAGCGGTGACGAGAACCGGGCAAATGCTCAATACAACGTACACACAGGTTGCCGCAACAGGCAAAGGAAAGCGGCGGGGGTGGCCGGATTCGGCCGCCGGCCCTATCTTTGATTTCATCGTGTTCAACGCGGTGCCGGGCGTCGGCACCCCGGATGCGGAAATGTCCCCACACCAGACAAGCCCTGCGCAACAGCCACGCTGTTGAGTATCCCGCGGTCAGGAGTCCACCAGTGCCCAACTGCCGTTTCAATGACCAGGTGCTTCCGATTGTTGTTGGCAAAACACTTTTCGACCACGCGGACACGAACCCCGCGATTCGAGTCCCCAGCTCGTGCAACCGCGCAGGCACCTGCCACGAATGCATAATTCAGGTGCACGAAGGAATCGAAGCGCTCACCCCGAGGACCGATTCCGAGCAATTCCTTTCGGGAAATTATCGACTTGCGTGTCAGGCAAAGGTGATCCGTGATGACATAGAGATCAACGTCAGCACACTGAAGCGAAAACCCAAGATTTTGACCGCAAGCGAAGCGCTCGATGTTCCCCTGGACCCGCTCACCCGCCGCTCCGGTGACCGAGTTGTTCGCGGGAACGACGACATTGATGCCTTCGACGGGGAAGTGCTGGGACTCGCCATCGACGTGGGAACTACGACCGTTGTCGCTCAACTTGTGGATCTCACCAGTGGGAAACGAAAGCTGACGGCGGCATTCGAGAACCCGCAGATTTTCGGAGGCAGTAACGTACTCCACCGGATCAACTACGCCAACAACGACCCTGACCACGAACTTCAGCGCGTTCTGATAGGACATTTGAACGGCGAACTGCGACGCATGGGTAAGCGCCGCCATATCTATGAAGCAGTGGTGACAGGGAACCCCACCATGCGGGATCTTTTTTTCGGATTGGATGTCCACAGCATAGGGGTGAAACCGTTCAAATCCATCACCGAACATGAGATGCTTCGGGGCGAGCGCACGGGCACATGGGTGAACGCGTCCCCACGAGATCTTGGCCTCTTCATGAACGGCCAGGGCCTGGTGTATGGTGCTCCCCTCATCGCGTGCCATGTAGGGGCTGACACAGCGGCGGGGGTCCTCGCCACCCGCCTGTTCGAACGGGAGCGCCCTTCCATGCTCGTCGACATGGGCACCAATACTGAAGTGGTGGTAGGAAACAAACATCGGCTCATCGCCGCTTCGTGCCCGGCAGGACCGGCATTCGAAGGGAGCGGGCTCCGTTGTGGAATGCCGGGGCTCGAAGGCGCGGTGGAGTCATTCCATTTGGACAATGGGAAACCAGTCTATTCCGTTATCGGCGACGTCACCCCTCGCGGGATCTGCGGCTCCGGCGTGGTGGACATACTCGCGGAACTCACGCGCAACGGCATCGTTGACACGGTTGGCAGATTCGTCGACGGCCGAACGGAGTTTGTCATTGACCGGGAGCAGAACATTGCGGTAGACAGACAGGATCTGAGTCAGCTTGCACAGGCGAAAGCAGCCAACTATGCCGGGCAGCAGATACTCCTTCGAACATTCGGCATTGATTGGGATGATCTTGAGTTCCTGTTCTTCTCGGGGGGCTTCGCCGACTACCTGACCGTGCCCGAC
>ERZ795061.2334-NODE-2334-length-17529-cov-8.344741_pt1 | contig 17529 bp, 16 predicted proteins | sample MGYA00375145_ERZ795061 | MGnify/ENA primary metagenome ERZ795061 (study PRJEB30190, sample SAMN05720144) | anaerobic digester metagenome | isolation source: active sludge of municipal wastewater-treating anaerobic digesters | place: USA | collected 2014-12-22 ... | reverse complement strand
CATCACCCCGAAGGACCAGGAGGGCGTGGAGATCATCCGCCACAGCTGCGCGCATCTGGTCGGCCATGCGGTGAAGCAGCTGTACCCGGACGCCAAGATGGTGATCGGCCCGGTCATCGACGAGGGTTTCTACTACGACATCCACTCCGAGCGCCCGTTCACCCCGGACGACCTGGCCGCGATCGAGCAGCGCATGCGCGAGCTGATCGCGCAGGACTACGACGTGGTGAAGAAGATGACCCCGCGCGACGAGGTCATCGAGGAATTCGCGCGCCGCGGCGAGGAATACAAGCTGCGCCTGATCGACGACATGAGCGCCGACGTGACCGCGATGGGCCTGTACTTCCACCAGGAATACGTGGACATGTGCCGTGGACCGCACGTGCCGAACACGCGCTTCCTCAAGGCGTTCAAGCTCACCCGCATCTCCGGCGCGTACTGGCGCGGCGATTCCAAGAACGAGCAATTGCAGCGCATCTATGGCACCGCCTGGGCGGACGAGAAGCAGCTGAAGGCCTACATCCAGCGCATCGAGGAAGCGGAGAAGCGCGACCACCGCCGGATCGGCAAGCAGCAGGACCTGTTCCACCTGCAGGAAGAGGCGCCGGGCCTGGTGTTCTGGCACCCGAAGGGCTGGAGCATCTGGCAGGTCGTCGAGCAGTACATGCGCCGCGTCTATCGCGATACCGGCTACGGCGAGGTGCGTTGCCCGCAGATCCTCGACGTCGAGCTGTGGAAGCGCTCCGGCCACTGGGACAACTACAAGGACAACATGTTCTTCACCGAGTCCGAGAAGCGGACCTACGCGGTGAAGCCGATGAATTGCCCCGGCCACGTGCAGGTGTTCAACCAGGGCCTGCACAGCTACCGCGACCTGCCGATCCGCTACGGCGAGTTCGGCAGCTGCCACCGCAACGAGCCCTCCGGCGCATTGCACGGCATCCTGCGCGTGCGCGGGTTCACCCAGGACGATGGCCACGTGTTCTGCACCGAGGCGCAGATCGAGTCCGAGGTCCGCGACTTCCACGAGCAGGCGCTGAAGGTCTATGCCGACTTCGGCTTCGAGGACATCCAGATCAAGATCGCGCTGCGGCCCGAATCCCGCCTCGGTGATGATGCCACCTGGGACAAGGCCGAGGACGCGCTGCGCAGCGCGCTGCGCGCCTCCGGGGTGGAATGGCAGGAACTGCCGGGCGAGGGCGCGTTCTACGGCCCGAAGATCGAGTACCACCTGAAGGATGCGATCGGCCGGACCTGGCAGCTCGGCACCATGCAGGTCGATTTCATGATGCCGGGCCGCCTGGGCGCCGAATACGTCGACGAAACCAGCCAGAAGCGCCATCCGGTCATGCTGCACCGGGCCATCGTGGGGTCGATGGAGCGCTTCATCGGCATCCTCATCGAGCACCACGCCGGCCACTTCCCGGCTTGGTTGGCGCCTGTGCAGGCGGTGATCATGAACATCACCGACGCCCAGGCCGATGCCGTCGCCGACGCCCGGAAAAGCCTTGCGAATCAAGGCTTCCGGGTGGTTTCCGATTTGCGCAACGAAAAGATCGGCTATAAGATTCGCGAGCACACGCTGCAGCGCGTGCCGTACCTGCTCGTGGTCGGGGACCGCGAAAAGGAAAACGGAATGGTTTCGGTGCGGACGCGGGGTGGGGAAGACCTCGGCAGCATGTCGGTCGACGACTTCGCCGCGCGTTTGCGCCAGGAACAGGCCGGCTGACCCCAGTCGCCTGTCCACAGCCGGCCACGATTCCGGAATCGTGGCCGATCCGGCATCCAACGATGCCACTCCATTGGAGATCGCAACATCAGTACCACCGACACGAAGCAGAACCGCAGGAACCAGGAAATCCGCGTCCCGCGCGTCCGGGTCATCGGCAGCGACGGCGAGATGATCGGCGTGCTTTCGCGCGACGAAGCCCTGCGCATGGCCGAGGAAGAGGAGCTCGACCTCGTCGAGATCCAGCCCAACGCGGATCCGCCGGTCTGCAAGATCATGGACTTCGGCAAGTTCAAGTTCGAACTGCAGAAGAAGGCCAACGAGGCCAAGAAGAAGACCAAGCAGGTCGAGATCAAGGAAGTGAAGTTCCGTCCGGTCACGGACGAGGGCGACTACCAGATCAAGCTGCGCAAGATGCGCGAATTCCTGATCGAAGGCGACAAGATCAAGGTCAACATCCGCTTCCGTGGCCGCGAGATGAGCCACCAGGAACTGGGCCGCGAGATGGCCGCGCGGATCGAGGCCGACCTCGGCGAGGACATCGTCATCGAATCGCGCCCGCGCCTGGAAGGCCGGCAGATGGTGATGATGATCGCGCCGAAGAAGAAGTAAGGCGCTTTGCCTTCTCCCGCCAGCGGGAGATGGGTAACTGGCTGATTTCCCAGCCAAACATTGCAAACCCGGCATCGGCCCGCCATAATGCGCGGCCCGGTTCGCCGGGTTTGTTGTTCAGTGGCACCCAGGACCCGCCTTGATTCCCCCGGAATCAAAGGCTTATCACCGGCTCAGGCAGGATGGAAAGCGTGATTTTTGGGCTTCGAGGCGAGCGATAGCGAGCCTCAAAGTACAAAAATCGCCGCCTCGACCAGTCAGCAGATTTCGCAAGGATTCCCAATGCCCAAGATCAAGACCAATCGGGCGGCGGCCAAGCGCTTCCGGAAGACCGCTTCCGGCAAGTACAAATGCGGCCACGCCAACAAGAGCCACATCCTCACCAAGAAAGCGACCAAGCGGAAGCGCAACCTGCGGCAGACGAACCATGTTCGTGCCGAGGACGCGGGCCGCCTGGACCGCATGCTGCCGTATTTGTGAGGAGATAAGACATGGCACGAGTCAAACGTGGTGTAACGGCGCGCGCGCGCCACAAGAAGATCCTGAAGCAGGCCAAGGGCTACTACCACGCACGCCGCAAGGTGTTCCGCGTGGCCAAGCAGGCCGTCACCAAGGCCCTGCAGTACGCCTACATCGGCCGCAAGCAGAAGAAGCGTCATTTCCGCACCCTGTGGATCGCGCGCATCAACGCGGCCTCGCGGGCGAATGGCCTGAGCTACAGCCGTTTCATGAACGGCCTGCTGAAGGCCGGCATCACCCTGGATCGCAAGGTGCTGGCGGACATCGCCGTGCACGATGCGGCGGGCTTTACCGCCCTGACCGAAAAGGCCAAGGGCGCTTTGACGGCCTGAGCCGTCACTCCACATCGGTTGTAGCGGCGGCCTCGGTCGCCATCACGTGGGGAAGGGCGCAAGTCCTTCCCCATTCGTGTTTATGGGACTCGGAAACCAGATGAGCGACATCGAATCGTTGTCCACCCGGGCGCTGGCCGACATCGCCGCGGCCGCCACGCCCGACGCACTGGAGGCCTTGCGCGTGGGCCTGCTCGGCAAGAGCGGCAGCATCACCGCGCAACTGAAGGCGCTCGGTGCCTTGCCCGGCGACCAGCGCAAGGCCGCGGGCGAGGCGATCAACCGCGCGCGCGATGCGATCTCCGCGGCGCTGTCCACGCGCAAGGCCGCGCTGGACGATGCCGCGCTGGATGCGCGCCTGGCCGGCGAAACCGTCGATGTCACCTTGCCCGGTCGCGATGCCGCCCGCGGCGGCGTGCATCCGGTCAGCCGCACGCTGGAGCGGATCACCGAGATCTTCGGTCGCCTTGGTTACGAGCTCGCCGATGGTCCAGAGATCGAGGACGATTTCCACAATTTCGAGGCGCTGAACTTCCCGCCGCACCATCCGGCGCGCGCGATGCACGACACGTTCTACTTCCCGGATGGCCGCCTGCTGCGTACGCACACCTCCGGCGTGCAGGTGCGCTACATGCAGGACGCCGTGTCGTCGCAGAGCGGGCCGCCGCTGCGGATGATCGCCGCGGGCAAGGTCTACCGCAGCGACAGCGACCAGACCCACACCCCGATGTTCCACCAGGTCGAGGGCCTGCTGGTCGACGAGCACGCGAGCTTCGCCGACCTCAAGGGCACGCTGGCGGAATTCGTGCGCGCCTTCTTCGAGCGCGATTTCGAGATGCGCTTCCGCCCGAGCTATTTCCCGTTCACCGAGCCGTCCGCGGAAGTCGACATCGCCTGGCAGCAGGCGGATGGCAGCACGCGCTGGCTGGAAGTGCTGGGCTGCGGGATGGTCCATCCGAACGTGCTGCGCAACGTCGGCATCGATCCGGAGAAGTACACCGGCTTCGCCTTCGGCCTGGGCGTGGAGCGCTTCGCGATGCTGCGCTACGGCGTGGACGACCTGCGTTCGTTCTTCGACAACGATGTGCGCTTCCTGCGCCAGTTCGCCTGAGGTGCCGCGATGAAGTTCTCCGAAAACTGGCTGCGCCAGCATGTCAAGACCAGCGCGACGCGCGACGAACTCGCGGCCACGCTGACCGCGATCGGCCTCGAGGTCGAAGAGATGACGGTGCTCGGCGACGCGCTGGACGGCGTGGTCGTCGCGCGCATCGTCGAATGCGCGAAGCATCCCGAAGCCGACAAGCTGCAGGTCTGCCAGGTCGATGCTGGCGCGCTCGGCGTGTTGCAGATCGTGTGTGGCGCGCCGAATGCACGGCCTGGACTCGTGGCGCCATTGGCCACCATCGGCACGAAAATCGGCGACCTCACGATCAAGGCCGCCAAGCTGCGTGGCGTCGAGTCGAACGGCATGCTGTGCTCGGCGAAGGAACTGGGCATCGATGCCGATGCCTCCGGCCTGCTAGAACTGCCAGCCGATGCGCCGGTGGGCGCGCCGCTGGCCGACTACCTCGGCCTGCCGGATGCGCGCATCGAGCTGAAGCTGACCCCGAACCGCGCGGATTGCTTCGGCGTGCACGGCATCGCGTTCGACGTGGCCGCCGCGACCGGTTGCGACGTCGAGCCGCTCGACACCGCGCCGGTTCCCGCAGCGCACGACGCGGTCCTGCCGGTTGAACTGAACGCCGGTGCCGACGCGCCGCGCTTCGTCGGGCGCGTGCTGCACGGCGTGGACGCACGTGCAGCAACTCCCGTGTGGATGGCCGAACGGCTGCGCCGCAGCGGCGTGCGCCCGGTCAGTTTCCTGGTGGACGTCACCCAGTACCTGATGCTCGAGCTCGGCCAGCCGATGCATGCCTACGACCGTGACCTGCTGCAGGGACCGATTGGCGTGCGCGCCGCGCGCGACGGCGAGACGCTGACGCTGCTCAACGGCAGCGATGCGACGGTCGGCCCGCAGTTCCTGGTGATCACCGATGCAGACCGGGCGGTCGGCCTGGCCGGGGTCATGGGCGGCGAGGACACCAAGGTCTCGTCCGCGACGCGCAACGTCTTCCTCGAGGCCGCCCATTTCGCGCCGTCCGCGATCATCGGCCGCAGCCGCAAGCTCGGCCTGCATACCGATGCCGGCCACCGCTTCGAGCGCGGCGTGGACCCCGAACTGCCGCGCATCGCGGTGGAGCGCGCCACCCGGTTGATCATGGATGTCGCGGGTGGCACGCCCGGCCCCGTGATCGAAGCCGTGTTGCCCGAGCACCTGCCAAGGCCGCAGCCGATCGAGTTGCGCCGCGCGCGCCTCGCGCGCGTGCTCGGGACGCACGTCGCCGATGCCGAGGTGGCGCGCATCCTCTCCGCGCTTGGCCTTTCGGTGGAAACGACCACCGACGGTTGGCGTGTCACCGCGCCTGCGCGCCGCTTCGATCTCGCCATCGAAGAAGACCTGGTCGAGGAAATCGCGCGCATCCACGGCTACGACGCGATCCCGACCACGTTGCCGGGCGGCGCCACCCGCCTGGTTTCGCCCAGCGAAACCCGCAGCAGCGAGCATGACGCCCGCCGCCAACTGGTCGCGCGCGACTACCTGGAGGCGATCAACTACGCCTTCGTCGATGCCGACCTGCTGGCGACGTGGCAGCTGGCCGATGGCGGCGTGGCCCTGGCCAATCCGCTGAGCGCCGAACTTGGCGTCATGCGCACGCGCCTGCTGCCCGGGCTGGTCGCCGCGCTGGGGCGCAACGCCGCCCGCCAGCAGTCGCGGATTCGCCTGTTCGAGATCGGCAAGACCTTCGCGGCGTCCAGCGATGCGCCGATCGAGACGCGCCGCATCGCCGCGGTCGCCGGTGGCGATGCCGCCGCCGAGCAATGGGGCGAGGCCGCCCGCAAGCTCGATTTCCACGACATCAAGGGCGACCTCGACAGCTTGGCGGCGTTGTCGGGCGCGACGCTGGAATACCGGGCCTCGACGCCGCCGTTCGCGCATCCGGGCCGTTCCGCGGACGTCTATCGTGACGGCGCGTGCATCGGCTGGATCGGGCAACTGCATCCGCGCCTGCAGCAGGCGCTGGACCTCGATGCCGATGTGTACGGCTTCGAGCTGGCGCTCGATGCCCTGCAGGCACGTGCGTTGCCGCGGGCAACCGGCTTGTCGAAGTATCCGTCCGTCCGCCGGGACCTTGCGTTCGTCGTCCCGGAACGCGTGTCCTGGGATGCCATGCGCGCCACCGCGAAACATGCCGCCGGCGAGGTCCTGCGCGAGCTCCGGCTGTTCGACCGCTACGCTGGAAAGGGCGTGGAAAACGGATTCAAGAGTCTCGCCATGGCCTTGATTTTGCAGGATGAATCACGCACCCTGATCGACCGCGACGTGGATGCCGTGGTGGCCGATGTGGTCGCCGCACTGAAGTCCGAACACGACGCGGTCATCCGGAGCTGAAGGGGACAGCAATGGCGTTGACCAAGGCGGAAATGGCGGAGCGTCTGTATGAGGACGTGGGCCTGAACAAGCGCGAGGCGAAGGAATTCGTCGACGCCTTCTTCGACGCGCTGCGCGAAGCGCTGGAACAGGGTCGCCAGATCAAGCTGTCCGGCTTCGGCAACTTCGACCTGCGCCGCAAGAACCAGCGCCCGGGTCGCAACCCCAAGACCGGCCAGCAGATCCCGATCTCCGCGCGCACCGTGGTCACCTTCCGACCGGGCCAGAAGCTCAAGGAGCGGGTCGAGGCGTACAGCGGCGCCAGCCACATGGGGGCGGCGCATGCTTGACCCGGGCAGCAACCGCGAACTGCCGCCGATCCCGGCGAAGCGCTACTTCACCATCGGCGAAGTGAGCGAACTCTGCGACGTCAAGCCGCACGTGTTGCGCTACTGGGAAACCGAATTCCCCAGCCTGGAGCCCGCCAAGCGCCGCGGCAACCGCCGCTACTACCAGCGCCACGACGTGCTGATGGTGCGGCAGATCCGCAGCCTGCTGTATGAGCAGGGCTACACCATTGGTGGTGCCCGGCTTCGCCTGGAGGGCGAGGGCGCGAAGCAGGAATCCGCGCTGAGCCACCAGATCGCCAAGCAGGTACGGATGGAGCTGGAAGAAGTCCTGCAGTTGTTGAGGCGCTAAACCGCGGTCCCAGCGGTTACAATGATCGAGATGTCGGGGCGTAGCGCAGCCTGGTAGCGCATCTGCCTGGGGGGCAGAGGGTCGTCGGTTCAAATCCGGCCGTCCCGACCAATTCGAAGTCCGGTGTGAAATCGCCGGCATCCAGCAAGAGCCCGCCACGATGGCGGGTTTTTTGTTGCCTGCGAAGCGCTGTCTGCTACCGAATCCGCGCGATGGATTCGTCGTCAGGCTTCGCGCGGCGGTGGCGTGAACGGGATGGTGTCGGGCGCGACCGCGCCGCCGCTGATGATGAAGCTCATCGCCTGGTCGACGGTCCAGTCGGTCGGGGTCATTTTCTCGACCGGCACGATTTCGAGGTAGCCCGAGGTCGGGTTGGGCGTGGTCGGCACGTACACCGCGGCGAGCTCGCGGCCGGTGCCATGCTCGCGGATCACCCGGGTGACAAAACCGATCGATTTCATCTCCGCGTGCGGAAAATCGATCAGCACAACCCGCTGGGTGCCGTCCGGCTTGGTCTGCAGGATGTCCAGGAGTTTGCGCGCGCTGCCATAGATCGTGCTGGCCAGCGGGATCCGCGCCACCACCGCTTCGAACCAGCCGAGCAATCGCTGGCCGATCACGCGCCGGGCCAACCAGCCGACCAGCAGAATCGCCAGCACCGTTGCGACCAGCGCGAACGCGTTCTGCACCCAGGGATCGCCCAGCCAGCCCAGCGCCTGCGGGCTGCGCGCAGCGATGCCCTGCAGGCTTGGCCCGATCAGCGGCTTGCTGAGATCGCCCAGGAGGACGAACAGGAATTTCACCACCACCCAGGTCAGCCACAGCGGGAGCAGGGTGAGCAGGCCGGTCAGGAACAGGCGTTGCAGGCGATGGCCGAGCGTGGGGGGAGTCGACATGCGCGCATTCTAGGCGCGCATGCCCCCGGCGCGGCGTTTCAGTCCGCGCGCACCAGGCGGATGCCGACATCATCGAAGCCGCGGCCGGCGTCGAGCGCGCGCGCCTTTCCACTGGCCATGCGCTGGCTGCATTCGCGGTTCGCGCACAGAGTCAGCCAGCCGGACACCGGGGTGGTCGGTTGCGCGCGCACCTCGCCGGCACTGGGCAGGCGATAGCGATGCTGGTCCTGACTGCCCAGCCAGGCCGCGTACGCTTGCGCGTCCGCCGCCGAGACGCAGACCACCGGCCTGCGATCGCTGCCGGTGTTGTTCCAACTGCGTTTGCGGCCGAACACCCCCTTGCCGCAATCGGCGGCGGCGCGACCGGTGCCGTTGGCGAAACGTGCGTAGTCGGCGCGGCTGACCGCGATGGTCGCGACGGGTGGGGGCGGTGCCGCAGGCGTGGCGTTGACGACGGTGTTTCCGGTCGTTGCCGTGGGCGCCGCCTTGCCGGCGACATCGATGCGTGCGGTCAGGGCGCGGGTGCGCAGCGGATCCAGGTCGAGCCAGCGGGTCTCCGCCAGCAACTGCCGCGCGCCCTGGGTATCGCGCTTGCCAAGCAGGGCCTGCAGCCGCGTATCCAGGGCGGCATCCAGGCGCTTGCGCAACAGCGCGATGGCGCTGCCTTCGCCGCCGCGGCGGGTGTCCAGCTGGCGGGCGCGCTCGAACGCGGTGCGCGAGAACGCGACGTCGCCCGCGCGCAGCGCGCGATCGGAGGCTTCGGCGAGCGCGTCGAACAATTGCGCGGTCAGCTGCTGGGTCTGCGGATGGGTGGCGTTGACCCGCCAGGCGGCATCCATGCTGTCCCATGCATTCGCGTTGGGAGGCGACAGCAGGTTGCCGTCGCGCATCTGCTGGCCGGCATTGGCCAGGTAGGCGGCCAGGCCCTCGGTAGTGCCTTCGCCTTCGCCCATGCCGGTGAGCAGGCCGGTACGCGCATCGGCCTGTGGCGATGGCAGGCCGCCGGCTGTCGGGCCGGTGGTGTCGCTGGTGGTTGGCGCGTGGATCACGTCGCGTTCGACCGGATAGAGGCGGAACGCGGCGATGACGGCCACCGCCACGACCGCGGCGGCCACGGCCCAGGGTTTCCAGCGGCTGCCCGGGCTGGCTTGCGGCTCCGCCTCGCCGGCGGTCGGCACGTCCACGGCAACGAAGGCCTTGCCCGTGCGCGCCTCCAACTGGTCCAGCGCCTGCAGCATGTCCTGGGCGCTCGCATAGCGATCTTCCGGTCGCTTGGCCATGGCCCGGTCGATGAAGTCCTGCCAGTGCTTCAACGGCGCGGGCAGGCGTGGGATCGGATCCTGCACGTGCTTGAGCGCCATCGACAGCGCATCGCCGGCGTTGTACGGCAGGCGCCCGACCAGCATTTCCCAGGTCAGCACGCCCATGCTGTAAAGGTCGGCGCGGCGGTCGACCTCCTGGCCGCGTGCCTGCTCGGGCGGCATGTAGGCGGTGCTGCCGACCGCGAGACCGGCATTGGTCAGGCGCGGGTTGCTGCCGCGGCGCAGGGCAATGCCGAAATCCGCCAGCATCGGCCGTTCGGCCTCGTCGAACAGCACGTTCTCGGCCTTCACGTCGCGGTGGACCACGCCGCGCACGTGCGCGTAGTCGAGCGCCTGCAGCAACTGGCGCGCGATCGCCGCGACCTTGGGCTGGTCGCCGCGCAGGTTGCGTTGCGCCAGGTGGCCGCGCGGAAGGAAGGGCATCGAATAGAACGGCAGGCCGTCGGTGGTGCGACCGACCTCGTGGATGCCGACGATATTGGGGTGTTGCAGCCGGGCGATGGTGCGTGCTTCGTTCTCGAAGCGCGCGCGGCTGACTTCATCGGCCAGCGCCTCCGCCAGCATGATCTTCATCGCGACCTTGCGGTCCAGCGAGGTCTGGTCCGCCAGGTACACGGTGGACATGCCACCGTGGCCGATCACGCGGTGGATGCGATAGCCGTCGACGTCGGGGTATGCGTTGCCGGACAAAGGGGGGGTTCCCGGGCGGGTGCGGCCCGAGCATACGAGGACAGCCCCGTCGATGGAACCTCAGCGGCCGGATTTGCGACGCACGTACAGCTGCTTGCGCACCCGCGCGACCACGTCGCCCTGGCTGTCGATCACGTCGGTGTCGAACCAGCGCAGCACCTTGTCGCCGCCCGCGGCGGCCGTGCGCAGGTCATCCAGGGTGGCGTCGTCCAGCTCGAACAGGGCGTGCACGGTGCCGCGGCCTGGCTTCACGAATTCGATGCTGCTGGCCTGGTCCCAGACCAGGTAGTCGCGGCCCAGGCATTGCAGCACCGGGATCATCCGGAACGGGTCCGTCATCGCGAACAGGTTGCCGCCGAAGTGGGTGCCGACGACATTGCGGTTCCAGGGGCGCATCCGCAATTCCACCCGGACGCGCCGCCAGTCCGGGCTGATCTCGCGAACGCGGATGCCGCTGAAGAGGAACGGCGGCCACAGGTTCATGCCGAGGCGCAGGGTGCTGGCGTTCATCGGTGACGGCTGCGTGGAAGGGTGTGGCAGCCTACCATCCGCAACGGTATGGTCTTGCTCGCCGGATCAGACCAGCAGCAGCGACGACATCCGGCGGCGATAGCGACCGACCAGGTCCTCATCCTCGACCACGCGGAATGCATCGATCAGCGACTTCCGCGCCAGTCCGTCGCCGAAGGCGCGGTCGCGCTGCAGCATCTCGATGAACTGCTGCAGGCCGGCCTCCGCGTTGCCGGACACCAGTTCACGCACGCCCAGGAAATGGCGCGCCCGCAGGTCGGCAGGATCCGCGGCGATCGCGGCGTGCAGGACCTCGACCGGTGGTGCGTCCTTGAGCAAGGCCGCGAACCCGAGGCGCGCGCGCGCCTTCACGGTGCGGTCGTCGGTGGCCAGGTTGGCCGGCAGCGCGTCGAGCAATTTTTCCGATTCGGCCGCGGCACCGGTTTGCAGCAGCGCCAGGGCGAGGTCGAGTTTCAGTTCGGCCTTGTCCGGTTCGGCGTCGATGGCCCTGCGCAGCCGCATCACCTCCGCGTGCGGATCGACCGGCGGCGCGGCCTCGGCGGGTGCCTGGTCCTCGATCACGGGTTCCGCCGGCGCGATGCCGTGGTGGGTCAGGAAGTCGCGCAACTGGCCTTCCGGCAAGGCGCCGGGGAAGCCGTCGACCAGTTGCCCGCCCTTGACCAGCATCACCGTGGGCACCGAGCGGATCTGGAACGCGGCGGCCAGTTCCTGCTCGGCGTCCACGTCCACCTTGGCCAGCACGAAGGCACCGTGGTAGTCGGCTGCCAGCTTCTCGAGCAGCGGGCCGAGCGTCTTGCATGGCCCGCACCAGGTCGCCCAGAAATCCACCAGCACCGGGGTGTCCATGGAGGCACGGATCACCGTGTCCTCGAAGGTGGCGGCGGTGGCGTCGAAGACGTGCGGCTTGGTGAGGTCGTTCATGGCGGGCCCGGTCTGTGCGATGTCGCCGAGATGGCGACTGCCGCGCAGGTTAACAACCCGATGTAAAAAATACTTGACATCAACACTCGTCGATGTAAATTTCACCATACATTTGGTCTGGTGGAGATGACATCGATGGCAGCGCTCTCGGCACGCAATCGTCTGGTCCTGTGGCTGCTCGCGGCCGGTGTCGGCCTGGCGTTGTTCTTCACTGGCGAGTACCGCGACCTCGAGTTGCCGCTGGGCTGGATCGGCACGGTCTTGTTCGTCGCGGCGACCTGGTTCAGCGTCGATGCGCTGTACCGCGTGCCGCAAAGCGAGGAAGAAGCCGCGGTCGCGCCGGGCGAGTGGCAGGCCTGGATCGGCGTGGCCTTCGTCGGCGCGATCATCGGCGCCAGCCTCCTGCAGGCAGACGTGTTCCTGCCGCAGGTACCGATCGGGCAAAACCCGGCCACCAACAAGGCCGGCCAGTCGATCGGCACCCTGTTCGTGGCCTGGCTGGTGCTGGCGCATGTGCTCAAGCAACGCTGGGCGGGCAAGGTGCTGGCCGACGAGCGCGACACCCGGATCGAACTGATCGCCAGCCAGTGGGGCCGCGGCGCAACCGCGTTCTGCATCATCGGCATCGCGGTGCTGCTGGGCTTCAGCGACACCGACCGCCTGCGCGAATTCAGCTATCCCTTCATCGCCCAGATGTTGATGCTCACCCTGCTCTGGGGATTGTGGTTCGACCAACTGGTCGCGGCGCTGCTGTACTGGCGGGATCGGCGGGCCGCGGGATGAGCGGCACCACCATCAGCAACGACATCCGCCGCTTGCGCTTCGCCCGCGGCGAGATGACCCAGCAGGCGCTTGCGGATGCCTGCAGCGTCACCCGGCAAACCATCATCGCGCTCGAAGCGGGCCGTTACGCGCCTTCGCTCGAGCTCGGTTTCCGCATCGCCGATGCGCTGGGCGTGCGGATCGAGGACGTTTTCCAATGGAGCAAGCCGCAATGAGCAAGGCAACAGGGACGGGCATGCGGGTCGTCAAATGGACACTTGGCATCGTGGTGGCGCTGGCGCTGCTGGTGGCTGCCTGGATGTGGTGGGTGGTGGAACGCTTCGATACGGAGACCCTGCCGCCACGGCACGGACAAGTCGATGTCGAACTGTTCGCACGCGACGGCGGCAAGCGACCGTTGATCGTCGGGCTGGGCGGCGGCGAGGGCGGCAATGCCTGGGCCAGCGCGCGTTGGACGCCGCAGCGCGAGCGCTTCCTCGACCAGGGGTATGCGTTGCTCGCGCTGGGGTATTTCGGCACGCCGAATTCGCCGGAAACGCTCGATCGCATTTCGCTGGATGGCGTGCATGCCGCGATCGTGGAAGCGGGCAAGGATCCGCGCGTGGATGGCCGCTGCGTCGCGATCATCGGCGGCTCGCGCGGTGCGGAGTTGGCGTTGCTGCTGGCCAGCCACTATCCCGATATCGATGCCGTGGTCGCCATCGTGCCGGGTAGCGCGGTGTTCCCGGCCCTGACCGATGCGATGACCACGGGCGGTTTCTCCCTGCACGACAAGCCGTTGCCGTTCGTGCCCATGACCTGGGGTGCAACGCCGTACCTGCTGGTCGGCGACTTGCGCGGCGCGTTCGAGACGATCATGCAGGACCGGGCGGCGATGCAGCGCGCTGCGATCGCGGTCGAGAACATCAATGGCCCGATCCAGTTCGTCTCCGCATCACGCGACGAGATGTGGCCGTCGAAGGAGATGGCCGACGCGATGATGCTGCGGCTCAAGGCGAAGGGGTTCCGTCATCCCGTCGAGCACCTGGTGGTGCAGGGCGGCCACGGCGAGCCGCTGGACGAATTCCCGAAGATGGAGGCGTTCCTCGACACCCACTTCAAGCAGGCATGCCCATGAAGTCTCTCGCTGGCTGTGCCGCATGGGGCGCTGCAGGACTCTTCGTCATCGCGCTGCTGCTGGCCAGCGTCGGCGTGCCCGAGTATTCGCACCGCGTGCATCCCGTGGCACTGCGCGGCACGGCTGGCCTTCCGTGGGCATTCGCATTCAACCTGGTGGCCTTCGTGGTGCCGGGAGCGTTGCTGGCAGTCGCGGGCGTGCCGCTGCGCAACGCCTTGCGCGAGGGCGGATGGGCGGCGCGGATCGGCCTCGTGCTGGTGCAGTTCTCGGCACTGGCCTTCGCCGCGCAGGGCCTGCTGCCGCTGGATCCAGGCGATGCCGATTCGCACGCAAGCCGCCTGCACGTGCTGGCATGGATGCTGTGGTGGATCGCGTTCGTGCCAGGCGCGCTGTTGCTGGCGGCGGGTGCGCGGCGCGGCATCGGCTTCGCGCTGGGCAGCGTCGCCATCGGCCTGATGGTGCCGATCATCGCCGTGCTTGCGCCGATCGGATTGTGGGTGGGAATCGCCCAGCGGCTCGCGTTCGCGCTGTGGTTCGGCTGGTGGCTGCTGGCCGCGTGGCGGCTCAGCCGTACTTGAGCTTCATGCCCAGGATCGTCGACGACAGCACGAAGGTGACCGCGTTCGACAGGATCATCGGCCACGACATCAGGTACACGCCGTAGCCGAACCAGCAGGCGATGCCGAAGGTGAACACCACGTACATCCACAGCGAGATGCCGGAGGTGTCGCGGGTGCGGATGGTCTTCGCCGCCTGCGGCACGAACGACAGCGTGGTGCACGCGGCGGCCAGGAAGCCCAGCCACTCCAGGTTCATCGCTGTGGCGTCCGGTAGACCACGCCGTCCTTCATGACGAAGTCGACTTTCATCGTATTGCCGATGTCGGCCAGCGGGTCGCCCGGCATGGCGATGATGTCGGCGCGCTTGCCGACTTCGACCACGCCCTGGTCGTCCACGCCGAGCACCTCTGCCGCGAGGAACGTCGCCGCCTGCAGCGCGTAGGCGGCGGGGATGCCGGCTTCGGTCATGTACTGGAATTCGCGCGCGTTGTCACCGTGCGGACCCACGCCCATGTCTGTTCCGAAGGCGATCTTCACCCCGCTGCGATAGGCCTTGGCCGCGGTGTCCTGGATCTGCGCGCCGATGCGCGCCGCCTTGGGCCGCACGATCTCGGGGAAGTAGCCATCGATCTTCGCCTTGTCGGCGACGAAGCGGCCCGCGTACAGCGTGGGCACGTACCAGGTGCCTTTTTCCTTCATCAGCGTCATCACCCGCTCGCTCATGTAGCTGCCGTGCTCGATGCTGGTGACGCCGCCGGCGACCGCGCGGTACATGCCTTCCTCGCCATGCGCATGCGCCGCGACCCGGTAGCCGTAGTCCCTGGCGGTGTCGACGATCGCCTTGACCTCGTCGACCGTGAACTGCGGCGCATCCCCGGATTTGGCGTAACTCAGCACGCCGCCGGTCGCGGTGATCTTGATGACGTCGCTGCCGTCCTTGTAGCGCTGGCGCACGGCCTGGCGCGCGTCGTCGACGGAATTGATCACGCCCTCGGTGGGGCCGGGCGGGCCGATCAGATGCGCCAATCGGTCGTTGAGGCCGTTGCTGGGGTCCGCATGGCCGCCGGTGGTGGCGATGGACTTGCCGGCGGCCCAGATCCGCGGTCCCTTCAGCAGCCCCTGGTTGATCGCATCGCGCAGGTGCGGGGTGACGTCGCCGCCGAGGTCGCGCACGCTGGTGAAGCCGGCGAGCAGGGTCTTCTCGGCATAGCCCACGCTGCGGAAGGCGAAGTCGACATCGTCGAGGCGGAAGCCTTCGGAGTAACTCTGCGGGCTGGACTGGCTGCCCAGGTGCACGTGCAGGTCGGTCCAGCCGGCCATGCAGGTGCGGTCGGACAGGTCGATGGCGGTTGCCTCCGCCACGGCTTCCACGCGACCCGCCAGCACGTCCGCCACCTTCCCGTTGCGCACCACCACGGTATGCGGTCCCAGCAGCTTGCCGCTGCGGCTGTCGAACAACTTGCCGCAGTGCAGGGCGGTGCCCGCGCCTGGCGCATCGGCGGCGAACGCGGGCACGCAAAGCGTGGTCAGCACGACGGCGGCAAGCAGTTGTTTGCGCATGGCGTTTCCCCCTGGTTGTGGCCGGATGGTGCCACGCATGGCGGCTGGAGGGGGGCTGCGGTAGGCTGTCAGGCCCGTTTTCGCAAGTTTTCCGCCGTGTCCGAACCCGTTTCCTACGATCCCCGCACCGTCGAATCCGCCGCCCAGTCGTTCTGGGCCAGCACCCGCGCCTTCGAGGTCAGCGAGCAGTCGGACAAGCCGAAGTACTACTGCCTGTCGATGCTGCCGTACCCGTCGGGTGCGCTGCACGTGGGCCACGTGCGCAACTACACGATCGGCGACGTGATCAGCCGGCACAAACGCATGACCGGGCACAACGTGCTGCAGCCGATGGGCTGGGACGCATTCGGCCTGCCGGCCGAGAACGCCGCGATCAAGAACAAGACCGCGCCGGCGAAGTGGACCTACGCCAACATCGAGCACATGCGCGCGCAGCTGAAGTCGCTGGGCTACGCGATCGACTGGAGCCGCGAGTTCGCCACCTGCAAGCCGGACTACTACATGCACGAGCAGCGCATGTTCGTGCGCCTGCTGAAGAAGGGCGTGGCCTACCGCAAGAACAGCGTGGTCAACTGGGATCCGGTCGACCAGACGGTGCTGGCCAACGAGCAGGTGATCGACGGCCGCGGCTGGCGCACCGGCGCGCTGGTCGAGAAGCGCGAGATCCCGCAGTGGTTCCTGCGCATCACCGATTACGCGCAGCAGCTGCTGGATGAGTTGCACACGCTCGATGGCTGGCCGGATTCGGTCAAGACGATGCAGCGCAACTGGATCGGCCGCAGCGAAGGCCTGGAGATCCAGTTCCGCATTGATGGCGAAGCCGAACCGCTGACCGTCTTCACCACCCGCCCCGACACGCTGATGGGCGTCACCTTCATCAGCATCGCGGGCGAGCACCCGCTGGCGCTGAAGGCGGCCGCCGGCAATCCGGAACTGGCCGCGTTCCTGGCCGACCTCAGGCAGGGCGGCGTGTCCGAGGCCGAACTGGAGACCCAGGAAAAGCGCGGCATGGCCACCGGCCTGTGGGCGATCCACCCGGTCACCGGCGAGGACGTCCCGGTCTACGTCGCCAACTTCGTGCTGATGGGCTATGGCACCGGCGCAGTGATGGCGGTGCCGGCGCACGACCAGCGCGACTGGGAATTCGCCAAGGCCTACGGCCTGCCGGTGAAGCCGGTGATCGTGGATGCCGCGGTGCGCGACGCCCTGCAGGAAATGTCCTCGCATGTCGCCGAGCACGACGATCCGATGGCGGTCGCGCTGGGCGGACATGCCGCGATCGACGTGGTCGAGATCGATGCGGCCGTCGCGGTGGTGCGCGAGTATTTCCGCCGCATCGACGAGGAAGGCGCGCAGACCGAGCGCGGCTGGCTGATCAACTCGGGCGATTACAACGGCATGGACTTCGATGCCGCGTTCGATGCGCTGGCCTCGAAGTTCGAGGCCGAAGGCACCGGCGCGCGCCGGGTCAATTTCCGCCTGCGCGACTGGGGCGTGAGCCGCCAGCGCTACTGGGGGTGCCCGATCCCGGTGATCCACTGCGCGGCCTGCGGTTCGGTGCCGGTGCCGGAAGAGCAACTGCCGGTGCTGTTGCCGGAGGACGTGGCCGATGCGTTCGCCTCGGGCGACGTGCATTCCCCGATCAAGTCCGATCCCGAATGGCGCAAGACCACCTGCCCGCAGTGCGGCGGCGCGGCCGAGCGCGAGACCGACACCTTCGACACCTTCATGGAGTCGAGCTGGTACTACGCGCGCTACACCTCGCCGGGCGCGACCGACATGGTCGACG
>ERZ795061.2333-NODE-2333-length-17532-cov-6.631001_pt1 | contig 17532 bp, 13 predicted proteins | sample MGYA00375145_ERZ795061 | MGnify/ENA primary metagenome ERZ795061 (study PRJEB30190, sample SAMN05720144) | anaerobic digester metagenome | isolation source: active sludge of municipal wastewater-treating anaerobic digesters | place: USA | collected 2014-12-22 ... | reverse complement strand
GCGTGGTGCCTTTGCCGACCTGACCGTCTTCGATCCCGCGAAGGTGGTCGATCGTGCGACGTTCACCGAGCCGGCGCTCACCTCGGTGGGGATCCCGCATGTGCTCGTGAATGGGGCATTCGTGGTGCGCGATGGGGCGCTGGTGGCGGGGGCGCGCCCGGGGCGAGCGATTCGGGTGCCGCCGAAGAAGCCGTGATGCGCGAGACGGGCGCCGCCTAACGCACCGACGCTTGCGTCAGCCGCTTCGCTACTCGGTCGCGCGTCCCCCCAGCTCCTTGGCGAGCGCGGTCGCTGATCGAGCGGCGATGCCGTAGATCGAGAGCTGCGGGTTGGCCCCCACGCTCGTGGGGAAGAGCGAGCCGTCGATGACACTGAGCCCCTCGGTGTTGTGCACGCGCCCGAAGGAGTTGGTCACCCCGCGTGCGTCGTCGGCGGCCATGGCACACCCCCCCATCACGTGCGCGCTGACGAGCTTGGCGTACGGGGTGTGCATCTCGAGGGCGGCGATCTGCGCCTTGGCGGCGGCGAGCGTGCGCACGGGGGTCCCGCGCTCATGGAAGGGGACGATGACCTGCGCCCCAGCGGCGAACTGGATCTCGGCCATCACCGTCATCGCCCGACGTGCCCCCTCCATCACGTACGACGAGACGGGGTAGTCGAGCACCGGCGAACCGTCGTCACGCAGCTCGACCGTTCCGCCGACGCTCGCCGGGTGGAAGCCGTCGCGCAGCAGGGCGAGCACGACCTGTGCATGGCGCATGCGCTTCATGACGCTGGCGTGCTCGGTGCCGAAGCCGGTGAAGGTCGACCCCATGAGGACGGGGTGCAGCGGCGGGACTTCGAGCTTGAAGCCCATCCCTGCGTCGCTCGCCTCGTTGAAGTGATCGGAGTAGATGGACTGCGGCGCCCCCGCGAAGGCGTCGACCGGGTCGGCGAAGAGCGCGGGGGAGATCGTCACCGGGTGCAGGAAGGTTCGCGTCCCAATCAGGCCGCGTGGGTCGGGCGCTCCGCTCCTGAGGAGCAGTGCCGGCGTATTGATCGCGCCGCCGGCGAGGACGACGTGGCGGGCGCGCACGCGCACCGCGTCGCGTGTGCGCTCGAAGCCGTCGGTGCCCATGAGCGTCACCACGATCTCGCGCACCGCGCTCCCCTCGAACACCAGGCGTTCGGCACGCGCGTGGTAGAGCAGTTCGGCGCCGCGATCGAGCGCAGCGGGAAGCGTGGTCACCAGCATCGACTGCTTGGCGTTGGTGGGGCAGCCCATGCCGCAGTAGCCGATGTTGTAGCAGCCGGCCACGTTGCGCGGGATCACGCGCGGCGTGATGCCCAGCTTCGTCAGGCCATCGGCCAGGAGCTGGTTGTTCCGGTTCGGCGTGGCGGCCCACGGCGCGACCTGCAGTCGCCGCTCCATGCGCTCCCACCACGGCGAGAGTGCCTCGGTGGTGAGGTCGCCGAGTCCGAACTGCGATTGCCAGTGGGCGAGCGTGGACTCGGGCGTGCGGAAGCTCGACGTCCAGTTGACGACCGTCGTCCCGCCGACGGTGCGCCCCTGCATGATGTTGATCCCCTTGTCCTTCGTCTTTCGCGACGCCGACTCCTGGTAGAGCGTCGGGTACGCCTCGGACTCCAGCATGCGGAAGTCGCGCGTGCTGCGCAGTCCGCCCTCCTCGAGCAGGAGGACCCGCAGGCCGGCAGTTGCAAGCAGCTCGGCGGTGGTCCCGCCCCCGGCGCCGGTGCCGACGATGGCCACGTCGGCCTCGAAGGTCTTGCCGGCGTCGAGTGTCGCGCCGTCGGTCACGTGCCAGCCGCGGGCGATGCCGGCGACGAACGGATCGGGGAAGCCTTGGGCGCTCACGCGTGCCTCACGCCGGGCTCGCGGTGAGCATGGGCGGTCCGGGATAGCCGATCGCCACCCACGCCGAGGGCTGCGCGTACCACGAAGCGAAGGTGATGTCGTGCAGCGCCTGGTAGGCACTCACCAGCATCGGCGTCCCGCTGAAGCGCCAGCGTTCCAGCACCTGTCGCGCGCGCGCGGGAGTCACCGATGCCCACGGCGCCCAGCTTCCCGCCAGCAGCAATCGCACAGGCCCCTGGTCGAGCAGGCAGGCGAGCTGCTGTAGTTCACCGCGGGCGGAGGCGGGGAGTGTGGCGATGGTGCGCTCCACGTTGCCCAGCATGGCGGACATCGAGTCGGGGGTCCATGCCGACGAGGCGACCATTCCGTCGAGGAAGGCGGGGACGACGGCGGCAAAGAGGGCGCGCCCCGCCGGCGACAGCGCCCCCGTGGCGTGCGTCAGGCAGTCGCGGATGCGCCAAGCCTCGTACGCGCCCGCGACCGCCAAGGCCCCGGCGCCGATGGCGCCAGCCTTGATGAAGGTGCGTCGCGTGAGGGGCATGCGGTGACCGGCGGGGGCGCGTCGTGGGGCGGAGCGGAATGTCGTACGTTACGGCGCACCCAACGCCCCGTCCATGATGCCTCATCCGACGTCCTCGCGTAGCGCCGCACCGAATGCAACGGCCGCACACCTCGCGCCTCACGCATGGCGCACGGTCTCGCGCGTCGCCGTAGCGACGCGTCTCGCCGCGGTGGCACTTCTCATCGCCGCCTGTCAGGGCGCCGCGCCCGGTGAAACGGCCCCGGCAGGGGTGAGCGCCAGCGTTGCGAGCGCGAACGCCAAGGTCGCGCAGCAACTCACCCGCGCCGATACGCTGGACATGGTCGAGGCCCAGCGCGGCTTCGTGGGGCGTCCGACGGGCAAGCTCGTCGCGGACGACGGCTCGGTGCTCCAGGACTTCGACGCCTTCGCGTTCGTGAAGGGAGAGGCGCCGTCGACCGTGAACCCCAGCCTCTGGCGGCACGCGATACTCAACGCGCAGGTCGGGCTGTTCAAGGTGACCGACGGCATCTACCAGTTGCGCGGCTTCGATATCGCCAACATCACGCTCGTCGAGGGAGCGACCGGGTGGATCGTGGTCGATGCCCTCACCAGCCGCGAGAGCGCGGCCGCGGCGATGGCCTTCGCGCGCCAGCAGCTTGGCGACAAGCCGGTCACCGCGTTGGTCTTCACGCACTCCCACGCCGATCACTTCGGCGGCGCGCTCGGCGTCATCGGCGCCGATGAGGCGAAGCGGCGGGCGGTGCCCATCATCGCGCCCGAACGGTTCATGGAGGAGGCGACCAGCGAGAACATCCTGGTGGGGACGGCGATGACTCGGCGCTCGTCCTACCAGTTCGGCCGCGACCTCGAGCGCTCGGCGACCGGACTGGTCGACACGGGGCTTGGGAAAGGGGTCGTGTACGGGCAGGTGGGGATCCTGCGGCCGACGCTGCTCATCGAACAGCCGACGCAGGACCTGGAGCTCGACGGAGTGCGCTTCGTCTTCCACAACGTTCCAGGGGCCGAGGCGCCCTCGGAGCTCACCTTCACCATCCCGGCGCGCAAGGCGTACGGGGGCGCCGAGAATCTCGCGCAGACGATGCACAACCTGCTCCCGGTGCGCGGGGCCAAGGTGCGCGATGCGCTGCGGTGGTCCACGTACCTGCAGGAGGCGCTGGAGCAGGCGGCAGACGCCGAGGTGTATTTCGGGCAGCACAACTGGCCAGTCTGGGGGAAGGAGCGCATCGCCGCCTTCATCACCGCGCATCGCGACGTCTACAAGTACACGCACGACCAGACGGTGCGCCTCATCAACGCGGGCTACACACCGCGCGAGATCGCCGACAAGGTGCAGCTGCCGGCCTCGTTGCAGGCGGCGTTCGGGGCGCGCGGCTACTACGGCGACCTGCGCCACAACGTGAAGGCGGTGTACCAGTTCTACCTGGGGAGCTACGACGGCAACCCGGCCAACCTCGATCCCCTGCCGCCCCAGGAGTCGGCATCGCGCTACGTCGAGTTGTTAGGCGGCGTCGAAAAGGTCGTCGCGGCGGCCCGCACCGCCTACGATCGCGGAGAGCTGCGGTGGGCGGCGGAGCTGCTCAACCACGCAGTGCTGGCACACCCCGATCACGACGGCGCGCGCGCGTTGCTGGGGCGGTGCTACGAACAGATGGCGTATGGCGCCGAGGCGGCGACGTGGCGCAACAGTTACCTCACGGCGGCCGCCGAGCTGCGCGACGGCCCCCCGACACGGGGCACCGACAAGCGCCTGGTGCTCGACATGCTGCTCAACACGCCCATCGAGCGCTTTCTCGAGGCGATGGCGGCCAGCCTCGATGGTCCGGCCGCCGAGGGGAAGGACTGGACGATCAACCTCGTGCTCTCCGACACGCGCGAGACGTACGTGCTGTGGATCGAGCACGCGGTGCTGCACTTCAGGAAGGGGGCGCCCGCGCGCGGGGCGAACGCGACGCTCACGCTTCCCAAGGACTTCTTCGTGCGCATGATGGCCGGGAGCGTGGGGCTCTCGGACGCGATTCGGAGCGATGCGGTGCAGGTGACGGGGAGCACGGTGGAGCTGCTACGCTTCCTGTCGTTGATCGACAAACCGAAGGGGGCGTTCCCGATCGTGACGCGGTGACGCCGGCCATGACTCGCCGGCCATGGCTCGCCGGCCATGGCTCGCCGGCGATGGCCGCGCGATTCGAGCGAACGTCCTACTTCATGCGCGCCTGCTCCTTCACGTAGCGCGCGATCTGCTCGGTGGTCGCGAACCAGACGCCGGGCTTCGACCTCATGTACGCGATGAGCTTCTCCAGGTGCTGCATCGGAGCGCGATGCCCGACGATATGCGGATGCAGGGTGAGCACGAACATCGTCCGCTCGGCATACGCGCCGTCGAACTCCTCCCGGAACAGCTGGAAGAGCGCCTCGGGCGACGGCATGGCGCCGCTCCGGCCGAGGTAGACCGACTCGGTCAGGCTCCAGTCGATCCCGAGTTCCACCAGCCCCGTCGGCTCGCCGTTGGCGACGATCTCGTATGGCTCGTCCATGGCCTGGAGGCTGCTCTCATACAGGAACCCCGCCTTGCGCACGAGGTCGAGCGTGTTGGCACTGAAGGCCCATGCTGGCGCACGGTAGCCTACCGGGCGCTTGCCGGTGGCAGTCGTGAGGTAATCGATCGCCTTGTTCAGCAACCGCTCCTCCTCTTCGGCGCTGCCGGTGGCGGGAGGATACTCGTGAATCCAGCCGTGCACGCCGATCTCGTGGCGCCCTGACTTCATGATGGCGGGGATCATCTCCGGGTGGAGCATGGCGCTCACGGCGGGGATGAAGAAGGTCGACGGGAGCTGGTACTTGTCGAGCAAGCGGAGGATGCGCGGCAGTCCCGACTTGGCGCCGAATTCGCCCGATGAGAGGGTCGTGGGCGAGGTCTCGCCGGCTGCCAGCATGTAGGATTCGTTGTCGTCGTCGAAGGTGATGCTGACGGCGACGCGTGCCCCGTTAGGCCACGACTTGGGGGTGAGCCGGCGGCCGGCGCGCACGGGGGCTACGGCCTTGCGGAGCTGTTCGTCGCTCCAAGTGGTCCCGGGCTGGCGAGGGGGAGTCTGGGCGCCAGCGGTGAGGAGTGGCGCCAGGGCACACATGGCGGCGACGGCGATCGATCGGTTCATGCGCGGGGCTCGGCGGGCGTGGCGAGGGAGCGGCGCCCGAGAGTGTACCACCCCCCTCAGGCAAGCGCCACGCGACAGCCCGAGTTGCCTACCGCTCCCTCCACACCAGCGCCCGCGCCGGCGCCAGTGGCGTCGTCCCATGCAGCACCTCCGCGTTCGACGGCAGCGCGAGCGCCACAGGTGCCGGGTTGTAGTTCACCGCTACGTACACGCCCTCGCGCCACTCGACGAACACCCCCGGCGGTAGTTCCTCGATCGCGACGTTGGCCCGGCGATAGACCTCGCGCACGATCTCGCGCTCCAGCGCGCCATCGTCGGTGGAGACACCGATCATCGTGACGCTGCCACGACCGAGCGTGCGCGTGATCGCCGCCGCTTTCCCGGCGTAGTGTCGATCGGCGTAGGTGGCGAGCACCTCGGTCCCCGCGCGAGGTGCCAGGATGTCGCCCCAGCGATGCCACGCGTGTTGCCGTCCGCCTCGCGCCACCCGCGCGCTGATGGTCGTCGGCAGCATGTCGAACCCCTCGACGTCAGCGCCGATGAGGTCGACGATCGGCGTGGCCCACGGCGCCTCGGGAAAGTGCCCGAGCGCGTTCTTCTGTCCGCTGCGACTGGTGAGCACCAGGTGCCCCCCCTGCTCGACGTAGCGTCGCCACTTGGCCACGAGCGCATCGGTCACCATCTGGTACGCTGGCGCCACGATGAAGGGGTAACCACTGAAGTCATCGCCCTCGGCGATGAAGTCCATGGGGGCGCCGGTGCTCTTCACCGCCATCGTGTACGTGTTGCGATGGGCCCACGTCTTCCACTCGGTCGTTTGGGGCTGGATCTCCAGGTCCCAGAAGTTGTCGTGGCTCCAGAGGATGCCGGTGCGGCGCGCCGTGAGGCGCGGCGGGAGCGCTGCGGTCGAGTCAAGTCGCGACTGCACACGCTGAATGGCTCGCATCGTCTCCACGTACTCGCCGCCACTCTTCGACAGCGTCACGCCGTCAGTGCCGACGATCCCTTCGTGGTACATCTCGCTCCCGCGCAGCGGATGGCGAAAGCGATACGTGCTGAGCAGCGAGGCGCCGGCGCCGAACGCATGCCACATCCACATCCCCACCGCGCCAGGCATCGGCTGCGGGTTCACCGAGGCCCAGTTCACCTGCCCCGGCTGCAGTTCCATCACGCCGAACGTCCCCGTGATCGGGCGATAGTACGCCGCCGCCTCCATCAAGCGCGTGGGATCGCCGATGGCGTAGCTGTCGCCTCCGAGGATGTTGTTGCCGGCGACGGGGTACAGGGTGAAGGTGACGAAGTCCATCCCGCGACTGCGGCGCGGGTCGGTGCTGGTGGTGATGTTGGTGTAGTTGGTCGTGACCCACTGCCCGGCGCGCGCGTGCCGCTTGATGATGGCGGCCTGCCGGTCGAGGAAGCGTGCGGTGACGTCGGCGTTGAAGCGCGCGAGGTCGAGGTGGGCATGCGGGCTGAGCTTGTCCTCGGCGGCCAGCACCGCGTTAGGCAGCCGCACTTCGGCGAAGCGTGCGTAGCGCGTGCTCCAGAAGCTCCCGCCCCACGCCGCGTTCATCGCGTCGATGGTCCCGTACTTCTGGCGAAGCCAGCGCTGGAAGCCGCGGCGCGCGCTCTCGCTGAAGTCGCTGAAGGTCCCGGGCTCGTTGTCGACCTGCCAGCCCCACACGCGCGGGTCCTTGCCGTAGCGCTGTGCCAAACGCGTCACGAGCCGATCGACGAACGCCTGGTACTTCGGATTGGCGAGCGACACCTCGGCGCGGATCCCGTGCTCGTGGCGCTGGCCGCGTTCGTCGACGCGATAGACCTCGGGATACCGATCGCCCATCCAGCTCGGCGGCGCGGCCGATGGGGTGCCGAGAATGACGCGCAGCCCCGCCTTGCTAGCGAGCGCGATCGCCTCGTCGAGCCAGGCGAAGGCGAAGCGCCCTTCCTCGGGCTCGAGGTAGGTCCAGCTGAATTCGGCGTAGTGCGTGAAGTCGAAGCCGAGCGTCGCCATGGCGTCGATGTCGCGCTTCCATTGCGAGCGGGGCCACTGCTCGGGGTAGTAGAAGACGCCGATCGACATGGCCTCGCGCTGGCCGAGCACCACCGCACCCTGCGCGGTCGTCGCGGTGGGTGCCGAGGTCCCCGTCTGCGCCGGCGCGCGCGACGCAGTGCCCGCAAGGGCGGTGATGGCGAGGAGGGCGAGGGAGAGGGAGCCGCGCGACACGATAGGCACGAGTTCGAGGGATGAACGGGGCGGGGGGAGATGACCGCTGGAGACGCGAGGTGCTGACGCCTGCGACACCGCCCGCGGGATCGTGGGAGACACGCAGCGCAGTGTCAACCGGCCCACCGCGAGTGCTGTGCATCGCGAACGTTTCGGGCCTTCGCTGTCTTCGTGGTCACGTCGCTGGTATGTTCACCGCCGCCTCCCCTTTCCTCGGAGCTCCATGCGCCCGCTCTCACTGCTCCTGCTCCTTGCCGCACCCGCCGTCGCCTCCGCGCAGAGCGCCTCGCTCGCCTACCGGCTCGGCAAGGACACACTGGCCATCGAGCAGTTCACGCGGACCGCGACCGGGATGACCGGGGAGATGGTGCAGCGCTCGGGTGCGGCGGTCGTGCGCGTGGCGTACACGGTGACACTCGGCAAGGACGGGCGACCGACGGCGGTGACGCTTGCGCGCATGCAAGGCGATGGCAGTGCCATTCCCGGCGCCCCACGCGAGTATCACTTCTCGTTAGGGGCCGACTCGGTGGTGCGCGAGGTCGTCTTTGCCGACAGCACGCAGCGCCGCGCCTTCGCGGCCAAGCGGGCCCTGGTCAACTTCCCGACCTTTGTCTACGCGCCCACCGAGCTGCTGGCGATGCAACGGAAGGGCGGGGCCTCGGACTCGATCCCGGCACTGGGGCTGGCCGGTGGGCCTGGTTTCTCCGGGCTGCAGGCGCTGGGGGGCGACTCGCTGCGGCTGCGCGGCAGCGGGTACGCGATGGTACTGCGCTTCGACGCCAACCATCGCCTGCAGTCGCTTGATGGGCGCGGGACGACGAACAAGGTCATCGCCGAGCGTGGGGCGGGCGGGTTGGACATCGCGGCGATCGCCAGGGGGATGAAGCCGACTGGCGTGCTCTCGCTGCGCGAGGACGTGCGCGCCGCCTTTGGCCCCGGTGGGATGGTGATCGTCGACTACGGCCGGCCACATGTGCGTGAGCGCTCGGTGTGGGGCGGGGTGCTCGTCCCGTTCGACTCCGTGTGGCGCGCCGGGGCGAACGATGCCACGCACCTCTTCACCACGCGTGTGCTCACACTGGGGACGATGACGCTCGCCCCCGGGATGTACACGCTCTGGGTGCAGCATACGCGCCAGGGGACCTTCCTCATCGTCAACCGCCAGACCGGACAGTGGGGGACGCAATACGACGCGAGCCAGGATGTGGGGCGTGTGGAGATGCAGTCGGCCGCGGCACCAGGCTTTGTCGAGGAGCTGACGATCACGCTACGTGCGACAGGGCCGGCGCGCGGGGCGCTCGAGTTGGCATGGGGCGACCGGGTGATGTCGGTGCCGTTCGGTGTGGGGGCGGCGCGGTAGCGGGTCGGGGTGGCCGGCGAGGGCGACGGGGACCTTATGCGTTCCCGGCGCACGCGAGATGATGGGCGCGACCGAGGACCAGAAGGACGCATGCGGATTTCCGCGACACTCGCCGGCCACTTCGTGAGACCAATGAACGTACAGCGACTCGTCTGCGCCGCGGCACTCGCGGTGGGCGCGACCACCGTGACCACGACGACCGGCGCGCAGGCACTCACCCCGGTCCAGCGCACGCGCATCGACAGCATCTTCGCGAGCTTCGACGGCACGACGCGCCCGGGATGCGCGGTGGGCGTGGGGCAGGGCGGGGTCTCGCTCTACGAGCGCGCCTACGGGATGTCCGACCTGCAGCACGGCGTCCCGCTCTCGCCGCAGTCGATCTTCCACGTGGCGTCGGTCTCCAAGCAGTTCGCGGCCTTCGCGGTCGCGCTGCTGGCGCAGGACGGCAAGCTGTCGCTCGACGACGACGTGCGGAAACACATCCCCGAGCTCCCCAGCTACGGCCACACGATCACGCTTCGCCACCTGATCTACCACACCAGCGGCATTCGCGACCAGTGGGAACTGCTCGGGATGGCCGGGTGGCGCTACCCGGTCGATCTCTTCACGCAGGACGACGTGCTCGACATCGTCAGCCGGCAGAAGGAGCTGAACTTCACCCCGGGCGACGAGTACCTCTACAGCAACTCCGGCTACTCGCTCCTGGCGATGACGGTGCAACGTGTGTCGGGGAAGTCGCTGCGGGAGTTCAGCGACGAGCGGATCTTCAAGCCGTTAGGCATGGCGCGCACGCATGTGCACGACGATCACGCGATGATCGTCCCCGGGCGCACGAGTGCCTACGAGGCCGGTCCCGGCGGGTGGAAGATCAGCATCCCTTCGTTCGATACACACGGCGCCACCTCGCTCTTCACCACGGTCGGCGACCTCCTCAAGTGGCAGCACAACTTCGAGGCGATGACGGTAGGGACGTCGGCGCTCATGAAGGATGCGCTCACCTCGGCGGTGCTCAACAACGGGAAGCCGGCCAACTACGGCTTCGGCATCTCGATCGAGAAGTTCCGTGGGACCGAGGCCTTCGGCCATGGTGGGGCCGATGCCGGCTATCGTGCCGACATCGTGCGCTTCCCGCAGCACCACCTCGAGGTCGCCGTCGCGTGCAACTTCGCGGAGGCCACCCCCAACGTCCATTCGCGCGCGGTGGCGGGCGTCGTGCTCGAGGGAAAGCTCGACCCGGCCCCGGTCGCGGCGGCGGTGGCGGGCAAGCCGGTCGCCCTGAGTGCGTCGCGCTTGGCGCAGCTGGCGGGGACCTACAAGGCCCGCACCAACGACCAGGTGCTGCTCCTCTCGGCCAAGGAGGGGACGCTCGTCATCGACAACTACGGGATCCCCATGCAGCCGGTCGATGACCGCCACTTCACCGTCTTCGCGACGCCGGTGGAGTTCACCGGCGAGGCGAACGCCATCCCCACGGGGATGGAGGTCGCAGCGCTCGGGGCATCGATGGTGCGCATGCCCGCCTTCAGCCCCCGCGCCGCCGGGCTCGCGCAGTACGTCGGCGAGTACTGGAGCGACGAGTTGCGCGTCTCCTATCGCGTGTCGCTCAAGGATTCCACGCTCGTCCTGCATCCGTTCAAGCAGTCGTCCCAGCCACTGCGCCCCGCTTTTGCCGACGCCTTCGTGAGCGGCCAGGCAGGGACGGTGCGCTTCACCCGCACCAAGGGAGTCGTCACCGGCTTTCGACTCACCGGCGGTCGCACGCGCAACATGGCCTTCGTGAAGTCGCGCGCGGCGCGTTAGGCGCCGGCGCGGCGTCTCCCGGCCGGCGGCCTGCTCCCGGCCGGCTACTGCCCCCGCGCCACCCCATCCCGGCGCGGGTCGGCGATGCCGATCCGCATCCCGTCGCGGCGCACATACACGCCGTGCACCCCGCCAAAGGCGATGTCGGCGACGCGGCTGGCCGGACGATACCCCGCGGCCACGAGCGCGGCATACACCTCCGAGCTGAACCCCGGCTCCACCTCCACCTCGCGCCGACCCACGCTCGTCTGGATGCGCGGCGCGGTGATCGCGCGCCCCGGGTCCTCATTGAACGCGAGGATCCGTACCGTCACCTGTGCGATGGCGGGCTGGATGTACTGCGATCCCGCCGCTCCGATCACGAGGCGCACCTTCCCCCCGTCGAGCACCAGGGTGGGTGACATGGTGGAGTTGGCGTAACGGTTGGGGCCGCGCGTGCGCGCGTCGAGGTTGGCGGCGGACGAGTTGAGGAAGAAGCCCCCCGTGTAGACCCCCGAACCGAACAGCACGCCCACCGTGGTGGTCGCCGAGACGGCGTTCCCTTCGGCATCGACCACGCTCAGGTGCGAGGTGAAGCTGGTCCCGTCGTCGTTAGGGGCGTCGGCGTCGTGCGACGAACCGGCGCTGCTCGCCGGGCGCGTGGCGCTGGCGTAGGGATACGACGCGCAAGCGGCCGGAAGCGCCGCGGCATCGTGGGTCCACGCGTCGCCACGCTTCACCGAGTCGACCACCGGCCCCGCTGCCACCTGCGCACGATCGCGCGCGTACTCGGCGCTCGCCACGCCTCGCGCAGGGACCGCCATCACCTGCGGATCGCCACGCCACCACCCGGCGTCTGCCTGCGCCGTGCGCATCACGCCGGCGAGCGAGGTGACGGCCGCGGGACGATCGGTGAATCCGCCCGCGCTGGTGATCCCCGTCGCCTCGGCCATCTGCAGCATCTCCAGCACCGCCGAGCCCCCCATCGGGGGCGGCGCCGACAGCACGGTGAAGCCGCGCCACGCGGCACACAGCGGGATCATCTCGGCCACGGGATACCGCGACATGTCGTGAGCGGTGATCAAACCGCCGCGCGCCTGCACGTCGCGCGCGAGCTGCTCGGCGATCGCTCCCTTGTAGAAGGCCTCTGCGCCACCCGCGGCAATGCCTTCGAGCGTCGCGGCGAGTGCCGGCTGCACGAGGAGCGCGCCCGGGCGCAGCGGCTCGGAGTCGGGGAGGAAGATCGCGCGCGCGGCCGGATACGCGTTAAGCTTGGCGCGCGACGAGGCGATGGTGCGTGAGAGCAATGGGCTCACGACGAAGCCGTCGCGCGCGAGACGAATGGCAGGGGCCATGACCTGTACGCGCGAGAGCCTGCCGAAGCGGCGCTGTGTCTCGAGCAGGCCGGCGACCATCCCCGGCACCGCCGCCGCGCGTCCAGGGGCGCGCGCAGCCGCGGCCCCGGTGTCGACCTTGGCCCACGCGCTGTCGCCCCCCGTGCGGGGGTAGAACGAGAGATGCTCGGCCTTCTGCCGGCGCGCGTCGTAGAAGGTGAGCGCCCCGCCTCCGCCAAGCCCGGTTTGCGAGATGTCGGTGACCGAAAGCGCGAAGGCCGTCGCGACGGCGGCGTCGGCCGCGTTGCCCCCTGCGCGCAGAATCTCCGCACCGGCGGCCGCCGCATCGGGGTGAGAGGCGGCGACCATCCCCCGGCTCCCCTCCACGCGCTTGCCGTACGCCGGGGAGAGGTCGTCGGTCGACAGGGTGGGCCGGGCGCAGGCGCCGAGCGCGAGGGCGGCCAGCAGGGTGGTGCGGCGGGAGGCGGGGAGGCGAGTCATCTGCCAAAACTCGGGGCGTTTCCCCCGTTCGGCAACCGCCTGCGACGCGCGCGCCGGGTTTGTCGGAACGCCATCGCATGCCTAACGTTCGCTTCCCACGTCCCCTCGAGCGCCGCCGATGTCCGTTCCCGTCGAGCTACGAACCGCCCGCCTCGTCCTGCGCCCGTGGCGCGCGGAGGACGCGGCCGCGATGCTCCCCATCCTCGAGACCAACTGGGCGCACCTCTCCCCTTGGATCCCGGCGCGTGTTGCGACGCCGGCACCCGTTCCCGAACTGGCCGAGCGCCTGGCGGGCTTTGGCGCGGCGTTCGCGGGCGATCGCGAGTGGCGCTACGGGATGTTCACGAACGAGGGCGATCGGATGCTGGGTGAGGTGTCGCTCTTTCCGCGTGCGTCGTCGGGGCGTGTGCCACTCGCCGAGGCCGATCGCGCGGAGCTTGGCTACTGGCTGCGGGCGGACGAGACGGGGCGCGGCTACGTGACCGAGGCGGTGGGTGTGGTGCTCGAGCTGGCGCGGACGATGCCGCAGCTGCAACAGGTCGAGATCCGGTGCGACGCCCGCAACGCCGCCAGCGCGGCGGTGCCACGACGACTGGGCTTCACCCTCGCGACGACGCTGGCGGAGCCAGGGGTGCGGCCCGACGAGCCAATGGTTCAGCTGCAGGTGTGGACACGAGCCAACGTCGGGTAGGCGGCGGGCCGCGTGCGCGTCGTGATGTGGCGCGCCTGGGCGGACTACAGGTCGATCGGTCGATAGCGCGAGGCGAGCAGCCCCGTCGCGTCCGACAGGTCGAGCGTCGCTATGAGCAGCCCTTCCACCCCGTACGGCTGGTACGCCAGCACCGTCCCGTCGGGACGCACGATGGTCGCCGTCGTCGGTGTGCCGTCGCTGGCGTAGTTGGCGGCCGCGATGTAGACGGTGTTCTCGGCGGCGCGGCAGAGCAGCGCCTTCTCGTGGAACGAGTTGGCGGGGTCGCCGAACTGCGTCGGACGAAAGCTGTCGCCCTCGGCCTGGTGGAAGTGCGGGATGAAGACGAGCTGCGCGCCACGCCGCGCGGCCCATCGCACCGTCTCCGGGTACCGCCAGCCCTCGTGGCAGATCGCGACGCCGAAGGTCACGTCGCCGCACTGGAAGAGGTGGCGTCCCGCTCCCGCGACGTAGGGTCCCTCTTCCGACGGGTCGAGTTGGACCTTGTCCTGCCACCCGGCCACGGAGCCGTCGCGGTTCACGACGAGCGTGGAGATGACCAACCGGTCGCCGAGCAGGCGCTCGGTCCCCACGACGACGGCCACGTTGGCTTCTCGTGCTGCCGCGGCGACGGCTGACCAGGCACCCTCGAGAAAGGCGGCGTCCGGCGGCGGCGGCGTGTGCCCCATCCCGCGGTAGCCGGGAATGAAGCACTCGGGGAAGCAGATGATGTCGGCACCCGCGGCACCGGCATCGGCGATGGCGCGCGTGGCCAGCGACACCGACTCGTCAGGCGTGGCGGGGTAGCGGACGTTGACGAGGGCGATTCGGATGGCGGTCATCGTTCAGGCAATGTGGCGCGAGGGTGGCGCACTTCTCAAGCGATGGCTGGCACCCCGCGGCATCGGCTCGCAGGTTGTAGAGGTCCTTCTCCCGACGGCACGCCATGACCTTCGACCTCCCCAACGCCGTCGCTGTGCTGGCGCGCACGCCGCACACGCTGCGCGCGATGCTGTCCGGTCTCTCGCCCGCCTGGATCGATGCCACCGAGGGGGGCGACAGCTGGAGCCCCTACACCATCGTCGGCCACCTCCTGCACGGCGAGCGCACCGACTGGATTCCGCGGGCGCGGATCATCCTCGCGCAGGGGAACGAACGCCGCTTCGCGCCGTACGACCGCCTCGCGCAGTTCCACGAGTCGCAAGGCAAGTCGCTCGACGCGCTGCTCACCGAGTTCGCCAGCCTTCGATCGGACAACCTCGAGACGCTGCTCGGGTGGGCGTTGACCGATCGGGAGTTGAGCCTCGAGGGAGAGCACCCTGCCTTCGGCGTCGTGACGCTGCGGCAACTGCTGGCCACGTGGACGGCGCACGACCTCGGCCACGTGGCGCAGGTGGCACGGGTGATGGCCAAACAGTACCGCGACGCCGTCGGGCCGTGGCGCGAGTATCTCCCGATCATGGAGCGATGAAGGACGATCCGTTCGCCGAAGCCCTGCCGCGGCCGAGCGGGCGGGGAATTGACGCGTGCGAGTGGATGTCGCGACTGCGGCCGAACCTGCGCCATCAGGGTCGTGGGTCCCGAGCCGTCCGTCCCCCGCCACGAGGTGGAGCATGCGCCTGCCCGTCGTTGTCCTCGCCCTTCTGCTCACTGCCATGACCCCCCTCAACGCCCAGAGCTTCGGCCCAACGCCCGATGCGGCGGCCCAGCGCGAGATCCTCCAGGTGCGCGAAGCGGCCTGGCGTGCCTTCTTCACCAACGATGTAGCGGCCTTCAAGCGCGTGGTCCCCGACGAACTCGTGGCCATGGGATGGGGCGGTGGCCCCTGGCAGGATCGTGATCAGACGCTGGCCAGCATGCGTGAATTCGCGGCGTCGGGAATGACGATCGACCAGCTGCATTTTCCGCAGAACGTCTTCCAGCAGTACGGCGATGCCGTGATCCTCTACACGAGCTTTCACCTGGTGCTCAAGGGGGCCAACGGCGAAAAGCAGGAGACACTCGGGCGCGGGACCGAGATCTTCGTGCGTCGCAACGGGCACTGGGCTCATACGGGATGGCACCTCGATACCGTCGGGTCCTGACCGGCGGGCGTAGCGTGCGCGGCCGGCGTCGGCCGGCGCCGGTCGCATTGCCAGCGCGCTCGCCCCTGTCGCTCCGACGCGTCCTTCACGACTGGCTGTGTGCCTGGGGCGTGCGCACCGATCCCGGGGGGTGGGTCCTCCCGGAGCGTGTGCTGGCCTGTGCCTATCCGCGCCGCGATCGTGCGCTCGCGGCGCTCGCGGCCACGCGAATCGAACTCATCGTGAACCTCCACCCACGGGCGCACGCGCCGGCCGCGCTCGCGCGCCATGGCATCCGCGAGGTGCATCTCCCGATGCGCGACTTCTCCGCGCCGACGTACGCGGTCCTGCGTCGTGGTGTACTCGTGGTCGAACGGGCCATCTCCGAAGGGCGGCGTGTGGCGGTTCATTGCGGGAGTGGCCGCGGGCGCACCGGGACGTTGCTCGCTTGCCTCCTGATCGCACGAGGCGAGGCGCCGTGGGAGGCGATCACGCGGGTGCGCCGACTGCGCCCCGGCGCTGTCGAAACGCGCGCGCAAGAGATAGCGGTGCAACACTTTGCCTGGCAGCTGGCCGACGGCTGACACCCGCGGCCGTTGGCACCTGACGGTGCTTCGCGCTCAAGCTCCGCCGCCTTCCTGCCGAGGATTAGAGGACCGTAACTCGGGGGGCGACGGCTGCTGTCAGCCGTGCCCAGACGGCCGCGCCGTGATACGACCTGCAAGAGAGGAGCGTCGACTGATGTCATCTGCCAGCGGGGAGGGACGCGCACCGCGCAAGCCATGGGGCGACCGCTGGTTGCTGGACGCCTTCCGCGAGCGCGGGCATCCGCTGGCCGATTCGGTTCAAGCCGCCGCGACCGCGTGGGAGTCGCTGACCGAGGCCGGTGTCCCCAACGAAGAGATCGTTCGCGTCGTGTGCGACCTGGCGGGAGTGCGGGCCGCGGACCTCTCGCTGGCAGGGCCCGAACTCGCCGAACTCCTCACCGCCACCCTCGCGCTGCGCTACGACGTCGTCCCGGTCCGTCTCGACGGCAAGACGCTCGAAGTAGCGACGGCCAATCCGCTCGGCAATCATCTCGAACGCGACCTGGCCTTCGCCTCGGCGCGCCGCATCCGGGTGAGCGTCGCCGCGCCGGTCGACATTCGCGAGGCGCGCGAGCGGATCTACCAGCAATCCGGGGCGCCGTCTTCGGCCAACTCGCGCGTGAGCTGGATCGTCCAGCAGAATCCGCACGCCCCGACGTCGGCCCCCACCCGAGGCGTCGCCGTCGACACGCTCGACCGCATCGTCCTCGATGCCATCGACCAGCGCTCGAGCGACATTCACCTCGAGCCCACGGATGGCGAGCTGGCGGTGCGCTTCCGCGTGGACGGTGTGCTGCACGACGTGATGCGCGTCCCCGCCGACGTGACCCCGCTGCTGCTCAGTCGCCTCAAGGTGAGCGCGGGACTCGACATCGCCAACCGCCTGCGACCGCAGGACGGGCGTGCGGCGATGGTGGTCGACGGGCGCCCGGTCGACCTGCGCATCTCCACGCTCCCGTTAGGCGAGCGCATGGAAAAGGCCGTCATCCGCATCCTCGACGCCTCGGCGACCGCGCTCGACTTTGCCGCCCTTGGCTTCACCGACGAGGAGCAGGCGCAGCTCACGCGCATCCTCCACTCCAACGAGGGGATGGTCCTGGTCACCGGCCCCACGGGGAGCGGAAAGACGACGACGCTGTACTCGGCGCTCATGCACCTCAAGTCACGGGAGACCAACATCGTGACGGTGGAAGACCCCATCGAATACCGGCTCGAGGGGGTGAACCAGGTGCAGGTGCACGAGAAGGCGGGGCTCTCGTTTGCGGCGGCGCTGCGCTCGATCCTGCGCCAGGACCCCGACGTGGTCCTGGTGGGCGAGGTGCGCGACGTGGAGACCGCATCGATCGCAATCCGCGCGAGCATGACCGGGCACATGGTGCTTTCGACGCTGCACACCAACGACGCGCCGAGCGCCATCGGGCGCCTGGCCGACATGGGGGTCGACA
>ERZ795061.2326-NODE-2326-length-17555-cov-7.083829_pt1 | contig 17555 bp, 11 predicted proteins | sample MGYA00375145_ERZ795061 | MGnify/ENA primary metagenome ERZ795061 (study PRJEB30190, sample SAMN05720144) | anaerobic digester metagenome | isolation source: active sludge of municipal wastewater-treating anaerobic digesters | place: USA | collected 2014-12-22 ... | reverse complement strand
AAACCATACTGCCGTCATCACAAGCTTCGCCGGCCTCAATCACGCCATTACCGCACAATGATCCCCAGCGCTGATTAGAACCTTCCCTTAAGCAATTAAGGCTACAACCGTCACCTGAAACCATACTGCCGTCATCACAAGCTTCGCCGGCCTCAATCACGCCATTACCGCATGAGACTTTATTTTCATTACCCGCATTATGGCACTCACTGGTGCAATAATTCTCATTTGGAGTATCGCATTCAGCAAATTGAGTGCCACATAAATTACCAGTCAATAAACATCTGGCTGAACAAACACCTGATTTCTCACTCCAGGGATAAAGGCTAGATTCACACTCTTCACCGACCTTATTAGACGAACTATTGTAATTTAAAGTTTTTAATTCCTTGCCATTCCAGGCAATAATGCCCTTAGCCTCTTTAGGGCCGCCTTTAACTACTACCCGATACTTGCCAGTGGCCAACGAGTTAGCTGGCTGAACTTTTACTGTTGTAGAATAGTCGAAATCAGGATAAACGCCTTCTTTTAAATTAATGCGTGACAAACCGTTTGAATTATTAAGTTGATATAAAATTATATTGTCATTGGGCTTAACCGTCGCCATCTCAACATCAATATTGAAAGCCAGCTCAATTAGCGCATCACTGCAACGAGTGTCTCTGGGTTTATAATTAACTATTTGTAAATTTGCAAAACCAATTCGCAAATTACCATAATTCCATTTATCACCACAACTAGAATCGTCCCAAGCGCAGCCGACTTCCCGGGTGTTTTCAGCTCTAGCTTTAATATTTGTCACTCCTTCGGCTTGAGCAAATACTTTAACTTCCGAATCGGATAAATCAGTCGAATAAACACATTCATCATTATTAGTGGCACCTGATTGACAAATATTGGCCACCTTAATACCGCTGCCACCGTCAGGGTTGTTCTCTGCAGTATCATCAGTTAAGGCAATTAAAGAGCGCCAATTCCAATTATAGCTGTCCGGATTAAGCAGGTTGCAATTGCTGGCCTGAGGAAAAGCATTATAAGTTTGATTGCTGTCGGTATAGCGCATAAACAAATTCTTCGGCGCGACATTAACACTGTTAATAACGCACTTCTTCTGACCCGTTTTGAATTTCCAACAATAATCATCAAAAACATTATCATTATTGCCATCACAATTAGGCTTTTCCAATTTTCCTTCAGCGCGCTCCTCGCCCCCATCTAATTTTGCCCCCTTAACGCCATTTTCGCCGCCAACAATAATTACTCGATACCAAGTATTCGACGCAAATTCATCATTATTATCAAAAGGAGTAATAACAAAACCCTCGGCCAAATTGTCGCTTGAATTATTATCCCCCATAATAATATCTTCCTGAGTAATCACTTCAAAAGTTTCATGACTATAATCAAAAATCCGTAAATCGTGATAACTAATATCACTACAACTGGTCAGATCAAATTTATCATTAACTCCCGAATTGCATTGTTGGACTTTAATATTATTGTTACTAACAGAACTATCCAGCATATTGCGGCTAAAGCGCGCGGCAATCATCGCGTTAACACAAGCATCTTGCGACTCTTTCCAGGGAGTCGGGCTTTGAATATTGCCGTTAGAACAAGACGAATCTTCGACTACAATCGGATTAGTAAAGTCATTATAAGCCCGACAATAATCCTCTTTATTGTCATAGCCGGTCATCTTGGCAAATAATGAAGCATACGGATTAGGCCGGTCATAAATTGTCTCACCTAAGGCCTTGGCGGTGGCCGCGGCATTGGCCGGAGCAACTGATAATTTATCCGATTTATCAGTAAACCACTCCCAATTATATTTTTGCGGATCAAGTAACAAACAAACATTATCTTCACTGTCCACATCAGCCAAATAGCCGGTTAAAGCTCCCGGCCAATACATCGTATGCGGATCAGGCGAACACTCAACACAACCCGGCTTACAATTATTATCCTCTCTAGTTTGAAAGTTCCAACAATAAACCGAGTCAGAAATACTATAACTGCCATTATTAATATCATTGACATTGCAGGAACGTTTGTTTATTTTGGCTCTGTCGCTTTCATTCATGCGAAAACCCTTGCCGGTTTCAGTGGTGATTCCTTGACGCAACACCACTTTATACCAAGACTTGGGCTGCAAATTTTCCGTGCTAATAAAACGAAAATAATCACTTTCTTTATCGCTGTTATCACTGGCTAAGCTTAGAGTACCCCCGACTTCCACGCAATTTTCGCCTTCAATATTGTCACACTTTAAAACTTTAATATTCTCACTATTAATGGTCGCCGGATTCATCTGAGTATTGAATCTAGCGGAAATCACCACATCCAAACAAGCCAGGGGGTTGTTAATCTGATAATAAGGATAATTTTCCGTGTTCCAGCCTTCGCTCCAAGGCGTCGGACTGGGCAATTTAGCTCCCTCGGTACAACTGCGACTGCGCGTACAATCTTCAATGGCATAAGCCTCGGGTCCATCATCATCACCGGTTATAAATGCCCAAGTATAAATAGACTGGCTGGCCGGACTGGCTAACTCGCCGGAAAGTTCGCAAGCGGAAGTATCGAGCTGACAATCACTAGTACAGCCAACTTGGCCTTCACCCAAATCATAATCCTGACAGAGCGCCCTGCTGTCGTAAAAAGCATAGCTATTAGAGACAATGTCACAGGCTTCTTCCGGACCCAAAATACCATCGCCGCAGATATTGGGCGCCAATTGACAAGTACAACTATCGTTATCGCAAACTAAGCCTTCCTGACAAGTATTTGTATCCCTGGCGCATAAGGCCGTGTCATAACCGCAGGGATCACCCAATTCTCCGGGACTGACTAAAAATTTATAATAATTACTGTATTGACTGTTACTAATATTATAAACTCTGCTACTGCTCCGGCCTTTGCGATTGGTCGGCACATAATCTTTCAAATTTTCTTCCCTGTCCCAATTCCAAACCGTAGTGTTATTATTATGCTCAAGCAAAACCGTGCTCCAGCTGTCGGTGTCAGCATTAAACTCCTTAGTGCTGAAATACCAGAAAAAATCACCGGTCGCATCATTGAGAGGATAATTATTGCCGACTGAGACCACCTCATCGCCAGCTTTGCCGGAATTAATTTTAATCCCCGAAGCCTCGAATTTAGTCAAATTATAAGCGCTGCAAATGCCCGGCCGTTCGATATTATTGATGGAAAATGTTTTTGTATTGCTACCTAAACCAGAATCATTAAATACTTGGACATTATAATCACCTTGAGGCAAATTCGGCACTTCCACAATAATCTGATAATAAGTCCAGGTATTATCACAACCGGACTTTAAACTTAAATTGGCAACTGTATCGTTAAATCTGATTTCCCCGGGTTTATTGCCGAAATACCGGCCCCAAATGGTAATATAATTGCCCGGCGCGCCATTGGGGATGTCATCATTCCAAGTGGCTGGCTCATCATAATTGGTGTCTTTGTTGGGATCGTCCGCCGGTGAAATGTAAATTATTTCCGGTACCCGAGCGCAGACACAACCGCCACCAATATCACAAACACCGGTCGCGCACATGGCATTATCGGCGTCGCAAATCGGCGTATCAGTGTCAGTATCACAAGGATCGCCGGCGCAAGCGCCACAGTCGCCACCGCAGTCAACGCCAGTTTCTCCTTGACTGGCGTCCTGCACTCCATTAAAACAATGAATCGGTTTAATCTTGGTATTTAAAACATTAGATTGAAAACTGTCTCCCGGCGCTGTTACTGTAATCCGAGCCAAAAACTGGTCGCCAATATTAGAAGCTGAGGTATTCCAAGGAGCGTAAACATTGCTCACTACCTCTTGGTCGGCAGAAATGGCAAAGGCGCTCACTGGAGAAAAATTTGTCTCACTGGCCAATCGAGAATAAAAATCCATCGCGTTAATGACACTGCCGCTATTTTTAGCATAACCCTTGGTGTGGAGGGTGGCGCTGGCCGGAATACCTAAGGTGCCCGTATAATTCCAACCGACATTAACGACCCAGCCATCGTCGCCAACACTATCATCCTTAAATCCGCCAATATACGAATACTGACTGCTCCAATTCCAGGGGGTCGGCGGTTTTGGTCCGACGGGACTGGGCGGATTGGCATTGGTGGCGTTAGAAATCTGATTAATCACAAAAGAAGCAATGGCAAAAGCGGAAAAAATAATTACGAGGCCAATTACGGCAGCGATAATCACCTTTTTCGCTTTAATCACTTTATCGGGATCGCCGGCCGCCGTCATCCACAAAAAACCGCCATAAGCAATCAGCAACACGGCCAAAATACCCAAAAAACCCAAAAATATTTTGACAATATTGCCAATTGTCTCCACCAACCCTCTTGAGCCCAGGCCAAAACCGGAGGCGGCGTCCAAACCATAATTATCCAAAGCATCCGTCGCTAAAGCCGCTCCCGCTAAAAAAAATAAGCCAAAACTAATTCCCGCTACTAAGCCGACTATAAGCAACCAATTGTATTTATGGATAATTTGTTTCATTGATTTGATTTACATTTGCCAAAACAACAACCGGTTCGACCGCTAGCCGGATCAACAGTTGGATAATCTTTAGTAATCACCCAGCTACCAGAAATATCATCAGACGCGTTTTCATAGAGTGGCTGACAAGAATAATTCTCGTCAAGACAAACTTCCGCATCAGTGATTTCCGAACATTTCAAATAACCATAAGAAGCCGGATTAGGCATCCTAACTTTTACACAACCGCTGGTAATGCCCTCACTGGTATATTGACATTGACCTGAGCCCGCTTCTATTGGCCCGGCGCTGGGCAAAAAACAATTCTGAGTAATTGATTCCGCGCCCGAGCCAACCAAAGGCGCATAAGCGGCATACAGATCCAAAATATGATGCTGTAAGTTGGCTGAAGTATAATCGGGCCAGCCATCATTATCTTGGTCATAATTGACCTTAGTCACCCAAAAACCGACTGGATTAGCGTTAACCGTCAAAGTGTTCAAAGCCAAATAACGGGTAGTCCGACTTTTCTGATCGCTGGTTGGGCCGTAATTCCAACCCGGCTTTAAGCTGGCGCTGCGCATTAAACGATCAAAAGAAAAATTTACCGGCTGATTAAGGTTGCTGGTCATTGCTCCGCCGGTCATATCCTCGGAAGCAATGGCCATAATCAGAGGCGCCTGACGATCAATCTCCGTTGACACCCAAAAACTCCAGCGAAAATTATCGCCAAAACCATCGGCTTCCGGATTTGATTGACCAAACGGCGGATTGGACAAATTAAGGTCGTAAAAACTTTTTGGGCCGTTAGCCAAGCCATAAACTTGGCCGTTTTCCTGATAATAATCAAAGCTGCCGTTTAAAGAATTGCCGGCCAAATCAATAATACCATTGACTTCATTCAAATTGGCGCCAACCCCCGGATAAAAAACCATCTGATCGCCTACTCTTCTGGCGCAACGATTATCGCCACCACCAACACAAGCTCCCTGCCATTGGTCGCAGCGAGAATCCGAACAAGCCACCAAGTCGCTGGCCTTAATTTCAACCTGATAATGAGTGGCGGCTCCCTGTTCCGGCGCCCCGTCATACATTGGCCAACAATACATTTGATTGCCGCAAGTATTCAGTCCGCATTCAATACTGCCCCGTAAACCAACTGTGGTATAATCAGCCGATATTTCGGTGGTAAAATCAGCCAAATTCACCCAGTCGCCATTATTGTTGCGGTCGTATTTAATCACTATATTATCAATAAAAATTGGATTAATCGGCTCATTAAATTGGAGCTCAAACAATTGATTACGGTAAACATCCGGCTGGTCTTTAATGGTCTGATTTTGGCTGGCGTTTAAACCGTCAATCTTAGTGGAAGAAAAAGTGACCGACTTACTGAAAACAAAATTCAATGAGTAGCGACTGCTATTTTCGCCGGCTTCTTTGGTGACAATGGAGCTATCGCTTTCTTTCTTAAAAATATCACCACTACCGCTAATAAGCGCTGAAGTAACATTGGCAGTAGTGTCAGCGGCCGTTCGACCAATAGCAATATCGCGACCAAAAACATATTTTTTAATCACCTGTGAATTAGATAACACCTCAACATAATCGCCCGGCTGATAAGCCGTCACCTCAAATTCCCAGGAATTCCCCCCCCTTGCCCAGGACTCCCCCTGTTCCTCCACCGCTTCAGTCAAAGAAAAAATTAAACCATAGGGGCCGATATTAATTGTCTGGCCCTGACTATAAGAACCGGAATAGTTGTCCATCATTCCCGGCCAATCAACCGCAACAGTTTTGCCGTCAGATTGAATAGTAACCGTCACTCTACCACTAGCAGTACCGCCATAACTGCCGGAAATTGTGGCGCTGGGCGAGCTCGGAGCGCTAACCGGCGAAGTATAGGCTGAATTAATTTCTGGAGTTAAATTGGCTTGATTAAAAATAGTATAAGAAAATTTAGTTGCGGTCGGCGCGATCGCCGGACTGTAACTATCCGCCTCCTCATCCGGCGCCGGTGATACGCCGCTGATACTGGGCATTCCCAAGGGATTAAGAATGGTATTAGTACTTAATATTTCCGGCGGGTCAAGGTCCAATTCGCCATTAGTGACAAACGACCAGGAAAATTGGCGACCAATCAACCGCTCTAATACTGACTCGCCATCAGCGGCCCGGCTGATTCCTTCTTTTAGGGTCACCATAAACTCCCGATTCTGCAAATCCTCAAGACCCAGATAAATTTTAGGGGTAATGACAAAAGTCCTAGCATCAGCTGTCTGCCAAACAGTAGACCCGACAAATTTATCAACCGAAAAACCAGTCTCGGTCTCACATAAATTATTATCCCCTAATTTACAAATATCAATATTGAGCATGGTGTCGCCATCGCATTTGTCGCTATCATTAACATCGGCGACCTTACAAATAGTCGCGGGCATAATCGATTCTTTAAAGGTAACTGCCAGCCAAGTGTTAATCGGCACATCGCGCTGGTTGGGAGCGGGATAAACGCTTTGAATTGGGCCGGCGCCGATGCCCCAACGGGACAAATCATTGCCGCTTCCCGGCCTCGGCCCCCAACTGCCATCACGACCGCCCCACAGCTGGTTGATAATAAACGAGACAATCGCAAAGGCGGAAAAAATAATAATTAAGCCAATGACCGCATTAATAATTATCTTCTTGGCTTTGTCGATTTTTGCCGGATCGCCAGCGGCGGTCATCCAAATAAACCCGGCATAAAGAATCAATAACACGGCCAAAATACCCAAAAAACCCAAAATCACCTGAACAATACGAGCAATGGTTTCAATTAAATTATTAGTGCCCAGGCCAAAATCGCGGGCTGCTGTTAAACCGTAATTCTCCAGTGGTCCGGAACTGGCCAAAGTGACTGTCGACGCAAATAAAAAAACCACCACTGCCAGACCTAGCATAAGCAGGGTGGTTTTTTTATTAAATATCTTTCCGGTTAAGAAAGGATAAAAAAGCATGGGAATTAAAATTTAGACTACTGATTGAGGAACTTTTTAACCAAAGGCGACACAATTTGTCCGTCCGAACGAGAGCCGACTTCGGCCATGACTGCACCCATTAATTTGCCAAAATCAGCCGGCGAATGGGCGCCCACAATTTCGGCCTGACGATTAATAATGTCAATAATTGCCTCCGGCGACAGCTGATCAGGCAAATATTGTTCCAATATTGCCATTTCTTCAGCCTCTTGCTGGGACAAATCCGACCGACCGCCTTGATTATAGGCCTCAATAGCATCTCTTCTTTTTTTGATTTCTGATTTTATTAAACCAACAACCTCACTATCCTCTAACTCATTTTCTTTGGCCATTCTAACCGCTATTTTTTTATTGGCAATAGCGGTTTTAAGCATCCTCAGGGTCGATAATTTAAGCGCCGCTTTGGTTTTATATGCTTCAATAAAATCTTTCTCGATAGTCTGCTGTAAAGACATCGTTCTTAATTATTTATTATCTTCTAGTTGGTTCGTCAATTAATTTGCCGATTTTTTTCAAATATTCGCGCTTCTTATTAATTTCTTCTCTTCTAGCGGCGGCTGACCTAATGGCGGTTTTATTTTTTTTCGGCTCATAATAACGAATTTTCCGGGATTGAAGCAACCGGCCACTTTGTTGCACCTTCTTGCTAAATCTCCTGGCTAACGCTTCAAAAGTCTCTCCTTTCTTTCTTTTTACCTCTGCCACTTAAATTCACCTCACTTTCTAATTGATTATTTTATTAATTATTATCAATCTTCGACTTATTAGTTTCGGGGGGGACATTTACGCCATTTTCCTTATATTTCAATAAGCGTTTACGAATTTCCTGTTCTGCTCGACTAAAATTAATCTCCTCTTGAATGCCGCCCTCCATGTCTCGAATCAAAATAGTACCATCGCCAAATTCTTTCTGACCAAGAATTAAAGTTAATTTTACTTTCAATTTATTGGCTAAATCCAACTGATTTTTAAGACTATCCTTATAAAAGGCTTGGGCCAACCGAAAATCCTCGCATTGCCTTAATTTTTCGTATAAAACCATCACCTTCTTTTTGGCGGCTTCGCCGATTTGCGCAATAAACACATCCGGCTGAAACTCGTCTTTAATCTCCAAATCAATCTCCCTCATTTTAGCCACAATTCTGTCTAAGCCCATGGCTAAACCGCAAGCTGGCGTTTCTTCTCGCCCGCCCAGCAACTTAACTAAGCCATCATAACGACCGCCACCACCCAAAGCATTTTTACCTTCTTGATCATCAATCGACCAATACTCAAAAATAGTTTTAGTATAATAATCCAGACCCCTGACAATAAACGGGTTAAGCACATAAGGTAAATCCAGCTCATCCAGATATTCAATCACCTTCATAAAGTGTTTTTTGCAATCGTCATCAAGATAGTCTAAAACCTGAGGCGACTCGTCCTTTAATTTCTGACATTCCTCCTCTTTGCAATCCAAAATCCGCAATGGATTGGTAGTTAATCGTTTGCGGCAATTTTCGCAAAGCAATTTTGACTTGCTGCGATAATATTTAACCAATTCTTTGCGATAATTATCCCGACAATTGGGGCAACCAATACTGTTGACCTGAATCACCGATTCAATACCCAATTCATTCAGACTATTCCAGCCCATCAAAATCAATTGGGCGTCCAAAGCCGGATTGGCTTCACCAATCGCCTCAAAACCAAACTGAAAAAATTGGCGATGACGGCCGGATTGAGGTTTCTCATGGCGAAACATTGGTCCCTGATAGAAAAACTTTACCGGCTGACTCTGATTCAACATCCCGTGTTGCACATAAGCGCGGACAACTGAAGCGGTTGCTTCAGGCCGAAGGGCCAACTCGTCGCCGCCCTGATCTTTAAAGGCAAACATTTCTTTTTCCACCACCTCGGTCTGCTTACCCACTCCGCGAACAAACAAATCAACCGGTTCCAAGACTGGAGTGTCAATCAAGCCATATCCATAATCAGCGGCAATTTTTTCCGCCACTTTTTTTACAGCGTGCCAATACCGTTGGTCTTGAGGCAAAATATCTCTCATGCCGGTTACTGTGGCTATCTCTCTAGTCGAGCGGCGACCACGCTTATTGATTTTCTCTTCTTCAGTTTTAATAAAACCGGATTTAGCGCTATTATTTTTTGGTGTTACTTTCTTAACCATTATCGTAATTTAAAAATTATAAGTTGGGGCATTAAAAACAGTCAATCGATGAAACGGCCAGCCCCTTAACCAGGTCCGACCAATGATGAAATCCCTGGCTACCGGACCAAATGTCCGCGAATCCAAACTCTGACTCCGATTATCGCCCAATAAAAAGTATTCCCCTTCGGCCAAAACCACCTCGCCATACCCCCCCAGGGGTAATTGAGTTAAAATATCGTCAGTCAAGTAATCCTCCTGAAGAGTTTGACCGTCAATAAAAACCAGACCCTCTTTAATTTCAATTTTCTCACCAGGCAAACCAACTACTCGTTTAATAAAATACTGGCTGGGATCTTTGGGATATTTAAATACTACAATATCACCCCGACCCGGATCACTGAAGCGATAGCTAATTTCATCAATAATCAAATACTCATGGTCATAAAAATTCGGTTCCATGGAAGCCCCTTTGACATAGAACGGCTGAATTAAAAAATATCTAATCGGGAGAATAATAGCCAAAGAGATGATCGTCACTTTGACCATTTCCCAAATAAAATCAACCACGGCTCTAATTTTGGACCGCTTATTGGAAGAATAATTAAAATCACCTAAATTGAGTCCCTTATCGTTTAAAATATTATCCACACGCTTAAAATTTATTCATAATTATATAAATTATAACATAAAAGCAATATTTTGCAAGTTATTGTTATAACACATTTGATTGGCAAATTTCAAGTAATGGTTTATAATAAATAATGACTTAAATAATAAAGAAGAAAACAATATACCCATGGAAAAAATCGGCGTAGATTTTTTGCCGCCAGAAGAAAAAGGGTCGGCAGATAAGAAAATTATCAGCGGCTGGAAAAAAATTATTCTCAGCCTAATTATTGTGATTATCATTGTTTTGGCGGTCTTTTCCTCTTCCGTGGTTTTTTCCGATGAAAATTTAGCCAAAGGATTGTCTAAATTCAATTTAATTGGTCAACTGGGCAAGCTGATTGGCGGCGGCGACAAAGAGTTGATCGGCGAAGATAGGGATCGCCTTAATGTTCTGCTGATTGGTATGGGCGGTCGAGGCCATGACGGTGGCACACTGGCTGATACAATTATTTTGGGTAGCTTCAAACCCAGCACCAATGAAGTGGCCATGATGTCAATCCCCCGAGATTTGAGTATTTCCACCACCAAATACGGCTGGATAAAAGTCAATGCCGTTCATGCTTATGGAGAAAAAGAAAATCCAGGTAGCGGCGGTAAAGATCTGGCTGAGGCGCTCAGTTCGCTATTAGGCGATGAAATCCATTATTATGCCACTGTGGATTTTGATGGATTTGAAAAAATTATTGACGAATTTGGCGGCGTCGATATCGAGGTAGAAAGAAATTTAATCGATTATCAATATCCAATTCGCGGCAAAGAAAATATTTTTCCCATTGAGAACCGCTTTGAAACTCTGTCAATTAAAAAAGGTCTCCAGCATATGGACGGAGAACTGGCCCTTAAATACGCTCGTTCCCGTCACGCCCTGGGCATCGAGGGATCGGATTTCGCCCGCAGTCGACGGCAACAAAAAATTTTAGTCGCCCTAAAAGAAAAAATATTTGAAACCAAAACTTTTTTTAGCCCCCGACGCATCAATAGTTTATTAAGCGCCTATCAGGATCACATTATTACCAACTTGCAAGTTTGGGAAATGATTCGCTTGGCTCAAATCGGCAAAGACATTGATATAACCAAAATTATTAATCAGACCCTAACCGATGGTCCAACCGGTTTTTTATATGCCGATAAAGTTAATGGCGCCTATGTTTTACTACCTAAAGACGGTAATTTTGAAACTATTAAAAAAATTTGGCAGAATATTTTTTATATTCAAGGCGAGCCAGCTTTAGCGACTGGCGACAATCTCAATCAAACTGAGAATATTCAAACGGCTACCGAGACTCCAACATTGTCCGCACCGCCTGAAACCGAAACTCCAACGCCAGTGGTCGCCGAGACTCCGCCGACTAATGACTATCAAAAGGAAAACGCCACTATTGAAATCCAAAATGGCACCTGGGTAACCGGCTGGGCCGGCCAAGAAAAGGACCGACTGAAAAAATTGGGATTTAATATCACCAAGGCAATTAATGCCGTTAATCATGATTTTGCCGCTACCATTATTTATGATTTATCCGGTCAAACCAAGCCAGGAACGGCCGCCGAACTGGAAAAAATTTACCAAACCAAACTAACTGCCGAGCGACCAATATCTTTTGACAGTCAGGCTGACTTCGTGATCATCCTTGGTAAATAAGCCACTTTCCGTTCACCAAATAAAAAGGCGAGACCCACTGGGGTCACGCCTTTTTTGATTACTGATCAAAAATAAAAGGTCGAGCCGGACAATGACTGCCGCCTTCACGGACAAAAACTTCAAACTTAAGCCTGAGTTTTGTCCGACTTCTTTTGAGGCTGGCAATAATCTCCCTTGGGCATAGCCACATCCCTCGCCGGCCGCCATCTTGGCACAACACCCCATCTTCAAAGATGGCCTCCGCTAAATTAGCTATCACCTCATTTGTATAGCTGTCCAACGGTTTCAAATACCAATAATAATCTCTCTCACCCGGCATAATATTACCCTCCTAACTTTGTACTGATAAAAGTATAAGAAAAATGAGCTTCAAAATCAAGTCAATAGTAAAACAAGCCCGATAAACCGCTATTGACAATAATTCTTTTATTTGTTACAATAATAATCCATTATTGATAATGGCATCTCAAACAAGAGATAAAAACAAAAAAGGCGTTATAACATGGCACAAAAGAAAAAAATGTCTGGGCGTAAATTAAAAACAACAGACATTGAATCTGTGTTTAAAGCCCGGGGATTTAAAGTGACCTTAATTAAGGACCAAGTGGTTTTGGAAAAAAATGGAATAATCAAAAAAATTCCCCTTAACCAATTGGAAAGGTTTCTCGGGTACGATTAATAACCCTAAAAACAAAAATGCCAAGATTTAAGCCGAACCGCTTAAATCTTTTTTTATTGCAGATACTCCAGCAGCCCTCGATAAAGCATCCTTTGATTACTATCCTCAATTGTTAATAGTTCATTGTTGCAAAAATCGATAACCTCATCGGCTCGACCCTGCCGGGCAATCTCAAGCAAAACTGCTACCGCCAAAGAAAATCGACTTTCTTCTTGTCCTTTCCCTCTAATTTCTTCAAATTCCTTAATAATTTCTTGAATGGTCTTGCCCAGTCTGATTCCTTCATCCAAATTATCAATCGCTTTTTTTGATATTTCCTGATACCTATTCAACGGATACCTAGTCAACGGTTCACCGGCTAATAACCTTCTCCTAATACTTTCCCTCGGTTCATCAATATATTGGCCCAAAGCCTGGGCGTTATCCATTCTTTCGATTAATATTTTTTGCTCCGGGCCCTTGCTAATTGGCCTAAGTAATTCTATTGAGACATTATCCGGATAACAATTATCGGACTGATAAACCCTCATTAAATCCAAGTCATTGTTCGGATCAATTTTAATGGCCGAGCCAAAATCAACAATTTTTAATTTGCCCTCTTGATCCAGCATAATATTTCTTAAATGCAGATCCCGATGATAAATTCCAGCCCGATGAAAAACACTGATTGCCACTATTAATTCGCTGATTAGTTTTTTATCAAAAAGATTCCTATATACCAAATCCGGCTTTATTTTATTCATAAACGCCATTCGCTCTTTATGCGCCTCAGGAGAATCATCATTGTGCCGATATTTATGTTTAAAACCAATAAACCGGCAAATTATCTCCATTAATTCATCGGCCCCCTTCTGCTCTAGGGTGACAATAAAATTTTCATAACCAATATCTGGATAGGCTAATTCAATTTCATTTTTCCTGGTAATCAGGTACTGGCGATAAACCCAGGCCGCTAAATCGCAGCCATCCACAAAATCCATCGCCAAAATTTCTATTCGCGGCTCCTTATCATCAATATCCACGCCACATTGCTGCAATAAATCAATTGTTTCCTGATCCTTGATTTCCAAATCGCGATAAAAAAACGGCTGAGGCACTGAAACCTCCGACACTTCTGACTCTGTCAACAGCCGATAGGCTTCCGCCTGAAGATTATACTCAACCAATCCCTTGCCATTGGTATAAAGCTTGAGAATTTTAAAAGCCGATTCCTGACCGTTTTCAATAAAATCCGGTAGCGCTTGTAAAAATACCTCTTTTAAATCCTCCGGCAAATCTTCCGGACTTAATTTAAAAATTACGCCATTATTGCCATAATTAACCATTTCTGCCGCCTCACTTCTAATGGCCAACTCCAAACAACCATCAATAATTTCTTGACTAATTTCACTGATTTCCTGATTATTATTCTGCTCCTCATTATCCCCGATGGTATCCCCGATTGCCGATAACCCAACTTCAGAAAGTTTTTTTACCGCCATAAATATTAATTCATTAATAATAATAATATTATTATTATTATTATTTATTTTATCTGATTATTTGAAAAATATAAAGTAAATTGCCAACCACTTGAAATTAGGTTAAAATTATATTATAATAAAATTTTTTATAGCCCCCCTAAAATGACTCACTTATTACCCCAAATAGCGATTATCGGCCGCGCCAATGTCGGCAAGTCCACCCTATTTAACCGCCTGATTGAACAAAATAAAGCGCTCGTTTCCAAGATCGCCGGCACCACCCGCGACCGCAATATTGCCACTGCCGAGTGGCGCGGCCGCCGCTTCCAGGTAATTGATACCGGGGGCTTGGATATTAATAAAAAAAATCCCGACCAAATCAGCCAGGAAATAATCAAACAAAGCCAACGAGCCATTAATAAAGCCAACCTGATACTGTTTGTGGTTGATGCCAAATCCGGCATTATTGCCTCAGACAGCGAATTGGCCAAGGCGCTCGTCAAAAATAAACAAAAAGATAAAACTATTTTAGTTGTCAACAAAGCCGACTCTCTAAGGTGGCGTCAGCCCAGCGCGGAAATGTATAAATTAAATTTAGGTCAGCCCAACATGCTTTCCGCTGCCAATGGTTCTGGAGTCGGTGATTTACTGGATTTAATTGTTTCCCGTTTGCCGGCGGACAAAAAAATAAAATCCGAACAACCAAATAATGAAATCAAAGTGGCTATTGTCGGCAAGCCCAATGTCGGCAAGTCTTCACTGTTAAATTCCATTCTGGGCGAAGAGCGAGTGATGGTTACTGATATTGCCCACACTACCCGGGAATCGCACGATACCGAATTTATCTATAAAAAAAATAAATTCACCTTGATTGATACCGCCGGCATCAGCCGTGACAATAAACTAAAAAATAAAAGTTTGGAAAAAAAATCAATTGATCGCTCCCTAGAAACAATCGCTAAGGCCGACGTTGTTTTGTTGGTGACGGAAGTTCAGAAAAACATTTCCACTCAAGACAAAAACATCACCCAAGCAATCCTAGAAAATTCCAAGTCAGTAATTATTGTAGCGAATAAATGGGATTTAATTCCCGACAAAGATGAAAAAACAATTAATCGTTACATCGACTATTATCAGGCCAACTTCCCTTATCTATGGTGGGCGCCGATAATTTTCGTCTCCGCCAAAGAAAATTTAAGAACTAAAAAAATATTGGACTTGATTTTAGATATCCAAGCGGCCCGATCTATCCAGTTGACAGATAAACAGCTGGAACGCTTCTTAAAATCAAAAATCAAACAACATCGCCCGGCTCGCGGTCGCGGTTTAAAAAACCCTTATATCTATAAATTAGAACAAACCGCCATCAATCCGCCACGGATAATTATCTATGTTAATGATCCCCAAATCCTGCATTTTTCCTATATTCGATTCCTGCAAAATAATTTACGCCAACAGTTTAATATTATCGGCACCCCCATTCAAATTGAAGTTAAAAAATGGAAATCTAAATAATCGCCATTATGAAACTAATCGTCGGCCTGGGCAATCCCGGCTCCCAATATTCCCATACCTGGCACAATTTGGGCTTTAAGACGCTAGACTGCCTGCAAAGCAGGCTAGCCGCTGGACCATTTAAAATGGCAAATAAATTTCAAGCGCAAATTGCCACTAGCCGCATCGGCCAAAAAAAAATAATCTTAGCCAAACCGCAAACCTTTATGAACAACTCCGGTCAAGCCATAGCGGCCATTGCCAACTATTACAAAATACCAATCTCCGATATTATTGTCATCCATGATGACCTAGATCTGCCGCTAGGCGCTATTCGAGTTGCCCAAGACTCTTCGGCCGGCGGCCACAATGGAGTCAAATCAGTGATTAATCACTTATCCAGCCAAAAATTCAGCCGAATCAAAATCGGGGTACAAACCACTAAGACCAAACAAATCGCCGCCAATAATTATGTCTTAAAAAAAATCGGTTTTTGGGATGGCAAAAAAGCCAAAGCTGCCGTTGAAATTGCGGCGGCAGCGGCTCAGGAATTAGTATCCCAACCGATTGAAAAAGTAATGAATCTTTACAATTAAAAAGGCACGCCAGCAACCTCGCGGATGCCTAAGCCTTGTTCCCTCGAGCCAAGGAAACGACAAGGACTGGCGCGCCAAAACAATTACCGACTCTCCTTAAGAAAGCCGGAACAGAATATCTGGCGGGACGCTCCAGCTTAACTGGAAAAGATTTTGCCAAGACTTAACAAGCGTTAACAAAATCGCGCCCCAAAATGGTCGGGGTGTCTCCGGACTGGTTACCGGCGGACTCAACCTGATTGGACCTAATCCCCCAAGGTGGATAGGTAATCCCAACCGGGAATCGGACACCCCGATGATCGCTATCGACTACTATACTGTCAGCTAGTATATGATCTCAATCAAAAGACTGGGATCATAATTTAGGACAAGAAAAACTGTCAGGAGGGAAACAATTTCTCTCGTCAACTAGCAGACAGAATAATAGCCGATAACAATTTCAAAGAACTACATTGATATGATATCTTATCATAGCAAAAACCAAAAGTCAAGCCTTAAGACAAGTTGTTTAAATTAAGCAAAAAATGACCACCAGCGACCCTCAGCTAGAGGACCAATATTGGTTGGCTCTCTCGCAAATAAAAAAAATCGGCCCGATTAGTTGGCAAAAAATCATTAATTATTTTCCTTCACTGGAAGCGGCCTGGCAAGCATCCGCCGAAGATTTTAAGCGAGCTGGATTGGAAGAAAAATTAATTTCCTATCTGATTAGTCAACGACCCACCTTAAACCCGGAGGCCGAATTAAGTAAACTACTGGAAGAAAAAATCAACCTTGTTAAAATAACTGACCCGAATTATCCCCGGTTGCTCAAAGAAATTTATAACCCCCCAGCAATCTTATATTATCGCGGCAGTTTGGATTCACTAACCAAGCCGACGATCGCCATTGTCGGCACTAGAAAAAATTCTTCTTATGGTCGCCAAGTCGCTGAAGAAATTGGCGGTCAATTGGCCCGAGCCGGCCTCACTATTGTTTCTGGCTTAGCCTTGGGCATTGACGCTTTAGCTCACTTAGCGGCCATTAATCACCAAGAGCCGACCGCCGCCGTATTGGGCTCTGGCCTAGACTGGCAAAACATTTATCCCGCCACTAATCGGCAATTGGCCCAAAAAATAATTGACGGCCAAGGCATTGTTTTATCGGAGCTCTCCCTTGGCACAATGCCAACCAAATTTACCTTTCCCCTGCGCAATCGGATTATTTCTGGTCTATCCCTGGGAACGATAGTAATTGAAGCGCCCGAAAGTTCTGGCGCCCTAATCACTGCCAAATACGCCCTGGAACAAAACCGAGAAGTTTTTGCTATTCCCGGATCGATTTATAATCGCCTCTCGGTGGG
>ERZ795061.2321-NODE-2321-length-17574-cov-8.947999_pt1 | contig 17574 bp, 17 predicted proteins | sample MGYA00375145_ERZ795061 | MGnify/ENA primary metagenome ERZ795061 (study PRJEB30190, sample SAMN05720144) | anaerobic digester metagenome | isolation source: active sludge of municipal wastewater-treating anaerobic digesters | place: USA | collected 2014-12-22 ... | reverse complement strand
CAAACGCCACACGTTTCCGATCCAGGAACGGATAGGCCCGATCAAGCGTATCGGGTGGCCCCAACGACCCGGCGATCACCAGATAGGCTAACGATAGGCCGACGAGGTGCCCCTCTCGAAAATAGGTGGGAATATCCCATTTGCCTTCTTTGATCACGAGAAAGGCCTTCGTAATTCCGGCTGCCTTGAATTTTTCCAACAGATACTGTGCCGCCACTTTCGGACGTGGCAACCCGCTCGTCTCATCCAGCGCAAAACCGACTGGATAGACTTCCTTACTGCAAGGAAACGGTTGCAGACGCTTGGCCATGCCGGCGGCCGGCACGAGCCCCACCACCTCTAGCGGCGCCTGGAGAGACGTGTCGGAGTGCTCACGCGGATCGTTCATCTCACCATCCTCTGTTGGCTCGTGGACTGTTCGCCGACGATTTCCCTGTAGTACGTTTCCACCATACCGACCCGAGCCTGGTCGACCACCACCAGTTGGCGCTGATCGAACGTGTTGGCGCAATAGAGATAAGCGAACTCACCTGCCCGTCCCCACTCCACATGGAGCTGTCGTCCATCCGTCTCTGTTCTAGTAACCTGCTCCACGACCTGTTTCGCGGGAAGACCCAGCCAGGCCTGCTGCGCGGACGCCTCATGGTTTTCGTATAACGGCTGCTCTGGGTCTATTCGAACGGACCGCAACTGTTCCAGCTGAAGTAGCGGAACATCGTCCGGCTCGGGAGCCTCGTCCCATGGCAGAATGTTTGACGAGGACACCAAACCCGTCACATAGAGTGGGCCATCGTCGGTCACCTCTTCGATGGAACGATACCGGATCGGTTCAGGCGATCGAAGCGGCATAAGCCCCCTGGCCGCCAACGCCCGTTGAAAGGGAACACGCCGCGCAAGTTGTCTGGTCTTTTCAAACAGGATCATTCGACCATTCTCGGCCAGCACCTTACGCAGTCGATCCAACCGGCGGCCCACGCCGGTCCGCTGCTCAAAATCCGATTGGGCGCCGGCCTCCAAGGCTCGGCTGAAATCCTGCCAGGCTGAACTGGGAATCCCCGGATCCTGTTCGGCCTGGAGCAGGGTATGCGTGGCGACGATCAGATCATAGCGGCCGCTCAGCTCGTGCTGATCCAGATCGAGGCATTCGAAACGCAGATTGCTCAATCCCAATGCTTGCGCCCGCTGTCGCGCAAGGGTGATGGAGGCAGGTGAACGGTCGATTCCCACTACCGTCGCACCGGGACAGCGCTGCGCATAGAAGGTGGTCAGGAGGCCGATGCCGCACCCGACATCGAGAATGGTCTGCGCGCCCTCGAGGTGAGCGGCAATACGCGAGCCGACGGCGAGATAATATTCGTAGCGCTGGCTGTAAAGGGCGGGTACAAATCGGGATTGCGCCGTCACATCGTAGAAGGCGATGTCCGCGGCCGATCCGCCGATCGCTGCTCGTTTGGCTTCAATAGACCGGTGCAGCGTAGCCAGGTCTTCCGCGGTGAAGACCTCCCGCTGCCAGGCAAAATAGGCGGCATCGGATTCGATGTGCCGAAGTCCCCACCAAGCGAGGTGCTCGCGTAGGGCTTTATGGATCTCGTCGTTCCGGTCAGCAGGCACAACCCCCTCCTGCCGGAAGAGCCGACACGATCGGTGTGTTACGGCCGCTTGAGCATGATGGCATCTTCATAGGCCAGCGGAACGGGATGCGGATGCCGAAGTTGCCCGCTGCCGAACACGACATACTTTTCACAGGTCAATTGATTGAGTCCGATCGGCCCTCGCGCGTGGTGGCGCGCCGAACTCAAGCCGATATCCGCCCCGAACCCCAAGCTGTCCCCGGCATTTAATCGGGAGGAGGCATTGACCAGGACCGACCCCGCATCCACTTCTTTGCTGAACCGCATGGCCGAGTCGTACGACTTCGTGACGATAACGCACGTATGGCTCGGGCCATGCTGTGCAATATGCGCTAACGCCTCGTCAAAAGCCGGCACCATCTTAATGGCCATACTCGGTCCCTGGAACTGTTTGTTCCAATCGGCCTCTTGTGCCGGCTTGACTGCCTTATGGCCCGTCATCAACATTTGCCCCATCAGAGAGACCGTTTTCGGACAGCCGTAGATATCGATTTTGAATTCATCCAGCAAGCGAAGGATTAAGGCGGACAACAGCGGACGCGCGATTCCCTGATGGACCAGGAGCGTATCCAGGGAGTTCGGTGCGGAAGGGTTTTGCACCTTGGAGTTCACGACGATATTCTGCGCAAGCGGAATCTCGACGTCGTCATCGATATAGACGTGCGTAATACCGCCATCATGGCAAAGGATCGGCATCTTGGCCTGTTCCTGCACCACCTTCCGCAGGCCTGCGCCGCCGCGCGGGATAATCGCATCCAACGCCTTGCCGGACTTGATCAGTTCCAGGGCCGCCTCTTTTTCAGGACGGTCGATAATCGTACAAGCGCCCTTGGGGATGCCGGCGTCCTGCATGGCCTTCGCAAGACCAGCCGCGATGACCTGTTGCGTCTGGGTCCAATCCGGTGAGCCGCGAAAGACACAGACGTTGCCTGACTTCAGGCAGAGGGCCAACGCATCGATGGTTTCGAGCGGTGACAGTTCAGACACGATGCCGATCACGCCGATCGGAACCCGTACCCGGCTGACCTGAAGGCCATTGGGTTCCTCGTGCCGTCCCAGCACCTCCCCGAGTGGATCCGGCAGATCGGCAATGTGATGCAATCGATCCGCGAGCGCTTTGACGTCGTCGGCCGTCATACGAATACGAGCCACGGCATCGCGCACACGTTCACGGTTTTCATATCCCGTCATCGACTTTCCGACGGCGTCCACATCCTGTTCGTTCGCCGCGAGGATGGACTCTTCCGCTTCCGTAATGGCTGCGGCCATGTCGCGCAACGCCTTGTCTCTCACGGGGCCGGAGAGGAGCGCAGTCGAACGCACTGCTTCACGGGCGGTCTTCAATACTTTATCGAGGTAGAGCTTAACTGGAACTTCAACCATCATGTCCCCAATTGGTGAATCTGGTGAGTGGGCGTCCGGTGAATGGCCAGAAGGCGCATGGCCTCGTCTGGTCAGCACAATAGCGAATCGGCAATGACCCGCGCCGGACTATACCATGCGATTTTTTTGTGAGTCAAAGCGAGCCCGGCAGGCACCGGGAAGCCCAACCTGTGAGGAGGGAACGCCTACCCCGAGCCGGCCTGTTTGCGCTGTTGCGCCGCCAACCATCGGCCCAGCCACCCCCAGAGGACCATGAGGGGAACCAAAACCCAGGCGATCTGTGCCGTTGTGACGCTCAACGCCTTCAGGCCGGAGACCAGCCATCCGGTCGAGGCATCACCGGCGCGCGAGATCGCCGTATCGATAAAGTTTTTCGCCTTGTACTTTTCCTCGCGACTGACGACCGTGAAGAGCACCTCACGCGCCGGTTTGGACAGCGCATATTCCCCCACTCGCCTGAGCACAGAAAAGCTGACATACACGACCAATCCAGGCCAGAGGGCGATGCCCAGAAACCCCAGCAGGCTGACCGCCGGCAGAAACAACAACGCCGCCGACAATCCAAACCGGGCCACCACACGATTGGTAATCAGCAACTGCGTCAGCCAGGTGAGAATATTGGTGGCAAAATCCAGCATGGAAAAGAGGCGCGTGCGCGCTTCGGGGGTGTCGAATTGTTGCGCCACCAGACGCACCTGCTCGAAATAGAGAAACGTCGCCGTCATCGTCAAAAAGGTGAGATAGCCGCAGATGCCGAGCAGATACGGCGATGACCACACGAGGCGGACACCGGCCAGAAAGCCGCCGCCCAACGGTGCGCCGCTGTTCTCCCGATGAAACACCAATTGACTGCGGCTCCACAGTTCTAATTGGTAGATGCATCCGATGCAGGCCAGAAGGAAGGCGGCCGATGCGAGCATCAGCACCGGAACCGGGAACACATAGGTGAGTCCGGTCGTGATGAGCGGGCCGAATAGGGCGCCCGTGCTGCCGCCCGCCGCAATCACCCCGAAGAGACGCGCGCCTTGCGCCGGCGTAAACAGGTCGGCCATGAAACTCCAGAACACCGACACGACGAACAGGTTGAACACCGAAAGCCAGACAAAAAATCCGCGCGCGACCCATTCGATGTACAGACCGCTCGTCATCAGAACGTAGAGACCGAACAGATTGGCGATAAAGAAGAGATAGACGCCGAGGAGCAATCGGTAGCGGGAATAGCGCGCGGACAACCAGCCGAACAGCGGCGTGACGGCCAGCAGGGTGACAAACGTGCCCGTCATCATCCAGGGAAGGTTATGCACGCCTCCCTGGATCGCCATCTCATCGCGCACGGGGCGGAGAATGTAATAGCCGCAGAGGAGGCACAAGAAATATCCGAAGGACCAGGCCAACGGCCGCACTTCCTGCGGCTCCGCCTGCACAAACCGGATCACTGACCGATGCCATCGCTCCATGGGGCTCCGAATTGGGACCCCAGTGTAACAGGCCTACGTACACCGGCAAGAAAAAATTTTGCTAGAATGCGCCTGCGGTTCGTCCTGAAGCATCGCGATCCACCTTCAGACAGAGGCACCTCCATGATCGATCTCCGGAGCGACACGGTCACCAAACCCTCCCCGGCCATGCGTGACGCCATGGCCCGTGCCGACGTGGGGGATGACATTTATGGAGAAGACCCCACCGTCAATCGGCTCCAGGAGGTCGGTGCCGCGCTCGTGGGGAAACGCGCCGCGCTGTTTGTGCCGTCCGGCACGCTGGGGAACCAATTGTCTGTCCGGGCGCAGGCCGAGCCAGGACGTGAAGTGATTGTTGAAGGTCAGTCGCATATCATTCGTTACGAACAAGGCGCGGCGGCGGCACTGGCCGGAGTACAACTCCATTGGATATGCGGCAAACAGGGCCTCATAACGGCTGAACAAGTGCAGGCCGCGATCCGCCCGAAAGATCCCTACAGTATCCAAACCGCGCTGATCTGTCTTGAGAACACGCACAACGCCGGAGGCGGGACCATCTACCCCTTGGCAACGATCCAAGCCATACGCACCATGGCCAACGCTCATGGAATACCGATGCATCTCGACGGGGCTCGTCTCTTCAATGCGGTCGTGGCCTCGGGGGTGTCAGCAGCAGAATATGCACGGCATTTCGAAACGGTGACCTTCTGCCTCTCCAAAGGACTCGGCGCACCGGCCGGAGCGTTGATTGCCACCGATGATCCAGATGTGATGCAGCGCCTTCGGAGATTTCGCCGCATGTACGGAGGCGCCATGCGCCAGTCCGGCATTCTCGCCGCGGCGGGCCTCTACGCCTTGGAACATCACAGGGCGCGACTCAGTGAAGACCACGCCAACGCCAAACGGCTCGCAACCCGGCTGCAACAGATCCCGGCTGTGACCATCGATCCATCCCTGGTCGAGACGAACATTTTATTTTTCGACGTGCACAGCACGAAATTTTCCATCCCGGCCTTCGTGGCGGCCCTGAAGCAAGAGGGCGTGCTGATCAACGCCGTCGGCGGATCTACTTGTCGCGCGGTGACCCATCTCGACGTATCGGCGGAGGACATCGAGCAAGCCGCCGACCATGTCGCGCACGTGCTCAACGATGAGGCCGGCGCCTCACATTGACAGGCTCCGTCCCCCCTCCTACAATGCCACGACGTGATCCGAGCAGAGAGGACTGAGTGTCGCTTCACGCAGTATCGTTTCAACAAATCAGCCGCATTCTCGACGTGACGGATGCCCTGGGACTCAATCGTGAGTGGGTGGAAATTCCCCTCTCACCGGAAAGTCCCGGCATCGTCCGCAAACTCCCTAATGGAAAACTTGAGATTATCGTCGATGCCGACCAGCCCTTTGACGCCTGGCTTGGGACGCTCGAGCAACAGATACACCGTGTGCAGGCCGCCTGACCGCGGTGAAGGATAGACATGGAATCACACCTGGCCCCCTCCTCCCCTCAGTCTTCCCCGGCGCTCCCGTCCTCGGAAGAACTGAAGGCCGAGTTACTGGATATTCCCGAACCCCCAGAGATGCCTCCGGCCGTAACACCGCCCGGGTACGATGAGGCCCTCGCCGGCGCAGTCAAATACATCCGCGCAAAACGCGGCGGCGATCTGGTCGGCATCATTCTCGTCGGATCCGGTGCCCGGCGCGCCGTGACCGCGCACAGCGATATCGACCTCATCGTGTTGGTGAAAGGTCCGGCCGATGGGCAGGAAATGATTCGCGTCGGAGACCGGCTGGTCGATATTCGCTACGGCGAACATACCACCGTCGCCGAGGATCTGGCGTATTCCCCTCGTCTCGCCCCCCTGCTTCGCAAGGGGCGGGTCTTGTACGACCATGAAGACATTGCGGCGCAAGTGATCGCCAAGGCGGCACAACGTTTCCGCCAGGGGCCGCCGGCGGCCACGATGCACGAACGCATTCGCCTCAAGGCCGAGTGCCTGCATTGGCTCGGAAAGGTTGAAGACCTGCGCGACAAGCCCAATACTGCGCAATACTTGCTGCAGCTTTTTTTCGAGGAGTGCGTCTCCGCGTTTTTTCGAACCCGAGGGCTCTGGTTCACGGCGCCGGTCGACACCCTGCGGTTCCTGGCCTCCCGCGACCCGGCCCTCGGGGAGATTGCCAGCCAATTCCTCAGCGCAGGCACCCTGCACGATCGACTGATGGCCGGCCGACGATTTGCCGAGACATTGTTTCGCGATATTCCCCTTCCACCCCGCGTGGATTAATCAGGCTTCGACATCGCGCGCAAAGACGGCAGCCGCTTGCGCAGGATGACGGTCGTGATAGCATCGGAACTTCACCGAGCCCATGGAGCAGCACTCCATCCATGGGCGGCTCCGCACCAGCCATCTCATACCGGTCTTCACCAGAGAGGGTGACCTATGGAACTTGGATTCGTCGGACTCGGCAAAATGGGCATGAATATGGTGACGCGCCTGCAGCAGGGACGTCATCGCGTCGTAGCGTATGATCGTGCACCCGAGGTCGTGAAGCAGGCCGAAGGCAAGGGGTGCGTGGGCGCGACCTCCCTGAGCGACCTCGTCTCCAAACTCACGGCCCCTCGCGCCGTGTGGATCATGGTGCCATCGGGAGCGCCGACGGAAGAGACGATCCAGGCCGTCAGCGCGCTGCTGCAGCCGGGCGATACGATTATTGACGGCGGCAACACCCGCTTCCACGACGATACGCGCCGCGCCGCCGAACTACAGAAAAAGGGCATCCACTATGTCGACGTCGGTACCAGCGGCGGTGTTTGGGGCTTGAAGGTAGGATATTGTCTCATGATCGGTGGCGAGAACGAACCGGTTCAGCGCCTGACTCCCATTTTCACGACGCTCGCCCCCGAACAAGGCTGGGCGCACATGGGCGGACATGGCGCGGGCCACTACGTCAAGATGGTGCACAACGGCATTGAGTACAGCATGATGCAGGGGTATGCCGAGGGATTCGAACTCATGGCAAAAAGTGAGTATCGCCTCGACCTGGGCAAGATCGCCGACGTGTGGATGCACGGCAGCGTGGTCCGCTCCTGGCTCCTGGAATTGGCAGTCGGCGCACTGAAACAAGATCCCAAGCTCGAACAGTTGAAAGGCTATGTGCAGGATTCGGGCGAAGGCCGCTGGATGATCCAGGACGCCATGGATAAGGATGTGCCTGTGCCGACACTGACGGCAGCGCTGTTCACCCGCTTCCGGTCACGGCAGGAGGAATCGTTCGCCGAGAAAATGCTGGCCGCCTTGCGTAACGCCTTCGGCGGGCATAGCGTCCGGCGCTGAGTCGTTCACCCCACGGACACCGACACCATGTCTTCACCAACTACACCGGTCGATATTAAGCCTGCTCCGGAAGCCGTGGCCCCCGTCGAGGCTTGTACTCTTGTCATCTTTGGTGGTTCCGGAGACCTCGCCCGCCGCCGGCTTATCCCGGCCGTCTACAACTTATTACTCGACGGACTCCTGCCGGCCAAGTATGCCGTCATCGGCCTGGGCCGCAAGCCCATGACCGACGACGAATTTCGCACTCTGGTGAAGGAAGGAATCGTCAAGCACTCCCGACAGGCGCTGGCGGAAGACACCTGGACCGCATTCAAAACTCACCTGTTTTATATCCAGGGAGAGAACGAAGATGCGGAGACCTATGCCACACTCCGCGCGAAGGCCGAAGAGGTGGAGCAGGCGATGCAGCTCCCCGGCAATCGTATTTTTTATCTGAGCATTCCGCCCAGCTCGTTCGCGTCGGTCTGTGAAGGATTGGCCCAAGCGGGCCTGGCCACCTCAGCAGCCACCGCCTCACCCTACTCGCGGATCATCGTCGAAAAGCCGGTCGGGCGTGACCTGGCCTCTGCGCAGCAGATCAATGAGGTCACCGGCAAGGTGTTCGATGAGTCGCAGATCTTCCGGATCGATCACTATCTAGGCAAAGAGACGGTTCAGAATCTCATGGTGGTCCGGTTTGCCAATAGCATTTTCGAACCGATCTGGAATCATAAATATATCGACCACGTGCAAATTACCGTCAGTGAAACGGAGGGCGTCGGGACCAGAGCCAGCTACTACGAAGAGGCCGGCGCGCTGCGGGACATGATTCAGAATCACCTCCTCCAGCTGCTCTGTCTGGTCGCCATGGAGCCACCCTACTCGCTCGATCCGAATGTGGTGCGCAACGCCAAGATGGAAGTGCTGCGTTGCCTCCGGCCCATCGTCGGCAAAGATGTCGCGCAATATACGGTGCGGGCGCAGTATGCCGAGGGCGTGGCCCATGACCAACCCGTGCCGGGATACCGGCGGGAAAAAGGCGTCAACCCGAATTCGACCACCGAAACCTTTGTCGCGGTCAAAGCCTTTGTCGAAAATTGGCGCTGGTCGGGTGTGCCCTTTTACCTTCGCACCGGAAAAGCGCTCCCGAAACGGGCCAGCGAAATCGCCGTGCAATTCAAAGATATTCCGCAGATTCTCTTCAATGCCAATCCAGCGGATCCTCAGCCGGCCAACGTCCTGACCTTGCGCATTCAACCGGACGAGGGGCTGTCGTTGCGCATCATCTCGCGCGTTCCGGGCACGCGCGCCCAGACACATCCCGTGGAGATGGATTTCCAATATAGCGACGTGTTCGGCTGCCCGTCCCCGGAAGCCTATGAGCGGTTATTGCTCGACGTGATGGCAGGAGACGCCTCACGATTCATGCGGCGCGACGCAGTAGAAGCATCATGGGACTGGGTGACAAAAATTCTCGAAGGCTGGGCGCAACAGAAGTTACGCTGGTTACCCGAATACCAGGCCGGGACCTGGGGACCCGTGGAAGCCGAACGGATGATTCAGGACGACGGGCGGACCTGGCGAATACTCTAGTCAACCGCCGCACCATCTCCGGCGCCATGGCAGAAGGCGTCATGTCCGATGTGGAATATTCACGGACGTGAGGAGCTGCTTTCGAATCTCTTCCTTCTTCCCGATCCCTCCGATAAACCGCACGAAGACGCCCTGGTCGAACAAGGCCAGGGCCGGTAACGAACTGATCTCGAGCTCCGCTGGAATCTGGAAGTTTTCCTGCACGTTCATCTTCACAATTGTCACCGCTGCCCCTAACTCCTCCTGCAATAGTTGCAGCTGCGCGAGGAGTGCCACGCAATGTCCGCAACCCGGCTGCCAGAACTCTACAAGTACCGGCAGAGGGGCCTGCTCGACCGTACGCGCGAAATTGTGATCGGTGACCTCGGCAATCATGGACGCGACAGGTTGGGAGACGCCTCGCCGGAAACGGCGGGATTGGCGGAGAAGAGCTGCTCGTATACCAGCCGGCCGAATAATCGGTAGCCGCTGGTCGTCAGATGCAACCCGTCATTCGAATACGGCTCCGCGAGCATGAGCGAGCCCGGTTCGGCAGTCGCGCTGAACAAATCGACATGGCGCAGGCCTTTTCTTTCCGCATAGTCTGCAATCATGCCATTCAACCGGTGCCGCCGTTGAATATGCTCGGCCACCCAGGCGGCGGCATCGGGATTCTCTCCGCCCATGTCGACTCGTATGGACGGGACGGTCACGGGAACCGGCACGATCGATGAGGCTCGGGCCAATTCATACATCTTGATCAGGTTCCGCATGATCTCCGCGGGGTCGGCATTCCACCCCAGATCATTCGTGCCCCCCAGAATAATCACCATCTGAGGACGACGTTCGAGAACCGCCGTGCGGAACCGCAGCGTCATTTCGCCAGTCGTTTCACCGCAGATTCCACTGACCTCCACCCGGCCCTGTTCACCCAGATACTCCTGCAACACGTGACCATACGGTGTGTCCTCTCCCAAGGGGTACGCCGGACTGGGCGTCTGATACCCGGCCGTGAGGCTATCACCAAAGCAGAGAATGAGCGGTGGTGGAATCATGGTCGTCACGGAGAAATTGTACTGGCTCGCACAGACCGGCGCAATGGCGATGCCCCGTGTCCGCCTCACGACGACCTCTCTACAGAACGATGCGCAGACCGGCAATTTTCTTGACGAATCATGAGCCTCACGATACGACTGACACATATGGAACCCACAGCCCCGCCCGGAGAAGGTCTTCCGCTTGCGCCCCACGTCAAAGCCGGCGCTGATCCGCAAGTCGCTGCCATCAAGCAGTTATTGAAGCTGCTCGATAAGGCGGCCAAATCGGCTCGTACGTATGGCACCAAGAACCCGGTGGCCCAGCGATTCTTTCAACAATTTTACGATGACCTGACTCACCACTTAACGCAGCACACTCGCCTCACCCTGCTGGTACAACGCAATCAACTGTTCTTCCAACAGGAAGTGGTCTACGAACCGGAGCGCGACGCAACCGGTGATAGCTTTGCGTTCAAAATGTATTCGGACGGGATCCGTGAGCTGAGCTTCCAGCAGGGACTCACGCGTGAGGACCTCGCGTTTTTTCTGGAAGCGCTCTGGGGCATGCCCGCCGAGGAAGCGTCGCCGACCGATGTCGCGGCCGAGCACGAAGAGGACGACGACATCGTCACGCGATTGTGGGCCAAGAATCTTGAGACCATTACCCTGGTGACCGCAGAGGAACTTGTTCGCGCATCCGGTTTCGGACTCGATGAGCTCGAACTGCAGACACAGGGCTACATGAGTATGCCTGTCGGCTCGCTGCGCGAACTGCTGGACCGCGAGCGCGCGGCGAAGACCTCTGAGAAAGACGGCACAGGTGGTTCCGCAGAATCGGCCAGCGGAAATGCCCCCAGCGGCGTCGCGAACCGGAACCGCCGCTTCCAGGCCAACGTCGTTGGGTATGACGTCTCCGATGAAGAGCACGAGGCACTGGCACAAGAAATTCAACGTGAAACCGCCCGTGATGCCACCATCTACATTCTCGACATTCTGTCGGCTGTGCTGGCCTCCGAACCGTCCCCTGCTCTCCTGACCAAACTTTTCGAAGTCTGGGACCACGTGTTGGAGGCGCTGATACGGGCGGGACAGTGGACGTTGCTCGAAACCGTGCTGACGATGTTGCAAGAGGCGGAGACTGTTCGGCCGGATCTGTCCGAGAGCCACAAGCAACAGGTCGCCGGGTTATTCGATGGCCTGGGTCGCCCGGAGCGATTGAAAGCCATCGGGGTCCATTTGAATCGCAATCCCCAAACCAAGACGGAAGGCTTGACGACGCTCCTGCTCATGATGAAGCCTGATGCGATCCCGGGACTCTGCTCGGTACTGGCCACCCTGGATACTCCTGCCCACCAGGCGCTGGTCATGGAAGCCCTGCAGACCCTTGCACGGGACCATGCTGAACCGATCCTTCGTGGCCTGACCGACAAACGCCCGACATTTGTACGGAACCTGCTCACCCTCATCTACCGATGGAATGATGTCCGGTTTGCCGACAGTGTTGAGAAAACACTGCGCCACCCCGAGGCCTCCGTGCGTCGCGAAGCCTTACGAATTCTCTCGGCCCTGCGTCCCTCGGGCAGCGGTGTGAAGCTGGTCGCACTCTTAGGGGACAGTGATGAAACGGTTCGCCTGACCGCGATGAAAGTCCTGACCGGCGGCCAATATACGGCCGCCTTTTCCGCCTGGTCGCCATTCGTCACGGCTGATGATTTCTACGACCGGTCACCGGCGGAAAAACGCGCGATTTATCAAGCCCTCAAACACACGGCCGCTGACGAAGCCGTGCCCTACTGGCAAGGCCTGTTGACGGAGTGGTCCTGGACCAATCGAAAAAAGAAGGAAGAGCTCGCGTTATTGGCAGCAGAGATTCTGGGCAAACTGGCCACTCCGGCGGCCATGGCGGCCCTTGAGCTCGGACAGAAAAAAGGCGGCGCCGCGGTCCGGCAAGCGTGCAGCGCGGCCATCTCGGTGGCGAATCGCCAACACCGGCACACTATTCCCAACGCAGCGAATTCCTAATTGCGAGGCACCCCGTGACCGACTCCCCGTCCCCTACCAATCCGGTCTCCAACGCGGATGCCCTCCACCCGATTCTCACCCACGAACGGTCGCTCGCCAACAAGATCGCCAAAGGTTCCGAGGCCGGCGATATCCTGGATCAACAGCTGGCGATGCTGGGCATTCAGCTGGTCACCCAGTTGAACGTCTTGATTAAGACGTCGCGCATTCACGGGCGCACCAATGCGGCGCTGGACAAGCCCGTGGACTCCATGTTGACCCTCGTGAAAACGCTGGCGGCAGACCACCCCGTTGCACTTCGCCTGCAAAATGACTTTCTCTTTCTCGGAGACAGCCACCTGAAAATGAGCTCGCAGCAGATGGCGGTCTTTGCGAGCATCATCGAGGCTTTGAACAAGTGGCATATCGGCGGGATCTCGTTCGCCGCAACGGCCGAGTCCAAAGATTATCGCGAGTTCGCCTATCTCTTTGTCAGTCTCGACCCGGAAAAGCATACCCTCGCCGATCTGCAGGAGTCTCTCCAGACCGCAGGTGTCAAAGGGATCGACCTGGAGGAACCGCGAACACTTCAGCTTCAAGCATCGACCGACGCCGAAGCCGGAGCAGGCGAGCCGGGGACGCGGTCTGGATCATCAGCCGGCGGCCCGGAAAACTCGAAGGACAAGCGGAAAGCCATCGCGAAAGGCCGCTATGCCAAGGCGGCCTCGGCGCTCGGCGACCTCACAAAAAATACGCGCGCCGGCGGGACGGTCAGCTTCAAACAGGCGAAACGCGCAATTCAGAACATCGTCGAACTGATGATGCAGGATGAATCCACACTTCTGGGACTGACCAATCTCCGCTGCCATGATCAATATACCCACAACCATTCCGTGAACGTGTCGCTGCTGGCGATGGCCCTCGGCAATCGAGCCGGATACCCGAAGGTGGACCTGGCCGACCTGGGCTTGTCGGCGTTGTTTCACGACGTGGGCAAATGCGCCATCTCCCTGGATGTCCTGAACAAACCCGGCGAGTTCACGCAGGACGAATGGGCGATCATGCGTTCACACCCGATTGAAGGCGTCTTCACCCTGGTGAAGGCTCGCGGTATCAATAACGTGCCCGCGCGTATGGCCTCGGCCTCATTCGAACATCATATGAACTATGACTTTTCGGGCTATCCCAAACTCAAGGTGCCGTGGAACCAAACCGTCGCCAGCCGTATCATCACCATCGCCGACTGTTACGATGCGATGACCTCGTCGCGTGTGTACCGCCGCGAGCCGATGTCCCCCGCGAATGTGCTCAAATTCATGTTCGGGAAGAGCGGACAATCGTTCGATCCCGTGCTGCTCAAACTGTTCGTGAACTGCGTGGGCATTATTCCCATCGGCAGCCTCGTGCGTCTCGACTCCGGCCCCCTGGCGGTGGTGATCAAACCCGCGCAGGATAAAGCCAATGCGGAACGTCCGCTGGTGCGAGTGATTACGGATGCAGACGGAACACCGATTGAGGACGGTCCCGAACTCGACCTGGCTGCGCAGGACAACACCGGAACCTATACGCACAACATTCTGCAGCTGGTCGACAACGCCGAGTACCACTTCGACACCGGCCGCTACTTCGTCTAACCCACCGGCGCCGCAATTCAGCCCCCCGTCGCTACCGCTTGCTTTCAGGCGGAGGCCAGTCCATTTCAGTGTGTCGACCACAATAAAAACAGGCCACCCGGTACTTCGCCTTCCGGCGCGGATTCGGCATGGAGATGAATACGACGGGAGTGTCATCGTAGGGACACACCGGCTGTTGATGCATCAAATGTTCATCTGCCATCAGCTCCAGTGAAGCATTGTCCCAGAGCGGTGTCAGCTGTTCGCGCCCTGTCACGCTGGTGTGCCACCCGCATCGTTCACATGTGATGTCAAACGTCTTGATCTGGTCGCGCGTCTGCGACTGGTCAAGAGCCTCCACCGGCCCCGGACATCCGGTGCGCCCGCAGCTGATCGCCTCATGTTGTAGCGCCCGGATAAACAAGCGATGGGCCTGCTCTTGCTCGAAAGACATCGTAGAATCCTTTCTCATCCGGCCCTGCCGCCCGCCGGATGTGCAACCGGTGAATGCCTCTGGTGGCTTATAGCCACCGGTCCAACGCCTGTCAAATCACCTTCTCGCCCTGCGCCTCCCTCCTTGACACGATACCGGCAGGCAGCTATCCTCCCGAGGTTTGTAGCACGACATTATTCCCGCGAAAGGAGTCCCGAGATGGGTGTGAAGTGGCACGGAGCAGGCCGGCGCGCGATTGTGGTCGGGGCGCTCGTCGCAGCGACCCTCGGCTTGTTCTCAACGAGTCCGGCGGCGGAATTCAAGATGGGGGTCATCGACCCTCAAGTCATCCTGGAAAAGAGCAAGGCCGGCAAGCGAGCGCTGGACGGGCTGCGAGAGTATGTGGCGACGCGCCAGAAACTGTTGTCCCGGGACGAGGAAGAGTTGCGCAATACGGAGAAGCAGCTCAAAGAGCAGGCCTCGAAATTGACCGATGCCGAAAAGAAAGACAAAGAAACCTCGTTTCGCAGCAAGATCCAGGACTACCAAAAGCGCGCCCAGGAGTTTAACCAGGAACTGCAGGGCAAGCAGAAGGAACTTGTCGACGAGTATATGAAGAAGATTGCCGTGGCCACCCAGGCAGTCGCCGACAAAGGCGGGTATCAACTCGTGCTGGATAAGGGGAGCGAGCAAACCGTGAAAATCGTGATCTTCAATAAAGACACGATTGATTTGACCGAACAGGTCATCAAAGAATTCGACCGCACGAACAAGTAAGTCTCACGAATCGAGCAGGTCCTGCCGAATATGCTCCACCAGCTGAAGAAACGCTGGTGGAGCCGGGTCTACCGCCTCAGTGACGAGTTCAATCCCGCGCCCCGATCCAGCCCCTAACCCCAACGCCGCCGCGCGTCGGATCTGACGTTGATCGCTGATCCGCTTACCTTGCAGTTTCGACGAAGTCCCAAACGACCGTAGCAGCGCAATGGCAGTCAGGTCCACCGCGACCCGGTCTCCGCTGCAGATCAACAGATCCGTCTTCGCGGGAGTGCCTGACGTCGGGCCGCCATCGATCATGGTCGTGGTCCCATCGGCCACGGTCAACGCAGGATGAACGGCGAGATTGATTTCAGCTATGCGCTCGTGCCAATCCCCGCTCCAGAATGTGACGGATGGACGGTACCGCGGGTGGACCGCCCCGACGAAATTTTTGAGGCTACAGGAAAACTCTGCAAAGCGATGGGTCTTGATGACCGGCATGTTGATCACGACATCGGCGTCCTAGACCGGCCGAGAGAAATAGAAATGGCCGATGGCCTTGGCATCAGGCGGTTCCAGTCGCACCCAAGGTTCGTCTTCCAGCGCCAACACCCTAGCCCCTGCCGATTCCGCTGCCGCTCGCATACCGGTACTGGTCAGATTGGCGGATGTGGGAAGGCGAATGATCCCCGAGCCGTCGGCGACCACCACTTCCGCCGCTCCATTCGCCCTGACCATGTCTGCCATGGCTTTGACCACCAGCGGATTGGTCGTCGAGGGTGGCGGCTGATCGTTCAACACATTAGGTTTCAGCAGGACGCGGGCTCCGCGGACCCCCAACCGATCGATCCCACCAAGGAGCCCAAGCGCACGCTCAAGCATTCGGCCGGAGTCTGTCCCATAGACAAGGGCCACGAGGGAGCGACCTTCCCGCATAAATGGATTGACTGGAATGGGCTTGGGCGAAACCAGCGGCCCTTCGGGATCGAAGAGCAGATGACGCAAGATCGTCTGTGGCGAGCGCAACAGCGCAGGCAGGAGAAGCAGACCAAATCCGGCATTATTGAAGAGCTCGCGTCGTGAAAACGGCATGCGTTAACGCTGTCGGCCTTTCTCGATGGGATAGCCGGCGTCGCGCCAGGCCTTGATGCCCCCGTCCATGGAGATCACATTCGTGTACCCCATCTGGCGAAGGCTGTCGGCAGCCAATACCGACCGATACCCGCCTCCGCAATACAACACGATCGGTTCCTGCCTATTCGGAATTGTCGTTTCAATATCTCGCTCGATCACCCCTTTGCCGAGATGAACAGCCCCTGCCGCATGATCCTGAGCAAACTCGTCATCCTCGCGGACATCCACAAAGTGAAACCGTTCACCGCGGTCGAGCCTGGCCTTCACGTCACCGACAGTACATTCGCGCACGCGAGCCCGCGCGTCATCCACAACTTTCAAGAATCCCGGATTGTGCTTCACAGCGACTCCTCCTCGCCAAACAATGACTGTTGCGCCGTCGGGCGCCGAAATGTCTGAGGAACGGGCAAAGCATCCGGCTCAAAGCCGGCACGCCTGCGTCCCAAGTCAAACAGCTGCTCGACACAGCGCCAATAGGTCCCCGTGCCATGATGCCGGCTGAAAAACTCGGCGTCACTCAAGGCTCCGCCACGAACCTCCTGTATACGATGCAGGATTTTCGACATCCGATCGGGAAAGGCCTCACGCAGACGCTCAACGAAGACCTGCTCGACCTGTCCCGGTAACCGAAGCAAACTCCCTGTCGCAGAGGTCGCCCCTGCCTGCTTGGCACGAGACAATATTTCAGGAATGGCGTCTTCATTCAACCCGGGAATGATCGGGGCCACAGAAATTCCGGTCGGAATGCCGGCTTCGGAGAGCACACGCATGGCCTCAAAGCGCGCCCCGACGCCGGGAGCCTGCGGCTCCATCAATCGTGCGGTTTCATCGTCGGCAAAGGCGATACTGAAGTAGACGCGAATCCACGCCTGCTCATGCAATTGTGTCAACAGATCCAGATCGCGAGCGACAATGACGCCCTTTGTGATGATGCCCACCGGATTCCGGTATTCGGCGCAGACTTCAAGGCAAGCCCTGGTCAAGCCGAGCGTGGACTCGATCGGTTGATAACAGTCGGTATTGCCGGAAAACACCACGAGCTCACCTTTCCAGGACAGCTTCTCAAACGCCTGACGCAGCAAGATGGCTGCGCGGCGTTTGAGCACAATCTTCGATTCGAAATCAGTGCCTGCCCCAAATCCCCAATACTCATGCGAGGGACGCGCATAACAGTAGGCGCAGGCATGAAAACAGCCCCGATAGGGATTCACGCTCCATTTAAACGGGAGGTCGGGGCTGTCAT
>ERZ795061.2320-NODE-2320-length-17576-cov-6.302266_pt1 | contig 17576 bp, 14 predicted proteins | sample MGYA00375145_ERZ795061 | MGnify/ENA primary metagenome ERZ795061 (study PRJEB30190, sample SAMN05720144) | anaerobic digester metagenome | isolation source: active sludge of municipal wastewater-treating anaerobic digesters | place: USA | collected 2014-12-22 ... | reverse complement strand
GCGCATCGCCGCGGCGGCCCGGGCCGAGGCCGAACGGCTGAAGAAGCTGACCCGCCGGGAGCTCGACGACCAGGTCCGCCGGAGCGTCCAGGGGCTCAAGGCCTTCGTCGCCGCCCGGGCCACCGACCTGGCACGCGAGAGGATCCGTCGGCGGCTCACGCCCGAGACCCAGGCCGTCCTCATCGACCGGTCCATCGACAGGCTGTCCCGAATCCATGAAGAACCCGGCCCTCGTTAAGAAATACGCCCGGGCCTTCGCCCAGGCCGTCGCGGACGAGCGGGAGTTCGCCGCCGTCGGGGCCGATGTCCGGGCCTTCCTCGAGGCCTTCGAGGCCCACGCCGCGCTCCAGCGGGCGGTCGTCAGCCCCTTCGTCAACGCCCGCAAGCGCCAGGCCGTCCTCGGCGAGGTCCTGGCGCGGCTCGGCACGGGCCCGAAGGCCGGCCGGTTCCTCCGGCTCCTCCAGCGGCACAAGCGGCTGGGCCTCCTGCCGGAGATCGTCGACGCCCTCCCCGAGGCCTGGAGCGAGAGGCTCGGGGCCGTGACCTACGAGGTCGCCTCGGCCGTCCCGCTGACGGAGGCCCAGCGGGGCCGCCTGGCACGGGGCCTCGAGGCCTCGGAGCGTCGGCCGGTCCGCCTAGTCCCCCGGATCGACCCCGCCCTCCTCGGGGGCCTGGCCCTGCGCAAGGGCCACATCGTCTACGACGCGTCCGTCGAGGGGACGCTGGCCGCGCTCCGCGAACGGCTCGGGCGGGGGACACAGAGGTCGTCATGAGCATCAAAGCCGACGAGATCACCAAGATCATCCAGCAGCAGATCGAGGGCTACGCCCAGGAGGTCGACATCCGCGAGGTCGGCACGGTCACCTCGGTCGGCGACGGCATCGCCCGGGTCTACGGCCTCGACCGGGCCATGTCCAACGAGCTCCTGGAGTTCCCCAACGGCGTCTTCGGCCTGGCCCTGAACCTCGAGGAGGAGAGCGTCGGCGCGGTCCTGCTCGGCGAGAGCTACCTCGTCCGCGAGGGGGACGTCGTCAAGCGGACCCGCCGCATCATGCAGGTCCCGGCCGGCCCGGCCCTGATCGGGCGCGTCGTCAACCCGCTCGGCCAGCCCCTCGACGGCAAGGGCCCGGTCGCGACCGACACCTACATGTTCGTCGAGCGCCTGGCCCCCGGCGTCGTCGACCGCCAGCCCGTCCGCGAGCCCCTCCAGACGGGCATCAAGGCCATCGACACGATGATCCCCATCGGCCGCGGCCAGCGCGAGCTCATCATCGGCGACCGCCAGACCGGCAAGACCGCGATCGTCATCGACACCATCCTCAACCTCAAGGGCTCCGACGTCGTCTGCATCTACGTCGCCATCGGCCAGAAGGCCTCGACCATCGCCCAGATCGTCAAGACGCTCGAGGACTTCGGGGCCATGGACTACACCATCGTCGTGGCCTCGTCGGCCAGCGACCCCTCGCCCCTCCAGTACCTGGCCCCCTACGCGGGCTGCGCCATCGGGGAGCACTTCCGCGACAACAAGGGCCACGCCCTGGCCGTCTACGACGACCTGTCCAAGCACGCCGCGGCCTACCGCGAGATCTCGCTCCTGCTGCGCCGCCCCCCGGGCCGCGAGGCCTATCCGGGCGACGTCTTCTACCTCCACTCGCGGCTCCTCGAGCGGGCGGCCAAGCTCAGCGACGGGCTCGGGGGGGGCTCGCTGACCGCCCTGCCCATCATCGAGACCCAGGCCGGCGACGTCTCCGGCTACATCCCGACCAACGTCATCTCCATCACCGACGGCCAGATCTACCTCCAGCCGGAGCTGTTCAACGCCGGGGTCCGGCCGGCCATCAACGTCGGCATCTCGGTCTCGCGCGTCGGCGGCCACGCCCAGATCAAGGCCATGAAGCAGGTCGCCGGCAAGCTCAAGCTCGACCTGGCCCAGTACCGCGAGCTCGTCACCTTCGCCCAGTTCGGGACCGAGCTCGACAAGACCAGCCAGGCCCAGCTCGACCGGGGCGAACGGCTGACCGAGGTCCTCAAGCAGGGCCAGCACCGGCCGCTCCCGGTCGAGAAGCAGGTCCTCATCGTCTTCGCCGGCAACCGGGGCCATCTCGACGGCATCCCGGTCGCCGAGGTCCGCCGCTACGAGACCGGCCTCTACGAGCACTTCGAGAAGGAGCGCGCCGACATCCTGACCCGGCTCCGGGAGAAGAAGCACATCGACACGGCCCTCGACAACGACATCGCCGCGGCGGTCCGGTCCTTCACCGCCGCCTTCAAGGAGGGCCTCGGGTAGCATGGCCACGCTCATCGACCTGCGCCGGCGCATCCAGAGCGTCCGCAACAGCCAGCAGATCACGCAGGCGATGAAGACCGTCTCGACGGCCAAGTTCCGCAAGGCCCAGCGGGCGGTCCAGGAGGCCCGGCCCTTCTGGCACCTCTTCCCCGACCTCGTGGGCCGCCTGGCCTATTTCGCGGCGGCCGGGACCCACCCCCTGCTCCTCCGGCGGGACGAGAAGAGGGTCGCGGTCGTCGTCGTCACGGCCGACAAGGGCCTGGCCGGCGCCTTCAACTCGAACCTCCTCGCGGCCGCCGACGCGTTCATCGCCGGGAAGGAGGCGGGCGCGGCGGTCCGCCTGGCCCTCATCGGCAAGAAGGCCGTGACGCATTTCCGAAAGCGGGGCCGGCCGGCCGACCGCTCCTTCGGCGACCGGACCGACCGGCTGACGCGCGAGGACCTCCGCGACCTGGCCGCGTTCCTCATGCGGGAGTACGCCTTCCAGAGGACCGACGCCGTCTACGTCGTCTACAACGAGTTCAAGTCCATCCTGGCGCCGCGGATCATGGCGCCCCGGGTCCTGCCGGTCGAGCCCCGGCCGGGGACGGAGCCCTCGGCGGAGTGGCGGGCCGACTGGGAGCCGGGCCCGGCCCGGCTGGCGGCCTCGCTCCTGCCGCTCTACGTCGAGAGCCAGATCCACCACGCCTTCCACGAGTCGCAGGCCGCCGAGCAGGCCGCCCGGATGATGGCCATGGACAACGCCACCAGGAACGCCGCCGAGCTCATCGACGACCTCGTCCTCCAGCTCAACAAGATCCGCCAGGCCGGCATCACCAAGGAGCTGCTGGAGATCATGACCGCCGTCGAGGCGCTGAGCCAGAGCGCCTAGGGAGAGACCCATGGACAAGAGAGAAGCCGGGGCCGGGACGGTCGTCCAGGTCATCGGGCCGGTCATCGACATCAAGTTCGAGGGCGGCGGCCTGCCCGAAATCTACACGGCCGTCCGGGTGACGAGCGAGGGCTTCGAGGTCGAGGAGCCGATCTCGATCGTCGTCGAGGTCGAGCAGCACATCGGCGAGGACCGGGTCCGCTGCGTCTCCATGCACCCGACCGAGGGCCTGGCCCGCGGCATGAAGGCCGAGAGCCTCGGCGGGCCGATCGAGGTCCCGGTCGGCGAAGGGACGCTCGGCCGGGTCATGAACGTCATCGGCGAGCCGGTCGACAAGCTCGGCCCGATCGCGACGGACAAGCGCTACCCCATCCACCGCCTCCCGCCCCCGCTCGAGGACCAGAGCACCAAGCGGGAGATGTTCGAGACCGGCATCAAGGTCATCGACCTCATCCAGCCCTTCCTCAAGGGCGGCAAGATCGGCCTCTTCGGCGGCGCGGGCGTCGGCAAGACGGTCATCATCCAGGAGCTCATCAACAACGTCGCCCTGAAGCACGGCGGCTACTCGGTCTTCGCCGGCGTCGGCGAGCGGACGCGCGAGGGCAACGACCTCTGGCTGGAGATGAAGGAGTCGGGCGTCATCGGCAAGACCGCCCTCATCTACGGCCAGATGACCGAGCCGCCGGGGGCGCGGCTGCGGGTCGGGCTGACGGCCCTGTCGGTCGCCGAGTACTTCCGCGACGAGATGGGCCAGGACATCCTCCTCTTCATCGACAACATCTTCCGCTTCACCCAGGCCGGCTCCGAGGTCTCGGCCCTGCTCGGGCGGATGCCCTCGGCCGTCGGCTACCAGCCGAACCTGGCCACCGAGCTGGGCGAGCTCGAGGAGCGCATCACCTCGACCAAGACCGGCTCGATCACCTCGGTCCAGGCCATCTACGTCCCGGCCGACGACTTCACCGACCCGGCCCCGGCCACGACCTTCTCCCACCTCGACGCGACGACGAACCTGTCGCGGGCCCTGACGGACATCGGCATCTACCCGGCCGTCGACCCGCTGGCCTCGTTCTCCCGCATCCTCGACCCGGCCGTCGTCGGCGAGGAGCACTACCGCACGGCCCGCAAGGTCAAGGAGATCCTCCAGCGCTACCGCGACCTCCAGGACATCATCGCCATCCTGGGCATCGAGGAGCTGTCGGACGAGGACAAGGTCATCGTCGCCCGGGCCCGCAAGATCCAGCGCTTCCTGTCCCAGCCGTTCCACGTCGCCGAGGAGTTCACCGGGCGGCCGGGGCGCTACGTCCCCATCGAGGAGACGGTCCGCGGCTTCAAGGAGATCACGGAAGGCCTCCACGACGACAAGCCCGAGCAGGCCTTCTACATGATGGGCGGCATCGGGGACGTCGTCAAGCGGACCGAGGAGCTGAGGGCGGAATGAGCGACGCTCTCCCGGCCGCGATCCGCCTGCGGGTGGTGACGCCGCGGCGGCTTTTAGCCGAGGCCGACGTCGAGGCCGTCTTCCTGCCGACGCTCGAGGGCCGGATCGGCGTCTATCCGGGGCACCGGCCCCTGTTCGTGGGGCTCGGCCGGGGGACGCTCACCTACCGGGAAGCCGGGAGCGAGGAGTCGTTCCGGATCGCGGGCGGCTACGCCGATGTCCAGCCGGGCCGGGTCGTGGTCCTGACGGAGGTCGGCGAGGATGACGGCGAAGCCGGCTGACCTTCGGCGCGACGACGAGACCCTCGACTCGTTCTACCGCGGCCGCGTCCGCGTCCTCCAGAAGAAGACGGGCTACCGGTTCTCCGTCGACGCGCCGCTGCTGGCGGACTTCGTCCGGACGAGGGCGGAGGACGAGGCCCTCGACATCGGGACGGGGAGCGGCGTCATCGCCCTCCTGCTGAGCGCCAAGCCGGTGCGCAGGATCACGGCCCTCGAGGTCCAGCCGGGGCTGGCCGACCTGGCCCGGCGCAACGTCGAGCTCAACGGGCTCGGCGGGCGGATCGAGGTGGTCGAGGGCGATCTCAGGACCTACGAGCCGGGGCGGGCCTTCGACCTCGTCTTCTCCAATCCCCCCTACATCCGGCAGGCGGCGGGGCCCCTGAGCCGGTCGGGCGAGAAGTCGGCCGCCAAGCACGAGCTCCACGGGAACATCGCGGACATCATGAAGAGAACGGCCGAGTGGCTGGCCCCGGGCGGGCGGGCCTCGTTCGTCTATACTGAGGCGCGGCGCCGGGACCTCCTGGCGGCGGCGGCGGAGAGCGGGCTGGCCGTCCGGCGAACGCGGTTCGTCCACCCCCGGGCCTGCGCTCCGCCGAACCTGTTCCTGGTCGAGCTGGTCCGGGCCTCGGAAGCCGGGGAGGGGGCCGTCGCCGAAGAGCCCCCGCTCGTCCTCTTCGCCCCCGGCGGACGCTACACGCCGGAGGCCGAGGCCGTCTTCGCCGGCCCCTAAATCGGGGACACCTGAATCGGGGACATGAACGAATTCTCTTGAATTCGTATCGTGTCCCCGGAATTCACCGGATGGAATGCAGGAGAAATAGGGGAATAGGTATCATGTCCCCCATCTTCCTCCGAGCGCCCTCCCGATCTCCCCGAGGCCCACTCCGAGCGCCTTCCGGGCGATCGCGTCTAGTGCTTTTTCCGGGCCCAGGAAATGCATCGTCGTGTGGACGTGGGCCAGTGTCTTCCAGGGGGCCAGGGCCGCCGCGGGCGACGACGACTCGAGCTCGTAGAAGGGGCCGAGCGGCTTGGCCCCGGGCGAGGCCGGCCCGTCGTTGTAGCTGTTGACAGCGTCCCCGGCGAAGGGCTCCTCCTGGACCTCCCACATGGAGTTGACGTAGTCGGTCGCGCCCTCGGGCAGGGTCAGGTGGACGACGGTCAGGGCCCTGTTCGCGGCGTCGTAGCTCCCGGCGAAGGGCCTGGCCCGCCGGGGGGAGACGCCGATCTTGCTCCGGTACTTGCCGTCGCCGCTGAAGAAGAGGACCCCCTCGTTGTCCCGGACGACGAGACGGTCGGCCGGGACCTTGCCGAAGTAGGCGTCGTTCACGGCCGGGCCGAGCTCCGCCTCCGGCCCCGGCTTGAACGGGATGACGATGGTCGTCCCGGGCGAGGGGTTGAACATGCCCAGGATCCAGATCGACAGCAGGCCCGTCTCCTTGGCCCAGGCACGCGCGCCGATGTTGGTGACGCGGTTGTCGGTGGCGTAGGCGACCATCCTGACGCCCTCGGGGACGGGGAGGCCGAGGGCCGCGACGTCGGCCGCGCCGAGCAGGCGGACCTCCCGGTCGGCCTCCAGGTCGAACACGGTCCCGGAGTAGTTCGTGAGCGTCATGATCTTGCGGAAGCGGACCCGGTCCTCGGCCCGGGAGACGACCTCGAAGGCCCCCTCGTTGACGGGCGGCGGCGTCCGCCAGTGATCGAGGTCGAAGGGGTCGCCCGGCTTGAAGAAGATCGAGAACTGGCCGCCTTCGGGCCCGAGCCAGAAGCGGTCCTCGCCGCCGAACGAGTTCATGTGCGGGTCGTTCACGCCCGAGGCGATGGCCTCGCGCCCGATCCAGCCGAAGCTCAGGCCGTCCGGGCCGTCGGCGGTGCTGGTCATGACCCGGCCCTGGAGGCCGGGGCTGACCGCGACCCGGGCCGGGCCGCCCGCGCGGCTGAGGACGACAGGCTTCGAGTGGGCCTCGAGGAAGGCCAGGTCGTCCTTGAACAGGGCGCCTTCGGGCGCCTTGGCCGGCCTGGCGCAGCCCGCCGCCAGGGCGACGACGATGACGAGGCAAGCGCCGAACCCGAACCTCATGGGGACCTCCTTCGCGGGACCCCCTTATTCTAGGATGAATCGGGGGCGCAATACCACCTCTCCAATCGGCCGGAAGGCTAGTAGCCCCAGGGGTAGCGGGTCCGTTCGACGCAGAAGGAGCCGGACGCGGCGCGGGTCAGGTCGGCGAGGAATTCGAGCGGCGGGTCCTCTTCGGGCTGGTAGGGCCCGACGACGGCGATCCGGTAGAGGCCCGGGGCCAGGGCGGCGAACTCGTAGCCGAGGTCGTAGAGGCAATCGCAGCAGCAGAGAGACGCGGATTCCTTCTCCTTGATGAGGACGCGCCCGTTCGTGATGTCGATCGTTGCGGAGATCTCGCCCGGGCAGCAGTTGAACCCGGCGTTGACGTGCCTCAGCTTCAGGACGCCCCGGCCGTCGTAGTCGTAGTCGACGCACTCCAGGTCCGAACCCCGGGCCGCCGCGGCGCCCAGGCCGGCCGCGTCGGCGCTCTTGCAGCCGGTCCGGCTGACGAGACGGCCCACGGCGCCGGGGCCCGACGGGGAGGCGCAGCTCGCGGCCAGCCACACGAGGACGGCCGCCGCCGGGACGGCCCGCCGGAGCGGCGAAGGATCTCTTGCCATGGGCTCCCTTCCTCTTGTCTCCCTAATAGATAGGCCCGGGAGGGGGTCTTGTCAAGGCCGCCCCTCTCGACGGCGCCGCTATTTCCCGCGGCCGGCGCGGCTCGCGGCGAGCTTGGCCGCGAACCAGGCCCAGATCCCCTTGTTGAACGCGAGGCTCGGCGGCGCCGCCTCGAGGATGGCCAGGCAGCTCGTCCGGTCCTCGCCGGGCTTCGTCCCGAAGCGCGGCGCGGGGTCCCAGAGGGCGTAGTGCTCGGGGTGGAACTGGACGCCGAGGACGGACTTGAAGACCGTGTGCTCGACGGCCTCGACGATCCGTCCGTCGCGCGAGTGGGCCGCGGCCGCGAGGCCCCGGCCCATCTTGCCGATGGCCTGGTGGTGGGAGCTCAGCACCCGCGGGTGGTCGGCCGGCTCGAAGCCCATCTCCCTGACGAAGACGCCGCCTCGGTCGAGCTCGAGGCCGTGGAAGTTGTAGCTCGTGAGCCCGTCGCGCGGGAAGAGCGCCGGGTAGGGGTTGGCGTGCCACTGCTCGGGGCCGAGGGCGATCGTGTCCTCGACGGTCGTCTTGCCGTAGATCTCCCAGCGGACGTCCTGGACGAGCGTCCCGCCCGTGCCGATGTTCAGCGTCTGCAGGCCCAGGCAGATGCCCAGGACGGCGAAATCGGGCCGGGCGGCGAGGAGAGGCTCGTAGGCGCCGTCCTGCGACCCGCCCAGGAGCTGGAAGACCGCCGAGGACTCGAGGTAGTGGCGGAACGGGTCGGTGATCTCCGTGAGGAGGCTCGTCTTCTCCCCGTAGACCGAGGCCGGGATGTCCGGGCCGCCGAAGAAGATGACCCCGTCGGTCTTCTTCAGGATGAGCTCGAGATCGGGCCTCAGGGCGTTCTTCTCGAAGAGCGACGGCTCGGCGGCCTCGGCCGAGACGGCGTGGAAGTGGAACCAGTCGAGGCGGTTGTCCCCGACGTATCTCCGGCTTTCGGCGAAGCTGTCCGCCTGGTTGACGTGATAGACGCCGACGACGACGAGGCCGGGGAGGTCGAGGATCTTCCGCTTGCGCAGCTCGGCCAGGGCCCGGATGTTGAAGACGGCGGGATTGAAGACGGCCAGCCGGACGGCGTCGCCCTTGTCGGGGGCGCCGTCGAGCCAGCGCTCGGCCGCGGCCTCGGCGGCGGGCGCTGGGGGCGCGGGGGGCGCGGGCGATTGGCAGGCGAACGAAGCGGCCGCGGCCAGGGCCGCGACGAGGAGGGCGGACGCGAGGACAGCGGCCAGGCGGCTCTTCGGAGGGACGGCTTTTCTCAAGGCGGGACCTCCCGGGGCTGGGATCTTCGCCGCTATTATATGCGTCCGCCCGCGCCTCCGCAACCGGCGCCTGTCCGATCGCGGCGGCACGCGGCTCGATTCGCCAAGGACCGGCGCCGCCGTTGCGCCGAGCCCGGCCGGTCGGGCGTATCGGGTTGTGCGCCGCCGTTTTCGGTGCTAAGATAGCCGGGCCAGGGGAGGCCATGGCCCGATACCGCTGCCGCATCTGTTCGTTCATCTACAACGAAAAGACCGAGGGGATCTTCTTCGACGAGCTCTTCCCCGACTGGGTCTGTCCCGTCTGCGGGGCGGCCCACCCCGAGTTCGAGCCGATGGAGGAGGAGCCGCTCCCGCCGCCGCCGGCCGAGCCGGTCCGGGAGCGCAAGACCATCGAGGACCTCCGGCGGGCCTCCGACGAGCTCGAGACGCACATGGCCGACATCCACCGCATGGCCCTCGTCGGCGAGTCGGTCATCGAGCCGATGCGCACGCGCAAACCCGTGGTCTCTTGGGACGACATCCTCATCAAGGGCGCCCAGCTGGCCCGCCTGCCGCTCGACCGGGGCGCGGCCGTCGACACCGCGACCGTCATCGGGCCGAAGGCGAGGAAGCCCCTTCTCATCGGGACGCCGGTCATCGTCAGCCACATGTCGTTCGGGGCCCTCTCGCCGGAGGCCCAGACGGCCCTGGCCCTCGGCAGCGGGGCGGCGGCGACGGCCATGAGCTCGGGCGAGGGCGGCATCCTGGCCGAGGCCATGGCCCTGGCCCACAAGTTCATTTTCGAATACGTCCCCAACCGCTACAGCGCGACCGAGGAGAACCTCCGCCGGGCCGACGCCGTCGAGATCAAGATCGGCCAGTCGGCCAAGCCGGGCCTGGGCGGCCACCTGCCGGCCGGCAAGGTCACGGCCGAGATCGCCGCCTTGCGCGGCTTCCCGGAGGGGGCCGACATCGTCGGCCCGTCGCGGTTCCCGGACATCTCGACGCGACGGGACCTTCGCCGCAAGGTCGACGAGCTGCGGCGCCTGTCCCAGGGCCGCCCCGTCGGGATCAAGTTCGCGGCCGGCGACGTCGAGGCCGACCTCGAGTTCGCCCTTTCGGCCGGTCCGGACTTCATCACCATCGACGGCCGGGCCGGGTCGACGGGCGCCGCCGCCAAGCTCATCAAGGACGCGACCTCGGTCCCGACGATCTACGCCCTCGACCGGGCCCGGCGCTGGCTCGAGGGCCACGGCGTCAGGGACGTCACCCTCATCGTCACCGGCGGCCTGCGCGTCTCGTCCGATTTCGCCAAGGCCCTGGCCCTGGGCGCGGACGCCGTGGCCATCGGCACGGCCGCCCTCATGGCCATCGGCTGCCAGCAGTACCGCATCTGCGACTCGGGCCGCTGCCCCGTCGGCATCGCCACCCAGGACCCCGGCCTGCGGGCCCGGCTCGACGTCGACGAATCGGCCCGCTGGCTGGCCAACTTCCTGCGCGTCTCGACCGAGGAGCTCAAGGACTTCGCCCGGCTGACCGGGCACGACAGCGTCCACAAGCTCTCGGTGAGCGATCTCGTGACGACGAGCTCCGAGCTCTCCGCCCACACCTCCATCCCCCACGCCTGAACGGGGGACATGACGCTTCTTTCCCGATTGTCTTCGTCGCGCGGCTTCGGTGTTCGGGGGGAACGATAAGGGCTCAGGGGAATCGGGAAAGAGGTATCATCTTCCCCATGATGAAGGCGGCGATGTCCTCGACGACCGCGAGCGCGACGCTGCCGTGCTTCTGCACGTATTCGAGCGGGGCGATGCTCCCCTCGCCCTCGAAGAACAGGTGGTTGAGCTTGGGATAGAGCCGGAACTCGACGTCCGCCCGGCCGCCCAGGGCCTTTTTCCAGTTCCCGAGGTCCTCGGTCGTCACCTGGTAGTCGCGGCCGCCCTGCAGGAAGAGCATGGGCTTCGCGACCTTCCTGGCCGCCTCGGCCAGGTCGTAGCCGCGCAGGTCGAGCCAATAGGCCGGCATGGCCCCGAGGAGCCTCGTCGTCGATCCCTTGTCGGCGTCGGTGAGGGCCCTGATGCGGGCGACCTCGGCCATGATATCCTCGAGCTCTTTCCGGTCGTCGTCCGTCAGGGCGCCCCCGGCCAGGCCGTGGATGTAGCCTATTTGGTAGATGATCGAGGCCTCGATCGGCCGGGTCGGGCCGGCCAGTCCGATGAAGCCGGCGACGCCGAGCGGCGCCGCCGCGAGCGCGATCCGCGGCAGGAGGTACCCGCCGAGGCTGTGGCCGAGGATGAAGACCCGCCGCGGGTCGACCCGCTTGTCCCGTCCGAGGAGCGCCGCGGCGGCCAGGGCGTCGTCGATCGTCTCGTCCTTGACCGTCATCGCCGCCTCGAGCCCGGGGTCGGCCAGGATCTTCCCGCCGTGGACCCGGGTGCGCTTCTCGTAGCGCAGGACGGCGACGCCGCGGGTCGCCAGCCCCCAGGCCAGGTCCTTGAACGGCTTGTTCGGGCCGAGGGTCTCGTCCCGGTCGTTCGGGCCCGAGCCGTGGACGAGGACGAGCCCGGGGAAAGGCCCCGGGCCCTTCGGCGCGGTCAGCGTCCCCGGCAGGGCCCATTCGCCCGAGCCGACCGTGACTTCGGCCTCCTCGAACTTGGCCGGATCGGCGTAGGCCGGCGGCCCGTACTTGGCCGGCGGCGCCGGCGGCACGAACTGCAGGCCGGCGATCTTGCCCTCCTTGTCGAAGACGACCCTGGCGTCGAGCTTCGCCTTCTCGAACTCGCAGGCGACGAGGACGATCTCGTAGCCCTGGAGGCGGTCGCGGCGCGCCGGGCCCTGCCGCTTGAACTTCCCGACCTGGGCCGGGAGCCGCTCGGACCACATCGGCTCGAGCTTGTCCGGGCCCGAGACCTCGAGCATCGTCGCGTCGAAGTCCCGCGCCGCCGCCTCGAAGTCGCCCTTCTCGAGGGCGGAGAGCAGGGCCCGGGCCTTGGCCGTGAGCGCGTCCTCGGGCCGGGCCGGGGCCTGGGCCCGAAGGCCGGAAAACGCGAGCGTGAGCAGGCCAAAACTCACGAAGAGAACGGCCGTGTTCTTCATCATGATCATCCCTCTGTCGGTGATTATATCCCAGACGGACGGGCGTGACTATCAATGATGGGGACGGGGGTGGGGTCGGGGACACGCGCCCGCCCGGTTTGACCGGCCCGAGCCGCGCCGATAGAATAGCCCGGTGAGCCTCGATTTCCTCCTCCGCACGGCCGAGTTCAAGGCCCTGGCCGCGGCCGTCGCCTCCCCCGAGAGGCCCCTCTCGGTCCACGGAGCGATCGAGCCGGCCAAGCCCTATGTCCTGGCCTGCCTGGCCAAGACGGCCGGGCGCCCCGTCGTCTTCGTCCGCCCCGAGTCCGCCCCGCTCGCCCCGGTCGAGCAAGGCGCCCGCTTCTTCCTCTCCCGCCTCGCCCCCGGGCTCGAAGCGGCCACGCTCCCGCCCCTCTCCGAGAACCCCTACTTCGAGGTCCCCCCGGCGCTCGACGCCGTGTCCTCCCGGATGGGGCTCTTTCGCCGCCTCCTCGGCAGGCCCCCCGCCGTCATCGTCACGTCGCTCGGGGGCCTTCTCAAGCCCGTGCCGGCGCCCGCGGCGCTCGAGCGCCTCTTCGTCGGCCTCGAGGCCGGCGGCGAGGCCGACCGCGACGCCCTCCTCGAGACGCTGGCCCGCTTCGGCTACGCCAGGGAGGACCTCATCGCCTCGCCCGGCGAGTTCGCCTGGCGCGGCGGCATCGTCGACGTCTTCTCGCCGTGGGAGGCCAACCCCTTCCGCGTCGAGTTCGACGGCTCGCGCGTCGCCTCGCTCCGCGAGTTCGACATCTCCAGCCAGCGCTCCCTCAAGCGCCTCGAGCGCCTGACCGTCCCGGGGCTGCGCGAGTTCCCGGCCGCCCCGGACTTCCTGGACGCCTGGAAGGCGGAGGCGCGCCGGCGCTCCAAGGGCGCCGGCCGCGATCTCGAGGCCCGCGTCGCCGCCGTCGAGCGGGGCGAATTCGGGCCGAGCTTCTCGGCCCAGGCGCTCATCCTCTCCGACCGCTTCGTGCCGCTCGCCGACCACCTCCCCGATCCCGTCTTCGTCCTCGACGACCCCGAGGCCGTCGACTGCGAGTGGGACGCGCATCTCGACGAGCTCCGCGGCCAGTACGCCGACCTCGTCGCCGAGGGCGTCTTCGCCGTCCCGCCGGACGAGGTCTTCCCGCCGCGCCTCCTCCGGCGCGTCCGCGGCGAGGCCGTGCGCCTCGAGGAGCTCGGCGCGCCCGGGCCCGCGGCCCGCAAGCGGTTGCCGTCCTTCTCCCTCGGCTTCCAGCCCGTGCCCCGCTTCGAGAACCGCATCCCGTTCTTCCTCCAATACCTGAAGAAGCTCCAGGCGGAGAGCGACCTGGCCTCGATCCACCTCTCGAACGCGGCCACCCGCCAGCGCCTGGCGACGCTCCTCCGCGAGAGCGACATCCCCGTCCTCGAGACGGACTCCCCCTTCGCCGCGGCGCCCCGCAACGAGGTTTCGCTCCTCGTCGGCCCGCTCCCCGGCGGCTTCAGCTGCCCCCGAGAGAAGCTCCACTTCTTCGCCGAGAGGGACATCTTCACCGAAGAGAAGGTCCTCGTCAGCCGGGCCGTGCGCCGGCCCTTCTTCTCCCAGTTCCAGGACCTCCGGGCCGGCGACCACGTCGTCCACGCCGACTACGGCATCGGCGTCTTCCAGGGGTTGCGCCGGGTCGAGGTCGAGGGCCGCGGCCGCGAGGTCATCGAGCTCCGCTACCGCGACGACGACCAGCTCCTCGTCCCGGTCGAGGACCTCGACCTCGTCCAGAAGTTCGCCAAGTCCGGGCCCGAGCCGCCCCCGCTCGACAAGCTCGGCACGAACTCCTGGGAGAAGACCCGGACCCGGGCCAAGCGCGCGGTCGAGGCCGTGGCCAAGGAGCTCGTCGAGCTCTACGCCAAGCGCAAGGCCGTCAAGGGGCACGCCTTCGCCTCGGGCGGGGAGTGGGACGAGGAGTTCGGCCGGACCTTCGAGCACGAGGAGACCGACGACCAGCTCCGGTCCATCCGCGAGGTCCGGGCCGACATGGAGTCCGAGGCCACGATGGACCGCCTCCTCTGCGGCGACGTCGGCTACGGCAAGACCGAGGTGGCCATGCGGGCGGCCTTCAAGGCGGTCATGGACGGCAAGCAGGTCGCCGTCCTCTGCCCGACCACCGTGCTCGCGAGCCAGCACCTCAAGACCTTCCGGGCCCGCATGGCCCTCTTCCCGGTCCGCGTCGAGGCCCTGACCCGCCTGGAGTCGGCGCGCGAGCAGAGGGCCGTCGTCGAGGACTGCCGCAAGGGGCTCGTCGACGTCCTCATCGGGACGCACCGCCTGCTCTCGAAGGACGTCGGCTTCAAGGACCTCGGCCTGCTCGTCGTCGACGAGGAGCAGCGCTTCGGCGTCGGCCACAAGGAGAGGATCAAGCAGCTCAAGGCCACCATCGACGTCCTGACCCTGACCGCGACGCCCATTCCGCGGACGCTGAACATGTCGCTCTCGGGCCTTCGCGACATCTCGCTCATCGAGACGGCGCCGCGCGACCGCCTGGCCGTCCACACGGTCGTGACCCCGTTCAACGCCAAGCTCATCGCCGCGGCCGTCCGCCAGGAGATCGGCCGGGGCGGCCAGGCCTACGTCATCCACAACCGCATCGAGGACATCGACCGGGTCGCCGAGCTCGTCGAGAGGCTCGTTCCCCAGGCCCGGGTGGTCGCGGTCCACGGCCGGATGACCGGCGCGGCCCTGGAGAAGCGGATGCTCGACTTCATCGGACGGAAATACGACGTCCTCGTCTCGACGACCATCATCGAGAACGGCATCGACATCCCCCTCGTCAACACGCTCATCGTCGACCGGGCCGATCTCTTCGGCCTGGCCCAGCTCTACCAGCTCCGCGGCCGGGTCGGCCGGTCGTCGCGCCAGGCCTACGCCTACTTCCTCGTCCCGCCCTACCTCGAGCTCACGCCTCAGGCCCGGGAGCGGCTCAGGGCCCTCAAGGAGTTCAGCGAGCTCGGTTCGGGCTTCCGCCTGGCCGCCCGCGACCTCGAGATCCGCGGCGCGGGGAACCTGCTCGGCCACCGCCAGCACGGCGCCATGGAGGCCGTGGGCTTCGAGTACTACATGCAGCTCCTCGACCAAGCCATCCGGGGGCTCAAGGGCGAGCGGACCGAGGAGGAGAACCCCGAGATCAACCTCAAGGTCGACATCCGCGTCCCCGAGGACTACCTGCCCCAGGTCAACCTCCGCCTCAACCTCTACAAGCGCCTGGCCTCGGTCGAGGACCTCGGCGAGATCGACCGCGTCCGCGAGGAGGTCCGGGACCGCTTCGGCCCGCCGCCGGAGACGATCGAGAACCTCCTCCGCTACGGCGCCCTCAAGCACCTGGCCCGGAAGCTCCGCCTCCGCTCGATCGACCGTGCCGAGCGCCGGGTCGTGTTCCGGTTCCGGCCGGAGACGGCGGTGGACTGGTCGCGGGTGACGCCCCTGCTCAAGCGGCACTCGGGCTCGCTCACGCCCGAGGGCGTCATGTCGCTCCACTTCCGGGGGACGACGGAGCGGGCCCTTCTCGATGAAACGATCGGGGTCTTGAAGGAGTTGTCGAAGTAGGGTATAATAGGTTGATATTAAAAAAGATGGACGCGCGAATCCGATCCCTCGTCAGGCTTCGGCCGGCCTCCGCCTCAGCCAACGCCGCGGCCGCCCTGGCCGCGCTGGCCGCGCTGGCCCTCGGCGGCGCCGCCTGCCGGCGCGACGAAGGCGGCGGGCTCGCCTCGCACGCGGCTGGCCTCGTTCAGGGCAAGGTCCGCGGCCGGCCCGTCCTGCGCGTCGAGTCGCGCGAGCTCCACAACGCCGACTTCCGGGCCTACCTCGCCGCCGTGGGGGCCGGCGACAAGGGCCTGCCCGACGAGTCCCTGAGCCGGCTCTTCGACCGGTTCGTCGACGAGACGGTCCTGCTCGAGGCGGCCCGGGCGCGGGGCATCGTCCTGACCGAGGACGAGAAGAAGGAGTACCTGGCCAGGCAGGCCGTCGAGGCGACCGGCGCCGCGGACGACGGCGGCCGCGCCGGGTCCGCCCCTCCCGCGGGCGCCTTCGACCGGCTCCTCATCGAGAAATACACCTTCCTCGTCGTCCGCGACACCCGGGTCGACGCGGAGGAGGTCCACGCCTATTACGAGGACCACAAGAAGGATTTCCTGGTGAAGGGGCGCGTCCAGGTCAGCCAGATCCTGGTCGACACCGAGGAGAAGGCCGTCTCCGTCCTGCAGAGGCTCGTCCGGGCCGGCGAGGCCGAGTTCCGCAGGATCGCCGCCGGGGAGTCGATCGGCCCCGAGGCCTCGAGGGGCGGCGTCATGGGCGTCTTCCAGCAGGGCGACCTCCCGGCCGACATGGAGAAGACCGTCTTCTCGCTCGAGGAGGGCCGGACGAGCCAGGTCGTCGAGTCGTCCTACGGCTTCCACATTTTCCGGCTGGACAAGAGATACCCGCCGGCCCTCCTCGAGGAGGCCGACGCGGCGGGCGAGATCCAGCGGCGGATCATGGCCCAGAAGATGAAAGACGCCCTGGCCCGCCACCTGGCCGGGCTCAAGGACACCTTGAGCTGGAAGATCTTCCCGGAGAACCTATTCTTCGCCTATCAGAGGTTGGACGAATGAACAAGACCATCGCAGCCCTGGCGGTTCTGGCCGGCCTTCTCGGCCCGGCGGCGGCGGGCGCCCGCGGACAGGAGGTCGTCGAGGAGATCGTGGCCCTGGTCAACGACGACATCATCACCTTGTCCGAATACAAAGAGATGTTCGATCTCCGGCTGGCCGACCTCAGGGCCCAGCAGATGTCGGCCGCGGACTACGACAAGGCCTACGCCGAGCTCAAGAAGGGGCTCCTCGATTTCATGATCTCCGACCTGCTCCTGCTCCAGAAGGCCAAGGAGCTCGGCCTGAACGTCCAGGAGCAGATCAAGGGCATGGTCCAGAAGGTCGTCCAGGACAACCACTTCTCCTCCGAGGCGGACCTGCGCCGGGCCGTCGAGCAGTCGGGCATCTCCTACGAGCGCTGGCTCAAGGAATACGAGGAAGGCATGATGCGGTCGGGGGCCCTCTACACCGAGGTCGAGCGGTCGATCGTCCTCGACGACGCCGAGATCGTCCAGTACTACAAGAAGAACCCGGCCGAGTTCACGACGCCGACGGAGTACAGGATCAACGCCATCTACCTCGGCGCCGAGGCGCACCCGGGCGACGCGGCCGAGGCCGCCAAGGCCGCGGTCGACGCCAGGCTCGCGGGCGGGGCGTCCTTCGCCGACACGGCCGCCGAGCTGTCCGACCCGCCGATGAAGGAGGCCCGGGGAGACCTGGGGACGTTCAAGGCCGGCGAGCTCGACCGGACCCTCGAGGCGGCGGTCGAGAAGCTCCAGCCGGGCGAGACGAGCGCCTGGGTCGGCTCCAAGAACGGCTGGTACCTCCTTCATCTGGCCGGGAAGACGCCGAGCGCCCTCCGCCCCTTCGACGAGGCCCGGGCCCAGGTCGCCGAAAAGCTCCACAACGAAAAGATGAGCGTGAAGAGCCAGGAATACCTGAAGACGCTCCGGGAGCGGAGCTACGTCAAGATCCTCCGCCCCGACCCTCTCGAGAAATAAGAAGGGGTCAAACCTTTAATTTTTTAATGTCCCCCTCGGGGATGGTTGAAATCCCTCG
>ERZ795061.2310-NODE-2310-length-17628-cov-5.518466_pt1 | contig 17628 bp, 15 predicted proteins | sample MGYA00375145_ERZ795061 | MGnify/ENA primary metagenome ERZ795061 (study PRJEB30190, sample SAMN05720144) | anaerobic digester metagenome | isolation source: active sludge of municipal wastewater-treating anaerobic digesters | place: USA | collected 2014-12-22 ... | reverse complement strand
GAGCTCTTCCGTACAGTACAACCGGGCGACGAACACTGGATGGAAGATTGCGCGATGCTTGCGTAGTTTTGGCAGCATGCATCTCGCAACACGTATTCCGTTTCGCTGTCCGATCTGTCGCTGCCAGGTATGTGTAGTGCTGACACCCGAGCGGCTTGCGGCTCCTGACGAACCCGTCAAAGTCCGCAAGCCGCCTGTCTTTCAGTGCGCGGGATGCTCGGTGCTCTTTTCCGATCCAGAGCGCTTCACGCGCTTCGATCCGCATCCGACGGCCTCGATGCACCCCGCGCCGGATCCGAAGACGCGCTGGAAGGCCTGAGCCGATCACGCGGACATCGCCACAACCAGAAGCTGACGCCGATCGCCGCGCCCACGGCCGCAAGGCCCGTGTCTTTCTGCGCGTCCCAGACGTCGCCCTGCGTACCAAGGTACGCCTGACCCAGTTCGCCACCGAACAACAGCGCCGCCAGCCATTCGATGCTTTCGTAGATGCCGCCATGCGAGAGCAGGAACAGCACCGGCAGCAGCCAGCGCCACAGGCCGCTCGGGCGCGCGCGCGCATCGAGCAGTTCGATGACTGGCCGCGCCATCAGCAAGCCGTAGAGAAAGTGCACGAGCCGATCGTACTGGTTGCGTTCGAAGCCGAGATCGGTGCCCAGCCAGCTCGCATACGGCACTTCGGCGTAGGTGTAATGCGCGCCGATCAGATGCAGCGTGAAAAAAATGAACAGGCAGACGTAGCTTGCGTCCGAAAGCCGCAGCGACGGCCCGTAACGCGCCAGCAGCGGCACGGCGATGAGCACCAGGATGTTCTCGAGCAGCCAGTCCTGGCGATACGACGGATCGATCGCGAGCACGAGCCAGATGAAGGCCAACGCGGCACCCAGCCTGCGCGCCAGCGGCGAGTGATCGCGCAAGCCGGCTTCGCTCAGCGATCGCCGGAGCGGCGACCCGGTGATTTGCGCTTCTCCTGACCGGGATAGGAGCGCACCAGCATCGAAGCGTAGGGCGTGCGCTGCGGCCCCACCCTGCGATCGTCGTACTTGCGGAACTTGCAGGTGCACTGCGCGGGTTGATCGCAGCCGGCCAGCGGCAAGGCCGGCGCGCGGCGCGCCAGGAAGCGCTGGCCCGCTGATTCGCGCGCTGCGGCACAGGCTTTCGCACAGGCAATGACCGCAACCGCCTGGTACGCGTTCACGCGCGGCACGGGCCGCTGTGGCGGCGGCGCTGCCTTGGGGCCGAACCATCGATCGAAGAATCGGGCCATGACCCGATACTAACCCAATGCCTTGAGCATCCGCTTAAGGGCGAAGTGACGGTAGCTGTCCAGCGCCAGCGGCTCGATCTCGCGGACCCGGATACCCTTCGAAACGTCCAGTGCGATCCAGCCGTTATGTCCCATGAATGCGGGAATCGAAAAGCGCGGATCGGAGCTCATCAGCGCCTGACTCGGCACGCCCACCCAGAACGCGGCATGGACCGGACCGTCGTAGCTGTAGCACTGCGCGAACACTCGACGACCTGCTCGCCAGACGGGCATGCCGAACTGCGTGCCTTCGGACGTTTCCGGCAACGCGAGACACACGGCGCGCAGCACGCCGAGCGCGCGCTGCGCAGCCTTCGCCTGCATCGGGTCGAGTTCGGCTACCGTGAAACCGGACGTCGGCGCCGCGATGCGCGGCAGCTTGCCGAGTGGCGCCGCGAGCCGAGCCGGCGCGACCTGCAGATAGGCTTCGCGCAGCAGCTGCGCGACACGCGACCAGGCGATGCCGCGATCGAGGCGCACGCCGAGCCAACCGCGCGTGCCGACATAGGGTGGTATGAAGTAGTGACGCGGCTCGGCCTCCACATGCAGTGCCTGTGCACCGGGGGGAGCCGCCAGCCACAGTGCGACGCGGCCGTCGCCGTGATGATTGACCGTGAAGATCGCAAAGACCTTGCCGCCGCGAACGCGGAAATTCGGCGAGCCATGCGAGACCAGCTCCTCGGTCTCGGGCAGCGCGACACAGATTTCGCGCAGGACATCGTGGGCGGTGCGTGGCATGGCGGGAATTGCACGACTGGGAGGATGCGACGATCATACGATTCCATGCAGACGGCAGCGAGCGAACGCAATTCGGCACGCAGCCCCGTGCCCCTGACCAAATTCCGCATGCCAAGACTGCGGGGGGATTCCATCGCCCGCCCGGAGCTGCTCGCCCGCCTGCGTCATTCCGTGGAAACGAATCCCGTCACGCTGGTCTGTGCCCCGGCCGGCTCGGGCAAGAGCACCTTGCTGGCGCAGCTCGGCGCAGCACTCAGCGGGACCTGCGCCGTGCTGTGGGTCGCGATCGACGACGACGACAATGACGCGAACCGGTTCTACGCAGCGCTCGTGCAGGCCGTCGAGCCACTCGGCCTCACCTGGGACCTGGACGTTGCGGGACTGCTCGCTGGCGTCGATGGCAATGGTCGCGAGACTCGCGCAGCACTCGCCGCTTACGTCAATGCGCTGTGCACGGCGCCTGCGTCGCGGGTCGTCATCATCCTCGATGACCTGCATCGGCTCGACAACCGTGATGTTTTCGAACTGCTGGAATCCCTGATCGAACGACTGCCGGAGCACGTCGCACTCGTGCTCGGCACACGGCACGAACCGCCCCTGCCGCTCGCACGCTGGCGGGTACACGCCGAGATCGGCGAGCTCTCGGCTCGGGACCTGCGTTTCGACGAAGCGCAGGCCATGCTGCTGGCAGCAGCACGCCTGGGTCAGGAACTCGACGCGCGTGACGTGCGTGCCGCGCTGAAGCGAACGGAGGGCTGGGCCGTCGGTCTCTCGATGCTGCTGCAATCCCGTTCGCCGACACAGCATGCGGGTGGCGGGACACCGCTCGGCGGCGATAGTGCAAAGCGCACGTTGTTTGCCTACCTCGCGCAGGAAATTCTCGACGAGCTGCCACTCGATCTGCAGGAGTTCGTGCTGCGCAGCGCCGTGCTGGTCGAGCTGAATCCCACGCTGTGTCGCGCTGTCACGGGGCGCGACGATGCGGGCGCCGTGCTGGACGCCATCTATCGACGCGGACTGTTCCTGACGGCGATCGATGACCTCGCGATGGTGCTGCGCTTCCACGACCTGTTCCGCGATTTCCTGGAGATCGAATTCGCGCGGCGTCATCCCGACGAGGTGCGCAGCGCGCATGCACGCGCCGCTCGCGCCGAAACGGTCCCGGCGCGAGCGATCCATCACCTGTTGAAGGCCGAACAATGGGAGGAAGCCCTGGGCGCGATCCTGCGCATCGGCGAATCACTGCTCGCCGAAGGCGCCATCGGTGCGATCGAACGCTGGCTGGGCCAGGTTCCCGCATCGATCCGCGAAGGCAACGCCCGCGCGCATTATCTGCTCGGCTCCTGCGCGGCCCTGCGCTGGAACTGGGCGCGCGCCCTCGCCGAACTCGCGCCCGCGGCCGAGGGCCTCACCAGCCCTTCCGACCGCCCGCAACGTGTGCTGGCACTCTTCCAGCTCGCCGACGCGCTGAGTTCCTCGGGCAACGTGCCCGGCGCGCTGGCGCGGCTCGATACCGTCGCCCAGTTACCGCTCGACGATCTGGGCCTCGCGGAGCTGGCGCTGCAGCGCGCGTGGTGCGCGGCGGCACAGGGGGATTTCACCGTCATCGCGCCGAACATGGAAACATTCGTGCGCCACGCCGAACGCGATGCGGAACGCGTCGCGCCCATCGTCGCGGGCCGCATCCACTGCATGATGGTCGGCCTGCCAGGCGTGGTCGATGCATTCGAAAAGTTCGTCGCACTGGGCGAGCGCGTGCGCGGACCAGTCGGCGCGCCCTGGCATCTTTCGCTGCATGCGATCGACGCGTGGGTGAAGCTCTGGCGCGGTGACCGGGACGGCATGACACACGCGCTCGAGCGGGCAGAGTCGCTGTACCAGCAGTTCGGCGCGATAAGACTGATGGCTGAACGGATCGGTCAATTGAAGGCGATCCACAGCGCGGCGATCGGCAACACGCCACTCGCGACGGCCATCGCGCGCAGTCACATCCAGGGGATGCAGGTGCCGGAGCTGGCCGCGCATCGTGCTGCGTGGGAACGTGCGTATCGGCATGCCTTCGCGCGCTTTCACTGGATGGCAGGTGATGCGCACGCCTGGTATGAACAGTACCCGCACCTCGTTGCGGCGCGGGCTCCGGCAGAATGGCCGTTCGTCAGCACCGCCGCCGCCGTGGCAGAAGGCCAGGCCGCCGTATTGCGCCGAGACTGGCACGCTGCCATCGGACTGCTGCAGCACGCAATCCGCGCCAGCGAATCACGGCGCATGCCTGCGATCCACTGCGATCCGCGCGTCACGCTCGCGTACGCGCTTCTGGCCAGCGGCCAACGCCCCGCAGCGTGGCAGATGTTCGATACCGTGCTCGAGGAATTGGCGGCCACCCGCGCTTTCGGCGTGCTCGTGCTGGAGTCGCGTCCACAACTTGCCGCATTGCTGGACGCTGCGCCACCGCAGATGCAGCACGACAGCCGCATCCAGGAGCTGCGTCGCATGTTGGCCAGCTGGGGAACCGACCCGGGACCGCTGCTGCGGGTCGCAGCGCCCGGCAGCGGCGGGCCGCTCGATGTGCTCAGTGAACGCGAGCGCGAAGTGCTGGCGCAGGTGGCAGTCGGTGCCAGCAACAAGCACATCGCTCGGGATCTCGATCTGTCCCTGCACACGGTCAAGCGCCATATCGCCAATATCCTGGCCAAGCTCGACTGTGCCTCGCGCGGTCAGGCCGCGGATCTGTATCGCCGACACACCTATCCGCTGTAGTTCCCAATGGCTCTTTCGGCGGATCGACCAGACGTCGCGCCCCGACGAGACTGCCGAGCCATGAACGCGAGCCACCCCGCCCACGCCGCGGCCCGCGAGGCGCTGCTGTCGCGCGCACTCGAACCCTATCGTGTGGACGTCAGATGGCACGCACCGCGGCGCCAGATCGACCTGCGAGGCGCTGCCGAAGTCGTGCGGCTGCTGCTCGCGGAGATTGCGGCAATGCTCGAGCCTCGCTTCACGCTGCTGCGCCGCACGGCTGGCGTGGACCAGCGTATCGATGAATTCGTCGTGCGCTTCATCTATTCCGGCGCCGGCATCGACAACGCCGGCCTTGCTGCAGGCGACCTCGTCGAACTCGAACGGCTGCGCATCGTTCGGCTCAAGGACGGCAGCATCTGCAGCGAAACCTGCATCGAGACCTGGTCGATCCTGAGCGCCGCGCGAATGGCTCCCCGCGTCTGACCCGATGGCTCCACCGGGCGATGCCCGTCCGGCAACCGGCCAGGAGAATGCATCCCTATCAGGACCTCGGTCCTCCATGCATTCATCAGGGAGTCACCCATGCGCCGAATCACCGCCCTCATGGCCGCCACCATCAGCGTGTCCGCCCTCGCCTTCATTTTCGTCAGCTCCGACGCCTCTGCCGACACATCCGCACAGCGCGGCAAGTACCTGGTGCAGATCACCGGCTGCAACGACTGCCACACCACGGCCTACGCCGAACGCGCAGGCGACGTGCCCATGGCGGACTGGCTGACCGGGCAGCCCGTGGGCTTCAGCGGCCCGTGGGGCACCAGCTACCCCTCTAACCTGCGCCTGTCCCTCAGCCGCATGACGGAAGACCAGTGGCTGCTGTTCGCGCGCTCGCCGCGCCGCCCGCCGATGCCGTGGTTCGCATTGCGCGACATGAGCGATACCGACTTGCGTGCGATGTACCGCTTCGTGCGTTCGCTCGGCGTGAAGGGCGAGGCAATGCCGGCGGCGGTTGCGCCGGGGGGCAAAGTCCGTACGCCGGTCATCCCGTTCGTGCCGATGTCGCCGGAAGCGCTCGCCGCAGCGAATCAGAAATCGCTGCGCCTGTCGCAGGCAGAGCGCCGATGATGATCCGCATCTTCGCACTGCTGTGGTGGTGTCTGTGCTCACGCGTCAAGCCGACTTGATCCTTATGTGCTGCTGCCGCCCGTCGAGCACGCGGGCGGGCAGCACGGTGACGACCCCGGACAGCAGCAGTGCCACGACGGAGGCGCCAATCAGCAACGTGTAGTCGTCACCGACCACGAGATATCCGGCGGCCAGCGGGCCGGACGCGAGACCGAGCTTGGATGCAAGGCCACACCAGGCCGCGGTGCGCCCGCTGGCATCGAACTGGGACGACATACCGAACAGATAGGGCACGATGAAGGACCAGGTGATTGCCGTGCCCAAATTGGCAGCAAAGTAGATCAGCCCTACGCTGCTGAAGTGAAAGGCAGCGGTACCGATCAGTGTCAAGGCAATCGCCGGCAACAGAGGTCGAACGCGACCCCAGCGCGTGCCGAGCCAGATCACGAGCACGGCGCCGATGGCGCCCAGCCAGGTTGCCCAACCCAGCGCACGGGTCACGAAGTCGGGCCGCAGTCCGCCCGCCTCTCCAAGGCCGATGATGAACGCGGACAAACCCATGTTGCCGGCCTGGAACAGGAAGATCGCCAGCAGCGTCATGGCAGCCGGCAGGCCTTCGATCGATCCTGTCCGCGTCGACGCGCGCGTTATCGCAGCCGAGCCGACAAGATCTCGCGGCAGCAGCAACGTCACAACAAGCGTGACGGCCGTGAGGGCGGCAAGGGCGACGAAAAGCGCGGCCGTGCCGTACTGCGGAACAAGGCCCGGCAACCACATGATGCCCAGTCCGCCGAGACCGAACTGCACGAGCAGCAGCATTCCGAACGCCCGATCCGGCGCGGCGCTGCGACCGATCACCGCGAGACCGATACCCACGGACGTGCCGCCCACGACGCCATGCAGCGCCCGGACGACCAGCAACGATTCCGGCGTCCGCAACGCTGTCGAGATCAGATCGAGCGCAATCAACGCAACGAACAACGCTGCCAGCGATCGCTTCCAGTCCACGCGCGGCACGATCAGCGCCGCCAGCAACGCGCCCAGACTCGCGCCGTAGATATTGAACGACGCAACCAGCCCCGCCTGCGGCTTCGTGAAGCCCAGTCCCTTGATGAGTCCGTCGACGATGGCAGACATGATGTTGATGTAGAAGAACCCTGCGGTCGCCATCAGCGCGAGCGCCACGTACAGCAGCAGACTGTCGGGCGGCAACGCAGGGCGTTGCGATTCCGTCATGGCGCGGCCTGGCACAGCGGCGCGAGCTGGCTTGCGGTCCGCACGGCGCGCGCGAAACGGAATTCGCTGCCATCACTGAAGTAGTAGTAAACCGCGCCGTTCGGCAACAGTACGACCGAAATGCCGCCGAAGCCGGACATGAAGGGAATCCAGAGGTCGCGCGGACATTGCAGCGCCTGCGCGGCATTCCAGGCCCAGAAGCCGTTCTGATAGCGCAGATCCGGAGCGGCCGCGGTCAGCCCGGGATCTTCGGGGCGGCGTTGCAGCGCGGACTGCAGCTCCGTCGCGTCCACCAGCCTGGCACCCGCCGACGCACCGGTGCCGGCATTGATGAACACGGCGAGCTTGGCAACATCATCACGCAGCAGGGTGAGCCCCCATCCAGCGAACGGTTGGGCCTCGGAATCCGTCGTGCGCCGCGTGAACCCGGCTTCCGGGCTCAAACCGAGTCGATTCCACAGCGGACGGCCCAGAAGTTCGCGGTACCAGTCGCCGCCCGGATGGTGCCGACGCCAGGCTGCGGTCAGCGCGGTGCCCAGCAGATAGGTATCCGATGTGTGATACACCCAGCGCAATCCCGGCGATTCGCGTCGCGGAAATCTCGTGCAGGCGATCTGCAGCTTCTCTTCGTGCGTGAGCACGTTGAAGAATCCGCTTGCGGGCATGTCGTTCTCGTCGGCCTCGCGCAGGACGGAGCGGTAGCGCCCCGTGGTCATGTCAAGCAGATGATCGAGCGTCACGCCCTCCCACTCGCCTTCCTGTGCACAGGCGGGCACCAGGTCCACGAGCTTCGCATGGCGAATGCCGGGCTCGAGCAGCTCCATTCGCATCAGTGCAAGCCCGGCCACCACCGATTTCGCCACCGAGTACGAGGGCAGCAGCAGTTCATCGCAGTACGGATAGGGCCCGAAACGCGTCGCGCATCCGGATACGTAATGCACGCCGCGCCACACGACACCGAAGCTGCTCATCGCGCCCGGCGAGACCTCCGCAGATGCGCCGAATCCGGCAGGATCGACCGCCGGCGCCGTCTCGCGCAGCGCCTCGATCGGGCGCACGGGCAGTCGATTCGCCGACTCGGCCCGCCAGCGTGCCGCAATCTGCGCCGCGAGCCCGTCGGGCAGTGGAGAGGTGGCGGCCTCGGCCGTCCCCGCGAGATCGAACTGGAAGTAGCTGCAGGTCTCCTGCACGATCTGCATCGCAACGCGTTCAACCTTCCCCTGCCTGTCGAACAGAAAGGTCAGCAGCCCGTTGTGCACACAGTTGGCATTCTTCTCGACCAGTGCGACTGGCACGGAGGCCCGCGCGGCGTCGCCATCGCCCGGTTCAGACCAGACCCGGCCCGGCCCGACGCTCCACTCGTGCGTGCCTCGCGCATGCGGAATCGGGCCGCGCCTTGCCGGTACGAGCCGGCCATCCACCTGTGACAGCTCGACATCGAAGGGCGGGAGTACCGGAAACGGTGCGCGTGCATCGCGCCCGATGCCGAGGGCATCGCGCAGGATACGGATCCGCAGGTTGGAAGGACGGACGACGAACGTCAGTCGTCCGTGGAACTCCGTGTCGGGCAACCTCGCATCGTGCGGCGCCGTGAACGCCTCGTTGGGCACCGGCGCACGCAGCAGTGCGTCGCCCGTCAGGAATGCGCGGGTCAGGTCGGCACGCGACCAGACCGGAGCGGCGGCGACCGCGAGCAGCAGCCACGCCAGGACCACGGGTCGCGGCGATGGACATCGGCGCCCACTCAGGCGCATGCCACGCCGCCGTCACGCAGCACTGCGATCAGCGGCGCGAGCTCCGACTCGTAGTTACGCCACTGATCGATCGAGTCACGATAGAAAGGTCGCCGCACCTGCGCCGCGCTCGCCGTCGCCGTCGGCCGGGGGTCCTCGTGGAACGACAGGCAGCGCGGATCCCATTCGAGACCACAGAACTCGAGCAGGCGACGCCCCTCGGTCTGCGGATCGGTGACGAGCGCCTCGTAGTCGAGATCGAGCACGGTGTCAGGGAGCACCTCGCGCCAGTGTGCCATCAGTTTCTGGTAGGCCAGCAGGTAGCGCCCAATGTCGAGGAGGTCATAGCTGAACGGATACCCCATCCGGAACAGCGTCTTGTACATCGCATATCCGGACGCCACCGGATGCCGTCGCAGGTGAACGATCCGCGCCTTCGGCAGCGCGCGGGCGATCAGACCGACATACAGGAAGTTCAGCGGTGTCTTGTCGATGATGCGCGGCTGCGGCAACCCGTAGTCGCGCAATGTGCGCCAGTAAGTGGCGCCGAGCTCTGCACAGTCGAGACGCGTGGCGCGCTCGATCAGACCTGACTTGCCGCCTGCGCCGCCCGCAACGCGTGTGACGGCCAGTGGCAGATCGTTGACTTCTCCCACGCTACCGACATCCGCGTGGCGACCGAGCATGCGCTCGACCAGCGTCGTGCCACTGCGCGGCAAGCCGACGATGAAGATCGGGCCCTCGGCATCGCAGCCCGTCCGCGGCGTCTCGCACCAGCGACGATCGAAGCATCGGGCAATCTGCGCCATCGCCTGCTCGTCGGTCTCCACGCGATAGCTCATCAGCCGGCGGCGCGCGTCAGCGCCGTCGCGCAGATGAGCGAATGACCGCGGATACTGCTCGAGATCCTCGAGTTCCTTGGCCAGGGCGAAGTTGAGCGCCACGCGCGACGAGGGCGTGCGGGCCTGCCGCAACGCCAGCTGCAGCTGCGAGACATGATTCCGTGCGGGACTCTGGCGGCGCAGCGTTGCGCGGTTGTAGGCGGCATCGCCATCGTCCGGCGAGCTGAGGATGATCCGATCCAGCAGCTGCTCGGCCTCCTCGTGCGCGCCCGTGGCAATCAGCGCACTCGCGAGCGCGTAGGCGGTGTCCGAATCTTCCGCGAGCAGCGTCGCGGCCGTGCGCGCGCAGCGCGCGGCGTCGGCGTGCTGGCCGCAGTGCACGTGACATTCGGTTAGTCGCCGCCATGTCATCGCATCATCACCGGCCAGCGCTTCGATGTCCCGCAACGCCTGTCGCGCGGCCAGCACTTCGCCGCACTGCAATTGCGCCTCGATGCAGACGAACTTCGACGCGACGTCACGCGGCGCACAGTCCGCAGCGCGGCGCGCGGCGGCGAGCATGCCCTCGAAATCCGTGAGCTGCTGCCGGGCGCGTGCGAGCAGCAGCCAATGCTCGGCGCGCTGCGCATCGGCCGCCACCAGCTGCTCGGCGAGCAGCGCGGCACGTGCCGACTCCCGACGCGCGAGCAGGGTGTCGACTTGAGCGATCGAGGTCGTCACCGCGCGCCGCTGTAGTTTCCGGTCAGAAGCTGTAGCTGAGCGTCAATCCGACCGTTCGCGGCAGGGAGATCAGATCCTTCGAGGCATTGCCGAAGTAGCCGACGGCCGGTGCAGTGCCCATGTACTGTTCTTTGTATACACCCGTGGTTCCGGCCTCGTTGCCGATGTTCTTGAGCCACAGCGTCGCGCTCCATTTCTCGGCCACGAGGGCCACCGATGCATCCCAGATCGAGAACGAATCCAGCGTCGCATCGAACAATGCCGAGCGACTGAGCGCGTTCTCCGACTCGGATTGATAGTAGCCGGAAAGGTTGAGATAGAGGCTCTTGTTGCCGCTCAGCGGCTGACGATAGTTCAGTGACGCGGTCACCATGCTCTCGGGGGCACCCGGCAGCCTCGCACCATCCGACTCGATCAGCGCACCCGTCACGGAGCGGAAATCGGCTGCAAGCTCGGCGTCGGTGTAGGTATAGCCCAGCCCGAATCCGAGCCGCTCCGTCAGATTGCCCTGCAACTGCAGTTCGACACCCGACGTCTGCGCCTTGTCGCCATTCAGGGTGATGTAGTACCCCCAGAATGGGGTCGCAGTACTCAGCTGCGGATCGTCCCAATCGATGCGAAACACGTTGGCATCGTAACGCAGCGCACCGATCGTGCCCTTCAGTCCGATCTCGTAGTTGGTGACGGTGTCGGAATCGAACTGCTGCGCCGTCGCCCAGATGGGCGCCTCGGCGAAGTTGCCGGACAGCGGAATCGCGTTGGCGCCGCCACGTCGATACCCCTGCGACACGGTTCCGTACAGCAGTTCGTCATCGCCGAGCGTGAACGACACGTTGCCCTTGAACAGCACGTCGTCTTCCTCAGCGATGAAGGTCGCGGCAGTCGGATCAGACAGCGAGGTATAGACCGGGACGTCCACGAAGGTATCGTTCTGCGATTTATTGTCGAAGTAGCGCAGCCCGCCAGTCAGACTGAGCCGGTCGGTGGCATGCCAGGTCAGTTCGCCGTAGATCGCCTTGTCCTTGAACGATTCGTCGCGGCGATAGATGAAATCCCGGTCACCGGTCACCGCACCGGCAGCGCCCGGCAGGAAGGCATCCCACCATCGCTTGAACCCTCTCAGGAAACTGTCCTGGGTCGAACGCAGGTCCTGATCCTGGTAGTAGAGACCGACCACGTAGTCGAGGGCACCTTCCCCGTTGGAAACCAGGCGCAGCTCCTGGATGAAAGCCTTGTCGCGATACGTCCGCACGGCCGAGGCCATGGGCCGCGGATAGTTGTAGTAGAAGCTGAGGAATCCGGACTGTGCGTAGAAGCCGGTGTTCTCGCTGATGCTGTCGCCCTCGTGGTCGTACACGGAGCTGCTGGAAGTCAGCGTCGCGAAGCCGAGATCGACGCTCGCTTCGAGCATGGTCAGGTTGACGTCGCGATTCGACGGCTCGAGCTGGATGGAGCCGTTCTCATACTCGCCGTAGACGCGACCAAAGCCATCGACGCCGCGGGTCGGTTGCCGGCGCCCGCCGATTTCATCGTCCTGGTAGAAGTGGCTCAGCGTGAGATCCCACCCGTCCGCCGGTTGCCAGCGGGCACTGAGCCGGCCGTACCAAGTCTCGGCGGTGTCTGCGTCCTTCTTGCTCGTATAGCTTGCCGCCGGACTCAGCAGGCCCATCGGCGCCACCGGCAGGCCGCCGGCATCGAGCTCATACAGGTTCACGTAGTCCGTAATGCCCGGGTAATCCAGCCGTGACAGGTTGGCGCGAATGGCGAACTTGTCGCTGAGCGCCAGATTGAAGATGGCATCACCGGTCCAGCCCACGCTATCCGAGCCATCGACTTTCGAGAACGACGCCGACACGCGACCGCCGGTGTCCTCGAAGCTGGGCTCGCTGAGCACATAGCGCACGGTGCCCCCCAGCGAGCCGGAGCCGTACAGAGTGCCCTGCGGGCCACGCAGCACTTCGACCCGACTGATATCACGCAGCAGGAAGTTCGCGAAGATCGGCGTGTCGCCCACGTAGGTCGTCACCGTCGAGATCGCCGAGACCGCGTAGTCACCGAGGGCGGAACTGTCGACGTTGAGACCCCGAATCCGGATGCTGTTCACCACCGCGGCATTGCGTGCACCGCGGTCGACGATGCCTACGCCGGGGATCGAGCGCAGCAGTTCGGGCGTGTCGAGGATCTGCCGGGCCTCGATCTGCTCGCCCGATATCGCCGAAATGTTGTATGGAACATCCAGGATGTTCTCGGCACGACGCGTCGCCGTGACCACCACCTCTTCGAGCGCACCGGCCGCGTCACTTTCTGCCGCGAGCGCACTGAGCGGCACGCCCGCGAGAATGCAGGCGACGGCTGTCGCAACGGACAAGTGTGGCGTTGCAGCGGCAGTGACAGCGTGCTTCTTCATGTTGGGTTCCCCTTAGATGGCAGGCAGGGTCAGCGGACCCAGCGATTCGAGATATGGCGTCGGCGCGCGACCGTGTGCGTAGACCGGAAACTCGACGTCCCGATCCCGGAAACTCTTCAGTGATTGACCCAGCCCGTGCCAGCCGCGATGACGCACGCGCTCGACCAGTGCCAGATCCACTTCGAACGCGATGACCTCGCGTCCGCTGCCGGCCTGGTGAATGATCTCGCCACCAGGTCCGCAGACGACCGATCGGCCATTGCCAAGTGAACCGGCGACGTTCACATCGACGAAGTAGCACTGATTGATCGCCGCGTTGGCGCGTGAGATGGAAATCTCGACATCCCGATCGATCGTGGTCGTCATGCCGGGATGCAGGATCACCTCGGCACCCTGCGCGACCATCGAACGCGTGGTCTCGGGGAACCACATGTCATAGCAATTGGAGAGGCCGAAGCGCCCGACGTCCGGCACATCGAACACCGTCACGGCCGTGCCGGCCGAAACGCCACGCTCATACGGGCGCCAGGGAAACAGCTTGCGATGGTGGCCGACGACCTCGCCTCGCGGATCGATGATCGGACTGACGTTGAAGACCTGCTCGCCATGGCGCTCGTAGATCGAGCCTGGCACCAGCCACAGCCCGGTTTCGCGGGCAATCCGGCGAAAGTACTGCTCCGCGGCACCGCCCGGATCCTGCGCGAGCGCCAGGTCCGGACCGAAGGCGCACAGCTCGCCGATCAGCACCATCCCCACCCATGGCAGGCGGCGGCGCACGGCGGTCACTTCTGCCCCGATGGCAATGAGGTTGTCGCCCGGACCGTAGGCCAGCTGCAAGGCAACGATGCCGAAGGTCCGTCGCGCGGGAGTCTGCATGGCCCGACCATAGACCCGTCCGCGTCCGACGCTTAGATCCAGTTGCGCCTCGTCGGTAGTGCCACCGTGCCAACGACCGCGGGGCCTCGATCGCCCGGCTTGCACAGCCGCAGGAGCTGGGGGAAGCTCTGGCCGCGATGACGGAAGCCCTGATATACCTCGACCCCGACAGTCGTCTGTCGCTGCAGAACCAGATTCGCGAGCGGCTCGTGGATCTGATTGTCGAAGGCGCCTTCCCGCCCGGTGCGCGTCTGCCGTCTACCCGCGGACTGGCTGAACAGCTCAACGTGTCTCGCAATACCGTGGTGCTCGCGTACCAGCAGCTGCTCGCGGAGGGATTCCTGCTGACGCGTCAGCGCAGCGGCATCTATGCGAATCCCGCGATGGTGGGCGACCGACCGCGCGGTAGCGTGGCGGCCCCCACTGCCCAAGGTTCGCCTGATTGGGTTGCCCGGATGCGCATTCCGGAAGCGGTGCTGCGCCGTGCAGCGGCGCGACGCATCGCGCCGGCCGCCATCACCGGCGATTCGTTTCTCGATGGCAGCGTCGACGCCTCACTCTATCCTTTGGCGGAATGGCGCGAAGTCACGCGCCTCGCGCTCGCATCGCGCGAGATTCGCGAGTGGTCGATGCGCAATCGCGACGTCGACGATCCCATGCTCATCGAGGAAATCCGCACCAAGATCCTGCCGCGACGTGGCATCCGCGCAGCACCCGAGGAGATCCTGATCACGGTCGGCGCCCAGCAGGCGCTGGGACTGCTGGTGCAACTCCTCGTGGATCGGGGAGTGCGCGTCGCCATGGAGGATCCAGGCTATCCCGACATGCGCGACCTGCTGGCGATGCGTGGCGCGCAGATCGTGCACCAGCCAGTGGATGCCGAAGGGATGACGGTCGACGCCGGACTCGACGGCTGCGAGCTCGCATACCTCACGCCGAGCCATCAGGTTCCGACGGCGGTCACGATGTCCACGGAACGCCGCGAGCAACTGCTCGCCAAGGCAGCTTCCGAGAACATCGTCATCATCGAGGACGATGCCGACTCAGAACGCAACCACCTGGGCCAGCCACATCCGGCGCTGCGTGGCATGGACAATCAGAATCGCGTGGTTTACGTCTCGAGCTTGTCAAAGGTGCTGGCCCCCTGGCTGCGACTGGGCTTCATGGTGGCGGCGCCGCCGCTGATCGAAGCGGCGCGCGAACTGCGCCGCCTGACCGTTCGTCACCCGCCACCGCATGACCAGCGCGCCGCAGCGCTGTTCCTCGCGCTCGGGCATTACGATGCAATGCTGCTGCAGCTCGGCCAGGTGTTCCGAGAGCGCTGGAACTCGCTGCGCGATGCGCTGAACTATCACCTGACGCGCTCCGTGGTCACCGCGCCATCGACCGGCGGTACCAGCTGCTGGGTCCAGGGTCCGCCCGAACTCGACGCGAACCAACTCGTCGCGGAGGCGGCACGTCGCGGTGTCTACATCGAACCGGTGGACGGCTACTACGCGAACGCGCTGCACCCGAGAAACTGCTTCCGTATGAGCGTACGCGGCATACACGTATCGCGCATCCGACCGGCGGTCGTGGCTCTGTCGGGAATCGTGCGCGAACAGGACAGGGGTCTGTCGGAAACGCTCGACAGCTGCACGGGTCGCTGGCTGACTGGCGAGCCTCTACGCCTCGCGCTCAACGATCGCAGCCTGTTCTTCGAGACCACCTACGGTGATCCCTGCACGATCGATCTCCTGCCGGACGGCCGAATGACAGGACGCTGTGGATTCGCGGACGAGGACTGCGACGTCGGGCGCTGGTGGATCGATGGTGAACGCTGGTATCGACAGTGGCAGAACTGGGCCTATGGCGAAGCCGTCGGCTTCTATACCGTCATCGACGGGAGCACGATCAAGTGGTTCGACGACAACCGCAGGCTCTGGAATCTCGCAACCCTTCGCAGCGCCTGACCGATTCGAAGATCCTGGCGGCCGTGAAGGAGATCCCGCGCGGTCGCGTCGCGAGCTATGGCGAAATCGCCGAGCGCGCAGGCTTGCCGCGTCGTGCGCGGCTCGTCGGTCGCGTGCTCGCACAGCTGCCGGCCGGATCGCGCGTGCCCTGGCATCGCGTGGTCAATGCGCAAGGACGAATCTCACTGCCGGCCGGCAGCAGTGCTGCGCGTGAACAGCGGCAACGACTGCTGGCCGAGGGCGTGAGGATCGTGGGCAGTCGCGTGGCGCTGAAGGAATTCGGCCTGCGCCGCTCACTCGACGAACTGCTGTGGGGAACGCCGCGACGCTGATCAGGCGCGGCGCAGCAGGTATTCCTCTGCGGGCGGACTCTCGGACGAGCCTTCGACTGCGCGCATCGCGATGCTCCAGCTCTCGGCGGCTATCGGCCGAACGACGACTGCGAAGGGACCGCGGGTTTGATCCGCAGCATCGATCGCGAAACACAGCATGTCGCCGTTGTGCGTGTCGGGTGCGATCAGCAGGGTCGTACGTGCCTGCTCGACGGCACCGGCTGGCGCAAGATCGAAACGCAGCACCTGGCCGGCGAGCTTCAGGGTGGCAGTCGCGACATAGCGGATTTCCTGTTCGCCGATCCGCGCGACGACATGCCAGGTACCTTCGAGGCGCTGCAGCTGGGTGTCGTTCGGAGACGCGGCGGCAACATGCGCATACGCCGTGACGAGCGTCAGCAAGACGACGACCAGAAGTTTCACGCTGGTGCTCATGACCCGCCCCCGATGGCCCGCGGCCGCGCCGCAGGTTCGTGAAGACTACACCCGTCGCGCGCGACGTGCCTTGCGATCATGCAGGCGTATTGGAGTCGAGCTCCCGCCGCACACGCTGCAGCATGTCCGCGGCGAAATCCGCGAATACGCGGATCTTGACCGAATTGCGCTGCGACGCCGGGAATACGGCGGAAATCGCCGGGCCGGCCGTCGAGTACTCGGGCAGCAGGCGCACCAGGCGCTCACTGCGGATCTGCTCGGCGACCAGCATATCCACGGTCTGCACGATGCCGTTGCCGCGCAGCGCGGCGGACAACTGCGCATCCGCCATGTTGAACGCGAGCGCGAACGGCAGCGTCGGCGTCTGCCGCTGGCCACGATGCTCGAACACCCATTTGCGAGCGCGTCCGCGAGTTCCGAGAAACCCGATCAACCGGTGACGGCGCAGATCCTCCGGCGTACGCGGCCGCCCGGCACGCGCAAGATAGTCCGGCGACGCGCAGGTGAACCAGCGCGTGCTGCAGATGCGCCGGGCGACGAGGTCGGGTGAACGCACCGGGCCGAGTCGAATCGCGACATCCACCTGCTCATCGACCAGATCGACGACCCGGTCATTCAGCTGGATCTCCAGCGACAGCTCCGGATAGCGCGCCGTGAACTGCGGCAACGCCGGTACCAGCAACTGCCGGCCGAATGCGATCGGCACGTCGACCCGTAACCGCCCCTGCGGCCGCAATCGATCGGCCTTCAGGGATTCCTCGGCGGCCTGGACGGCACCGAGGATGCGCTCGCAATGCTCCAGGAACCGCTCGCCGTCATGGGTCAGCGCCACCTTGCGAGTGGTGCGATGCAATAGGCGGGCGCCGAGATGCCGCTCCAGATCTGCAATCTGCGCGCTGACCACGGCCCGTGAAAGACCGAGCGCATCAGCCGCGCGCGTGAACGACTTCAGCTCGCCGACTTTCACGAAGGTCTGCATGCAGGTGAGCTTGTCCACCCCCGCATGCTAACCAGCCGCTGCCGTCACCGCGACAGCCAATCGAAGCGCGATTCGACCTGAGTGGGACTTTGGCAGTCACAGGTTTCGGCATTGCCCAGCGCGCCGCTGCGGCACGACTGCACGAGCCCGAGCGGGCATGCGCCGGCGAGGTCGGCGCGCTTGATGCGCGAAGCGTCTCGAGTGGGAGGCG
>ERZ795061.2307-NODE-2307-length-17645-cov-15.115463_pt1 | contig 17645 bp, 14 predicted proteins | sample MGYA00375145_ERZ795061 | MGnify/ENA primary metagenome ERZ795061 (study PRJEB30190, sample SAMN05720144) | anaerobic digester metagenome | isolation source: active sludge of municipal wastewater-treating anaerobic digesters | place: USA | collected 2014-12-22 ... | reverse complement strand
TCACACACTCCGCGTGGCGATTGCCGGTGGCACTCGTGATGCGCGCAGGGCGGGGCCGAGCACGGCAAGCTGGCCCAGTGCCCACAGGCAAAGGAACCCGATCGGCACGTAGTACCAGGGCAGCTTGGGTGACTGATAGGCCTGCATCATCCACAGGCTGAACGCATAGGCGAGGATTGCGCCAAGCACGAGGCCGAGGCTCGTGATGATGAAGTTCTCGGTGTGGAAATAACGCAGGATGTCGAACTTCGTCGCCCCCAATGCACGACGGGTACCGATCTGGCGCGTGCGCTGGGCAACCCAGAAGCTGGCCATGCCGACAATGCCCAGTGCCGTGATCGCAAGCAATGCGAAGATGACCGTGCCGAGAATGATGGCCATGGCGCGGTCACTGGCGTAGGCATCGGCGCGATAGTCCTGCAAACCCTTCAGCTTACCGATGATTCGGCTCGGGTTGACCTCGGCGAGTTTCTGCTCGACCGCCTTCATCACCTCGTCGCGCCGCCCCGGCTCGGCGCGCACCAGGTAACGCGAAGCGTTTCCATAGGTCATGTAGACCGGCGCAAGTGTGGAATATTCAACTTCATCACTCGACATCCACGGTTGCTGCATGCCCTCGACGATGCCGATCACGGTGCTGGGTTCGTTTCCAGTGAGATAGACCTGCTTGCCCAGCGCACCACCATCCGGGAACATTTTCTCGGAAAGGGCCTTGGTCAGAATTATCACTTTGGGTTGCGGGCGATCCCCAAACTTGACGTCCATGACCTCTTCAGGTTTGAAGTCGCGCCCAGCGATCAGGTTCAGGCCAAATGTCTGGACGGCGCTGTCATTCACCAGGTAGAACGCGGTGCTCGCCGTCGAGGTCTTTTGATCCGGCTTCAGACTGATACCTTCGCCCCATCCACCATCGCTCATGGGAACCGAGTTGGTGGTGGCGACGGAGGCAACACCCGGAATCTGTCGCATCACCTCAAGGTCGGACTTCATCACCGCACGCGCGTCGAAGCCTTCGCCGAACCCACTGCTGCTGAAGGTGAAGGTATCCGCCTCGTTGACGCCACTGGGTCGATCCATGCGGTCAAGACGTTGGCCAATGATGAACAGCGCATTGCAGACAATGGCAAGGGTCAGCGCAACCTGCACGCCGATCAGGATCATTGAAACCTTGCTGCGCATCAGCGCTGAGAGAATGGGACGGATTTCCATGGTTTTCTTGTCCGGGAGTCGGGAATCGGGAATCGGGAATCGGTAAGAGCGGGTTTCATTGGGCCGGGAGAATCTGCTTCTCCCATTCCCTATTCCCCATTCTCGACTCCCGGCCTTTCACACCTTCAACTGCGCTGCCGGCTGCACGCGACAGGCGCGCCAGGTCGGATAGATGCCAGCGAGCAGGGCCGCAACAATGGCCAGCGCGATGGTGAGGAAGGTCATGGCCCAATCCAGATGGGCCACGGTCTGGTATTCCGAGTACAGCGCACGCACTGCGATCAGGCCGAGGCCGGTCAAGGCCAGGCCGAGCAGACCACCGCTCAGGCCCACCACGCCGGACTCGATCATGTATTGCCCGAACACCTGGCGACGGCTCGCGCCCAACGCGCGGCGCAATCCGATTTCGCCGGCCTTGCGCGTGAACTTGGCCAGCAACAGGCCCACGGTGTTGACCAGGCACACGATCAGGAAAGCAAACGCGAGTCCCGTCTGCACTTCCATGTCGCGCGAAACCACCTCCTGGTCCTTCATCCAGCCATTCACGTCGAGCAGGCGGTTGTTGAGCGGGCGCTGGAAGCGACCGAGCTTCTTCTGCTCGTTGACGTAGTTGTCGAGGAAGGACTTGTACTCCTCCAGCCCATGCGCGGAATCCAGCTGCACCCACATCTGGATCCACACGCAGTCCGAATCGAGATAGGCATCCCAGCCATCGCCAGACGGACTGAAGCAGCTGTTGTTGCCGGAAGCGCGCTGCTTCAGGTCAATCGCCGTGGTAAACGGGATGAAGAATTCGTCAGGATCGGCAAATGCGCCGTTGGTGACGTCGTAATAGCGGAAACGCAGATTCCAGTCTCCAAGGACGCCCACCACGCGGTAGTCATTTCCGTCCAGGCGCACCGACTTGCCGACGCTGTCCTGTCCACCGAACAGCTTCTCGTTGATTTCCTTGCCGAGCACGATGACCCGCGCATGGCTGGCATCTTCCGATGCGCCCCACGGGCTGCCGAAGCGGAACGGCGGCTCGAACATGCCGAAGAAATCGGTGTAGGCCACCCGCCCCAGCGCCCGGAAGGGCTTGATCTCCGGGTTTTCCGGCTGCACCGGCATGGCCAGCTTGTACATCGCCGACTGCTTGTCCGCCTTGCCGGCCTCCATCAGCGCCACCGCATCGCGATAGGTGACCTGGTCCGGTGGCCGACCGTCATCGTAGTAGGGTTGGTTGACGTCCCAATTGTCGAGCTGCACGTAATGCAGCTTGTCGCTTTTCCATGGAATCGGATCGCTGCCCATCAGGTGCAACACGGTCAGGGTGGTCATGCTGGCGGCAATGCCGAGGCCAATGCCGATGACCATCAACGCGGTCAGAACCGGATTGCGCTTGAGGCTGTGCAGGCCAAGTTGGAGGTAGTAAGAAAACATATCGGGACTCGGGGGTTGGGAGATCAGAGATCAGAGATCGGGGGAAGAGCTGGGGATTTGGCAAGCTTGGATTCCAGCGCGAGCCGTAGGCGGGTGAGCATGCGGGACAGTCGTTCAGTTTTTACTTCAAGCTCTGCAAATGCTTCAGGCTGCAACCAAGCAAGGCGCGAAGAGATTTCTAGTTGAGTTCTGAGCTCAGCCAACGACCCGGCTGCAAGCCCGACAAAACGCAGATATTCGCGCGTGGTATGTCTCGCATGACCTTCGGCAATGCATGAAGGAACTGAAACTGAAGCTCGTCGTGCCTGACTTGTCAGTCCGAACTTCTCGTCAGCAGGAAAATCTGCAGTGGTCCGATAGACGGACTCAACGAGATCCATGGCGAGCTGCCATACCTCAAGATTGCGAAAGCCTTCACTCATGCGACAACTTCCCCTGATCTCCGGTCTCCGATCTCCGCTTCCCGCCGCAGCCGCGGCTCATCGTCGAAGTCGGTGACCTGGCCATCGATCACGTGCACGTTGCGCTGGGCGCGCGCCGCGAGTTCGGCATCGTGGGTGACCATGACGATGGTGGTGCCCTGGCGGTTCACTTCCTCAAGCAGTTCCATGACGCCGCGAGCCATCAGCGAATCCAGGTTTCCGGTCGGCTCGTCCGCCATCAACAGGCGCGGTGAACCGGCCAGCGCACGGGCAATCGCCACGCGCTGCTGCTGGCCGCCGGAGAGTTCCGACGGGTAGTGCTTCAAGCGCGAAGACAGGCCGACGCGGGACAAGGATTCCTCGATGCGCTTCTTGCGCTCGGCGGCAGCGAATCCGCGATAGCGCAGCGGCACGTCGACGTTGTCGAACAGGTTGAGGTCCGGAATCAGGTTGAAGCTCTGGAAGATGAATCCGATCTTTTCGTTGCGCAGTTTCGATCGGGCATTGTCATCCAGGCCGCGCACGTCGACACCGTCCAGCCAGTACTCGCCACCGGTGAACTCCTCAAGCAGACCGGCGATGTTGAGAAAGGTCGTCTTGCCGGAACCGGATGGTCCGGTCACCGCGACGAATTCACCCTCCCTCACGTTGATCGAGAAATCACGCAGGGCGTGGGTCTCGATGAGATGGGTGCGGTAGACCTTTTGCAGGTGGGTCATCTTCAGCATGTCGGGATCCTGAGGGGTATTGAGTCTTTACGTGTGTTGATGGGTGTAGCGTTGTTGTTACCGGGAATCGGGAATGGAGAATGGATGGAAAACCGGGAGTCGAGAATTGGGAACCGGGAATGGGTAAGAGGCCAAAGCTCAAAGCTCGCCGATTTCTGTTGCTGCCGATTCCCTATTCCCTATTCCCTATTCCCTATTCCCTATTCCCCATTCCCGATTCCCCGCACTAATCCAGCGCCACTCTCTGCGCGCCTTTGAAAGCATCGGTGCCGGAAATCACGATGCGGTCGCCTTCCTTGACACCGTTCACGATTTCCACTGCGTTGAGACTGGTGGCACCGACTTCGATGGCGGTGCGATCAGCCACATTGCCGTGCACGACATAGGCCACGCGGCCACCGCCGGTATCGACAAAAGGTCCGCGCTCGACCATCAGTACGTCGGGATGTTCGTCCATCAAAATGCGCGTGGCCAGGCGCTGGTTCTGGCGCAGACCGGCCGGCTTGCCATCGCTGAAGCGGATGCGGCCGCTGACCTGGCCATCGACCACCTGTGGCGACACCGCGCTGATTTCGCCCTGGTAGGTACGGGCGTCATCGCGAATCTCGGCGGACATGCCGATGGCCAGTTCGTTGGCAAACACTTCCGGAACCTTGACCTCGATTTCCAGCGCGCTCAGGTCAACCACGCTGAGCAGCGGCGCGTTGGCGGCGACATTCGCGCGCTGCTGCACGATCAATTGCCCAACCTGGCCATCCACCGGTGAGCGCACCTTGAGTTCATCGACCTGGCGTTGCAGGTCTTCGGCAAGCAGGCGCTGGCGATCAAAGGCCAATTGCTTGCTCTTGAGTTCGAACGCCAGGCTTTCGACATCGAGATTCATTTCCGCCTCGGCATTGGCCACCGAGATGTCGGCCTTGGCCAAGGCATCCTTGGTGCGCAACAGGTCCATTTCGGACATGGCACCGGCATCGAACGCTCGTTGCGTGCGCTCGACCTCGCGCTTGGCGGTCTGGCGGTCGATCATGGCCTGGTCGAGCACCTTCTTGGCCGCCAATTGCTGCTTGCGATGATCCAGCCGCGAGCGCTGCACTTCGATATCGAGACTGTCGCGCGTTGCCTGCTCCTGGCGCAGGCGATTGTTGAGCTCCGGGCTCTGCACTTCCGCCAACACCTGGTCTTTCGTGACCTTGTCGCCTGCATTCACCATCAAGGTCACGGTGCCTGAGCTGGGCGCGTAGACCGTCGGGCTGATCGCGGCAACAACGCTGCCCTGCACGGAGACATCACGCACCAGGGTGCCGCGCTTCACTTGCGCAATGCGCAAGCGTTCCATGCTCGCTGCCGTGTCCGAGGAGAACAGGCGGGCTGCGGTTGGAACCACCAACGCAAGCAGGGCAACGACGGCAACCACGGCGATGCCAAATTTGATCCGGCGCCGTCCCTGGTTCGGCTCACGCTTGAGTTGCCGGTCCTGCGCCGAGGTGTCGCGAATCATTCCTTTCTCCACGGCAGTCCCGCATGGCTGCCCATGGGTCATCTTCAGCAAGCGGCGTGCCAACCATCAAGTTGTTGATTTCACAGAACTTGAAGAGTCCGTTCGCGTGTGCGGACAGTGTCCGCGCCGGGTTCGCGGACAGCCGTGGACACGACCATCGCCCGGCCGATCGGGAGCATCATCTGAAATCGTTGCGACCATTTTCCGCGGCACCGCATCCAAACCTTCCGTGAGCGCCACCAGCTTCCAGATCGAGCTTCCCGACACCGTGCTGGCAGGCGCGCGGCGCGGCGACCTGCGCGCACTGGAAACCATCTATCGCGCATTCGAGCGACCCGCCTACACGCTGGCCTTGCGCATGCTCGGCGATGCCGAGCACGCACGCGAGACGGTGCACGACGCCATGCTTCGCCTGTTCGAGCGCGTTGCACAATTTCGCGGCGACGCCCCGTTCTGGGGCTGGTTGCGGCAGATCGTGGTCAATGAAGCCCTGATGCGCATTCGTCGCGAGCGAGGCGTCGTTCTCGAATCCCTGCCCGAGGACGACAGCATCGCAGGCAACGCCGCGGAGCCCTGGGCAAGCGCCGACGCCAGCAATATCGAGCGTGCCCTGGCCCGACTGCCGGCGCTCACGCGCAGCGTGCTCTGGTTGTTCCACGTCGAGGAATACACGCATCAGGAAATTGCCGAGCTGACCGGCAAGTCGATCAGCTTTTCCAAGACCCAGGTGATGCGCGGCAATCAGCGCCTGCGCCATCTGCTTGAAGCGGAAACATCACGGAATCACGAGGAGATCACGCCATGGCTGAGTCCGGCGACAGCCGTTTGACCGACGCAAGCCACAACGCCTGCAGCGCAGCCTTGCGCGCGCTGCCGGAATGCACGCCGGACCGCGACCTGTGGCCGGACCTTTCGCGCGCGTTGCAGTCCCGCCGCCGTTCGCATCGGCTGCATGTGCTGGTTCCGTTGGCGCTCGCTGCCGGCCTGGCTGCCTTCATGCTCTGGCCCAGGCAGACCCTGCAACTTTCCCTGCCAACCGCCAGCAAGCCGACGGCAAGCAACCCAGCCATGGGCTCTACCGAACTGGCCGACTTGCAGCAGCGCTCGCAATCCATGGAGCGATGGATCAGCGCGCTTTCGCACAACGCGGCGCAGGACAGTCGCGACCTGATGGCGGCGGTTGAAGTCGAGGACCTGATCGGCCTCATCGATATCCAGCTCGGCGCCGCGCGTGATGCAAACGATGCCTTGCCGCTGTGGCGCAAACGGGTGCGCCTGCTGGAAGACCTGGCCACGATCCGCGCATCCGGCGCGTCCATCGCGGCCGGCCATTTCGCGCTGACTTCGGCAGACAACACCAACCAACGAATCAATTGAGGAAACGACGATGAAGCTCCGCACCTGCCTGATCACCCTGGCCCTGGCTGGAAGCAGTGCATTGGCCGCCAATCCACCGGCAGGCCGCGAGAATCAAGACAGCGGCAACCAACCCGCGGCCTCCGCTTCGGCCGCTGCCGTTGCAGCCAGGTCAGCCCAGACTGCCGCCGTTGCCGCAGACAAGGCTGCCGCCACCGCTGCAGCCAGTGCCGAGATGGCCGAACTGCGCACGCAAATCCAGGAACTGTCGCAGCGCATGGCGACCTTGTCCATGGAAATGGGTGATGCCGGACCACGCGCCTATGCATTCCGCTACATCGGCGATCCGGACCGCGCCATCATCGGCGTGGTGCTGGGCAAGAACGACAAGGAAGTCCTGATCAATGCCGTCACGCCGGGAGGCCCGGCGGCACGTGCCGGCTTGCGCAATGGCGACGTCATCGTTGCCATCAACGGCAAGGCCGTCCCTGCCGGCGATGGTGAGGCAGCGCGTGAACAGGCCCGGGACCTGCTGTCGGATCTCAAGCAGGACGACAAGCTGACCATCGCCTACCGGCGCGGAAACCAGCGCGCCGAAGTGGAACTGATCGCGGAGCGGCACAAGGCCTGGACCTGGCCCTCGTTGATTGGCGATGGCGATGATGACGATGAAGCGATCGCCCGGGATATCGAACAACGCGTCGAACGCGAGATGCAGCGCGCCGAGCATGAGGGCGAGCGGGTACGCGTCGAGATCGAACGCGCGCGCGAGCAAGCCACCCGCGCCGACCGCGAAGCGATCCGGGCATCCGCTCACCGCGCCATGCGCGATACCTACCGTGGCATGCCGTGGTGGGGCCTCAACCTGGCGCCGGTCAACGCCGAACTCGGCCGCTACTTCGGAGCCGACAAGGGGGCTTTGGTGATTTCCGCCGATGATGGGTCCCTGCCGGGACTGCGCGGTGGCGATGTGATCGTCGAGGTTGCCGGCGAAGCGATCAGCCGACCCGAGGATGCCTTGCGCGCATTGCGCGACCAACCTGCCGGCAAGGAAGTGCCGATCCGCGTGCTGCGCGAACGCAAGTCGATTGCACTTGCCCTCAAGGCCCCGGAGTTCAAATCGATCTTTGCCATGCCGCCCTTGCCACCCCTGCCGCCGACGCCTCCGGTAGCACCGGTACCTCCGGTTCCCGATGACGTGCCCGTTGCAGCCCCGGCTCCGCGCGCACCACCGACCCCACCACCGCCGCCGCCACCAGCCGACAGCACCGACCTGCTTTGAGCGCGAAAGATTGGACGCGCCGATTCGATTCAAGGCCGCGCGGATCGGGCGGCCTGTGGCGCAAGTTCACGCACTCTTGCTGTGGTAGAGCCGACTACATTCAGACCTGATCAATAGTGGCTCGTGTTCCTGATGCGCGATCTCAAGACGTTGGTGATGGGTCATTTCAAGCCGTTCGTGGTGAGCGTGTCGAACCATGAACGGCATCGCCTCGTCACGCGCTCATCCCCGGACAAGCCTGTCCCGAGCACGATCAAAAGACTGCGAACCGGCCAATTCGCCAACAGAGAACGAGGATTGATCAGGGTTGCCTTGATCTCACCCGCAAAGCGGCGCTCAGGGAATGATCAAAGCCAGCAATGGCAGGTCAAACATGTTTACTTGTATCACCGACAGCTTGGCGGTAGATTCGGCATTCGCAGGATGAGGAGTTGCGCATGTACCGCCGTACCTTGCTCGGTGCCGCACTCGTACTCGTCTCCAGTGTTACCCCCCCCCCGAATCTTTGCGGGCGGAAGTAGCACTTGAGGCGTTCGGCATTGTTTCAGCCGATCCGGAGCTTGACTTGCTCACCCACATTGGCCCTATTGGTCGCCCCGGCTCAACAGCCCCGACCAGCGCGATGGAGGAATGGCCTGTCAGCGTTGACCTGACCCGACTGCGTACCTTCCCGCAGAACCTGCTGCTTAACCTGCCTGGGCGCGCACCCGATTTGCTGACGCGCGTTCGCTCCGGTTTGCGCGTGAGTGACGGCTTCATGTGGAGCGGTCGTGGCGCGGGATGCAGTGCACTACTCAGCGCCAAAGGTTCGGCATTTCGCGCCAGCATTTCCTGCCTGAACGGTACCTATGGCATCGAGACCGGCGCAGCGGGAACAATCCTCACCCGCTACGAGTTCGCATTCTGGCCTTCGAGTACGACGAACGATGTGGTCTACCCAGGTGGAGATGCCGGATCGCCCGCCCAAGCCATGGGCCAGGAGCCTCCGTCCTGCGTGCCTGCGGGCGACCCTGACGAACTCGATCAGGAAATCGACGTGCTCATCCTCTATTCGACCCCGGTCAGACAAGCCTTGCAGGGGATGGGTATCAACGTCCAGCAGTACATGCAGGACAAACTGGACGAAACCCAGTTGGCGATGGATAACAGCACGGTTCCGGGTCAAGCGGTCATCGCGCAACTGCATTTGGCGCATGCGCAGGAAATCGACCGCCCCGACAACAGCACGGTCACTTTCGGAGATGACTTGGACTATCTGCGCGGAGATGCGTTGCCCATACAGTTGCGAAATACCTGGTCGGCTGATCTGGTGATGCTGATCCGGGAAACCACGTTTGACGATGACTACTGCGGACTTGCCGGCACCCCCAACCGGGACACTCCGCCGGGTCCGGGCTTTGCACCCTTCGCCGTCGGCGTGACCAAACGTACCTGTGACTTCTCTGGCTTCCCGTTCCAGCACGAGTTCGGCCACCTGTTTGGCGCCAATCACGATCCTGACAACACGCCGCCAAATCCCCTGCGCGACTGGGCCTTTGCCCACTTTGCCAATCCGAACGGCCAATGCGGCCCGAATCCGATTCCCATCGGGCCGGATCCGGGTGCGCGCACCCTGGTGGCCACCAAGCACGAGGATTGCCGTGGTGAATGCACCCAGATCCTCCATTACTCCAACGCCCAGATCACCGTGACCGACCCCTGGTGCTTCACTACAGGCATTGCCGGTGCGCGTGAAAACGCCGATGTGATCGAGGAGTGCGCCTTGATCACTGCGCAGTACCGGCCACGAAATTCGGACATTATCTTTGCCGACGGTTTCGAGTGAGGAGGGGCTGTCATGCTCGCCGCGCCTCGCTACATCCTCGTCCTGCTCGCAGCATTCGGACTCCTGACATGCCGGGCTGCCAATGCGGGCGAGGTGATCATACCTTCCGATCTTTCCGTCCATCTAAGCGCCGAGCCCACCAGCGTCCAGCCCGGCCAACCCGTCGTACTCACCCTGACCATCGTCAATCATGGTCCGGAAACCGTTGCCGATGTCGCGCTCATCAGTTCCGATTTTTACGACCAAATTGACCTCGGCTTCGGAGAAGTCGATTGCAGCGGATTCGTGCTTTCCGTCGCCGATGGTCAGTCGTTTCATTTCAATTATTGGTGGTTTCCGATGGTGTTCGATGGGCCGCTCGCGGTCGGCGAGGCCAGAACCTGCCATATCACGCGCGCAATCACCCCCCAGATGCCGCCTGTCTGGCCGTTCAGCTTTGGCCTGCTTCAGACCACCTATTACGACCTGGATCCGTCCAACAACACCGCCACCGTAGTTCTGCGGCGGGGCGATCTTGCGCCGACCACGCTTCCGTCCCATTCGCCGCTCGCGCTGCTGCTGCTGGCCTTGGGCTTGTCTGCTCTTGCACTGACTCGAATGCAGCGAATGCTGACGTAGGTTCCCACTTCGACAATGTGGGCTACGCCGCCGGTTCCCGAAGTGGCTGTGCTCTGAGGCAATTGCACCGCGTAAGGGTTGGCGCCCAAGCGTCACGGTTTGATCCCGCGCGCGTTTGTAGTGCCGGGCTTGCTCGGCAGGATGTTCCGTTTCGCCGCGAAAAGTCCGGCGCTACCCCAAGCGCAGCAAGCTGCGCTCTACATTGGCACCGTGGTAGTGCCGAGCTTGCTCGGCAGGATGTTCCGCTTCGCCTCGAAATGTCCGACGCTACCCCAAGCGCAGCAAGCTGCGCTCTGCATTGGCACCGTGGTAGTGCCGAGCTTGCTCGGCTGCGTGCCTTTGGCTTGCCCTCAAGCGTGGCGTCGTCGATGACGCATTCCGACCAGGGCCAGAAGCATCACCAGCACAGACCACAATGCAAGATTGCCCACCGGCAATTCCGTCACCTGCTGCGGTCCACCCGTGACTTGATCGACGTCCTTGATCGACGCATTCGTCGAACTCCCGGCAAGCGCAGCGGATGCGCCCATCACGGAATCCGCCGAATCCGGCATTCCCGAAGCCACAAGGGCCGCGTCCAACGCCATGGACTTTTCCTCGCCCTGCGCAAGCAGCATGGCATTCTCGAAGCCATCCTGGAAAATGACGTCGCTGGCCAGGTTGACGTTGCTTTCCAGCAAGCCATGGATCACGTAGGCGGCATTGAGCGCACCGATTTCGCTGAAAACGCCGGTCGCGGTATTCACCTCGAACAATCGTGCTGCCGAGCTGCCGAGATCACCGCCCACGAAGCGCAGCCGATTGGCGTTGCGCGCGGAAACACCGGCGTAGACCTTGCAGCAGTTGGCCTGCCCGCTTCCCACCGGCGTGACCGAGCCGTCGTTGGCCAGATTGCCGAAGAACTCCGTGCCTGCATCGTGGTAGATCGCGGCGAACGTGCTGGCGCCGGTGCCGATCAACACATCCGGCACCTTGGCCAGTACCGCGTTCACCAGCAAGGCGCCGCTGCCGGTGTTGACCACGATCAGGCGTGGCGCCGGATCACCGGCCGCCGGGAGCAAGCGGGCGACAAAGGCGATGCGTGAAGCGTCGGTGGACAACGCGGCAACGCCGACGCGCAGCGCGCAGCAGTTGGTGAGGATGGCTGCGCCAATCGCACTGACGGCACCCGCATCGGAGATCGACACCAGGCGCAAGCCGCTGCCGTTGTCGCTGAGCGCCAGCGTGGTGGCCGGTGATGGTCGACGCAGCAATGCAAGCGGTTTTTCGCCGAGTGGCAGGTTGACGGTGGCGGCAGTGCCGCTGGCAAGGCTGATGCGATGAAACTGCCAAGCCAGCGCAGGATCATCATTCGGGGTGATGAAATAAGCAGTCTGCGTCGCGTCATCGGACGCCAGCAGCGCCCCGCTGACCCGACAGCAATTGGCCAGGGCGACTTGTGCGTTGTCGGTGATGGCGGCGTCGGCAACAGAAACCCGGACCAGCGACTCGCGACCTTCGGCAATCTGGTGTGCCACGCCGTACAGCGTGGCTTGCGCGCTTGCCGCGCCCAGCGCCATCGTGAAGCAAAGCGCCAAACCCGCGCAGCGACGTAGGGTTGAACCATTCATGGCGTTCCCCTTGCCCTTACTGGGCAGCTGGCGCGGCGGATTCGCCGGTTTCGCGCTCCATCAATATCTCTTCCAGCCGCGCAAGGCGTGCTTCCAGTGCGGCGATGGTCTGGTCGCGTGCCGCAATTTCGCGTTGCAGGGCCTGGCTGGCGGCCAGCGCCACGCCGGCCACATCACTGGGCGCCAGTTGTTTCGCGCTCGTGCCAAAACCAAAGGTCGCGTAGAAGTCCTCGGCCACCGGGCCAATGTGGCGATCCTGCGTATCGCTGCTCAGGTAATTCCAGGTCCACAGCGGCAAGCGCGACAGTTGATCGAGTACGGCATCGCTCGCAACCGCCACCAGATTGGTCTTGGCGCTGCGGCTGGAAAGCTGGGTCAGGGTGCCGGCAATGTAGGCATCACCATTCACATGCAGTTTTGCTTGCGGAGTGCCGATACCGATGCCGACATTGCCAGACGCGGCAACATCAATGCTGCTGGTCGGAGCTCCAGGGCGGATGCGGAACGGCAGCAGGCTTCCGTTGGTCACATCGCGCACGAAGAAGTTGGCCTCGTTGCCAGCAACGTCCCAGGTTTGTGGCGTGAATCCACCCGAATTGTTCTGTTCCAGTCGCATGGCCGGGGTGTCGGCCGAATTGAGATGCAACTCCAGAGCCGGCGTCGACGTGCCCAGGCCGACATTGCCAGTGGAATCCAGATAAAGGCTGTTGGTCGGTGCGGAACCTTCCACGGTGAAAGGCACGCGGGCGGCAGTGATGTTCTCGATGGAAAAGCGGTTGAGTCCACCACTCAAATTGTCATTCGCGGTCAACTGCCAGTCGTCGCTTGGGAAAGCATCGACGGAGGTGTCTTCAAACTTGATGCGCAGGTTGTTTTCCTTCATGCGGATGGTGTCGAAGCCGAAGGATTCATTGTTCACGCAATCGAACCCTGCGCAGATGCTCCCTTGCACAATGAGATCATCGGCAATCACCTGATCATTGGGCGATTCGGAACTCTTGGGAACGGTGGAGGCATTGCGGGTTTCTCCCGCATCGGCCGCAACCAGAATTCCGTTGGCGATGCGAAAGCTGCCGGAAACCGATGCCAGCGGCTCGGGCTGTCCATCCATCGGTGTGCTTGAACCCTGCTGGCGCGATTGCACCAGAGCCGCCTTTTGCTCGGCACTGAGCACTTGCGCGAAGCGCACTTCATAACGATACAGACCATCCGCCCTCGCTTCGCCGAGCAGGGACGCGGGATCCAGAGTGGCGACATCCCGCGCGTTCTGGAAAGGATGATCGCTGATCGTGCCGTCCGGCGCGGCCAGCCGCACAGTCGCCGAGCTTGCCGACTCCGGCACCGCCACATCCCAAGCGGCCGAGGCCACCGCCCACGGCATGGCGATCAAGCCGCCGAGAAGGAAACTCAAAACACGCGCGCGTACGTTCATCATGCCTGCTCCAGTTCGGGACGCTTTCGCGGGATGCTCGACGCTGCCGGACCCGTCGATCTCCCAACCCTGGCCGGCCAGCCCTTTCGCCCCGGATTCTGCGCCGATGATGCCCCTGTTCCAATGGGCAGGGCGTCGAGCCCGACGCCAGGCGATCCCGGCGACGGCCTCGCCACGCCCTTTGCTATGATCGCGCGACAGAGGAAGGGGACATGGCCGATCGCCTCCAGGACATTCCTGGTTACGAGATGATCAGCAAGCTGGGCGAGGGCGGCATGGCGACCGTCTACCTCGCGATCCAGCATTCGCTCGACCGCAAGGTCGCGATCAAGGTCATGCGCCGCCAATTGCGTGGAAACGACGGCGGCCCCATGCCCGAGTTCGAGCGGCGTTTCCTGCTCGAAGGCCGCACCATGGCCAAGCTGCCGCACCGCAATATCGTCGCGGTCTACGACATCGTCACCCGCGATGATGTCGCCTACATCTCCATGGAACTGCTCGAAGGCGGCACGCTGTCCGACCGCATGCGCGAGGGCCTGTCGCTGGGCGAGGCCATCGGCGTGGTGGTGCAACTGGCCAATGGCCTGGAGTTTGCGCATCGCAATGGCGTGATCCATCGCGACCTCAAGCCCTCCAACGTGATGTTCCGCGATCCGACCACGCCGGTGCTCACCGATTTCGGCATCGCCAAGCAATCCGACGTGCTCGCCTCGCGCATCACCCAAACCGGACTGGTGCTGGGCACGCCCACCTACATGAGCCCGGAGCAGGCCAGCGGCAAGGACATCGATGGCCGCGCAGATCAGTATGCGCTGGGCATCCTGTTCTACGAATTGCTGACCGGCAAGCCACCGTTCACCGGCGAGAATCCGATGGCGGTGCTGATGGGCCATGCCTTGCAGCCACCGCCGCCCCTGCCGGACGACCTGAAACCGCTGCAGCCCATCTTCAACAAGATGCTGGCCAAGAATCCGGACGACCGCTTCGCCAACCTGCTGGATTTCATCAAGGCGCTGCGTGGCCTGGTGGTTGGCAACGATGCATTGGTCAAGCAACTGGGCAGCGTCACCACGGCCAGCACCTCCGAGCGTCTGCGCGCGCTGGGTTTTTCCGGCGACTACACCGGCGGCAGCAGCGATTTTGCGCTCGACCTCCTGCGCATGCCGCAGACCGATCCGGCCATGCGCCAGCAAACCACCTCGCTGGTCATGGAGGCGATGAAGAAGCCGCGCCTGGTGTTCGGCATCGCCGCCGGACTCGGCGTGTTGATCCTGAGCCTTGTGCTGTGGGCGGTGTTCAAACCACGCACCTTGTCCCAGGACGAACAATTGCTGGTGCGCACGCTGCTGCGCGAGGCCGACAGCCTGATCCTCAAGGGTGACCTGCTCGCCCCTCCCGGACAGAATGCGTTTGAAGACGTACAAAAGGTGCTGCAAAAGGATCCGGAAAACGAACGCGGTCTTGAATTGCTCACCCAGATTGCCGGGCTGCTGCGCGCCAATGCGGAAAAGGTCATGGCCACGGGCGACCTGGCCGGGGCCAGCGAGATTGCCAACCAGGCCCTGCTGGTAGCACCCGAGGATGCCCAGGTCCAGGACCTGCTCAAGCGCATCACCGAAACCCAGCAGCGTGAAGCCAATGCCGCACGCATCGCGGAATTGTTGCAGAAGGCAATCGAGGCGGAGAAGCGCAACCAGATCACGGGAGCGGAGGGAGCCTACGCGCTGCTGCGTTCCGCGCTGGCGCTGGATGCCAGCAACGCCGACGTGATTGCGCGCCTCAAGGCACTCACCGACGCCGAGTTCGCGCGCGTGCGCAATCTGCTCGCCGACGCCGACCTGGATACCGCCGAGCGCGCGCTGGCGGATTTGCGTGAACAGTTCGGTGGCGATCCCGCCTTTGTCGCGCTGAATGCGGAAATCGAGCAGGCGAAAACCGTGCAGGCTGGAAAACTGCGCATTGAAGGCTTGCTCGCCAAGGCACGCGGCGCCCTGGATGCCGACCGCATCAGCGAACCGGCCGGCGACAACGCGTTTGAGTGGTTCGAGCAGGCGCGGCAGATCGATTTCGGCAACCCGGCCGTGGTTGCCTTCAAGCAGATCCTGGCCGAACGCATCCTCGGCGATGCACGCACCGCCCAGGCGCGCAAGGACATCGCAAGAGCGCTCGACCGTGCCGAGCTTGCACTGCGCGTGGATCCGGATCTTGCCGCCGCCGTGCGCATCCGCGATGACGCCCGCCAAAGTCTCGGCGCCCAGCAAGCGCAGATCGCCACCCAGCTCAATCTTGCCCGTGCCGCCATCGCCTCGGGTCGCCTGCTGCCTCCGGCAACCGACAACGCGCGTGACGTGCTCGATGCACTGCTGCGCGAGGATCCGGCCAATGCCGACGCGCTCAAGTTGCGCGATGCCCTGCCAAGGGTGGTGGCCGATGCGCTGCGCGGTGCGGTGGAACGCAACGAGATGGCGGTTGCGGTACCGTTGGCCGATGCTGCCGCCATTGCCTATCCGGACGATTCACGCATCGCCGCACAAATCAGCGCCGTGCGCGAAAAAATTGCCGCCAGCCAGGCCCAGCAGGCGCTTGCCGAACAAGAGCAGCGCCTTGCCCGCTTGCTGCAACGCCGACCCCTGAATGCCGAATCGGCGGCGGCGGCAGCCACGGGGATCGTCGAACTGCGCGCCGTCGATGACGAGGCAGCAAGCCGATTCGAACAGCAACTGGCGCAGGTGCTTTCCGGCGATCTCAACAACGCCAGCGATCTGGACGCTGGTCAGGCGAGTGCTGCCGCAATCCGCGCCGCCAATGGTCCGCTCGCGGGCAGCAAGCTGCTGGCGGCACTGACACCCGTCACCGACAAGCGCATTGCGGAGTTGCAGGCAAAGCGCGATGCCGAGTTGGCCGCGCAGAATGGCGAGCTGGTCATCAACGCCACCCCTTGGGGCACGGTTGATCGCGTGCTCGATGCTTCGCGCAAACCGGTCGAATTGCCTGCCGAACGCACCACGCCGCTGCGCCTGACCCTGCCTGCCGGCAGCTACTACGTCACCCTGACCCATCCGGATTCGCGCAAGTCCGTTTCAGCGTTTGCCCGCGTCAAGGCTGGCCAGCGCAGCCAGGCCAATGCGGCATTCCCGAGCCTGAGTTCCGAGGAGTACCTGAAGAATGCAGGGCTCTAGGCTGTTCCTCATCCTTGCGCTGGCCAGCGTGGCTGCGCCGGCGCTGGCGGATTGGAAGCAGGATTACGCACGCGGTGTCGAAGCCGCAGGCGATGGTCGCTGGAGTGATACCGCGCGCTACATGCAAGGCGCGCTCGCTGGCAACGCAACACCCGAAAAGCGCGTGCGTCTGTATGGCCAGCGTTACGAAGTTTATGTTCCACAGCACTATGCCGGCCTTGCCGCGTGGCGACAGGGCGATTGCACGGGCGCGTTGCGTTATTGGTCGCAGGGCGGAAATGCCACCTTCATCCAGGGCTTTCCCGATCTGGCCAGTGTCGAGCAGGAAGGCAAGTCGGCGTGTTCATCCGCCTCGCAGGTGGCGACGACCGAGAAGCCGCCGGTCGTCACCCCGCCGGTCGAGGATCGCACCGATACCAGGCCATCGCAGGTCAAGCCGCCGCCACCGCCTCCACCACCGGTGGTCGAACAGACGGTGCAGCTCTCGCGCGACGCGCTCATCCTCAAGCCCCTGGTCGACGCCTACCTGTCCGGTCGCTATGCGGATGTCATCAAGCTGAGCACCCAGGTGCCTCCAACGCAGCGCTTGCGATGGCACATGCTGGTATTGCGCGCGGCGGCTGCATTCACGCTTGCGGAATCCGGCGCGGACGATTCGGCCACTGCCATTGCACGCAAGGCGGTGACAGAAGCCCGCGCCAGCGATGCAACACGCAAGCCGGATCCGGACTACTTCTCACCGCGCTTCATCGCCTTTTTCCAGGGCGGTTAGCACGGTGTTGAAAGCGGAACGGTGGATGCGCTGCGCTTATCCACCCTACGACTGGTCAGCCGGGGTTTTCGTCGCCCCGGCGAACGCCGGGGCCCATTTTGTTCTTGATTGCGTTGCAGAAGATCAAGATGGGTTCCGGCGTTCGCCGGAATGACGAGCAGAAAAGGAACTTCCCCCGGCTCGGCCATGAGCGGCTTCCTGCACGAGTCCCGTTCTCCAAACCGGTTTCAGATCTGCGACACGTCCAGCCGTAGGGTGGCCAAGCGCAGCGCATCCACCGCGAGAGAACGGA
>ERZ795061.2305-NODE-2305-length-17658-cov-7.673976_pt1 | contig 17658 bp, 16 predicted proteins | sample MGYA00375145_ERZ795061 | MGnify/ENA primary metagenome ERZ795061 (study PRJEB30190, sample SAMN05720144) | anaerobic digester metagenome | isolation source: active sludge of municipal wastewater-treating anaerobic digesters | place: USA | collected 2014-12-22 ... | reverse complement strand
GGTATTAGCCAACCTTTCGATTAGTTATCCCCCATTATTGGATACGTTCCGATATGTTACTCACCCGTTCGCCACTCGCCACCAGACCGAAGTCCGTGCTGCCGTTCGACTTGCATGTGTAAAGCATTCCGCCAGCGTTCAATCTGAGCCATGATCAAACTCTTCAGTTTAATTCACAACTATTACTTTTTCCTCAACCATCTTTCGATAGCCAAGGTGGTATTTCGCTTTTGCTTTATTTATCTATAAATAGATAAAGTACTCAAATTCATTTCAAGGTGTGTCATATGATTGTCACTATTACTAGTCACAATTCTATTTACATACTTGTCATAAATCTAAGTGTAAGCACTTGTATTTTCTGAGGCTTAGCTTAAGCCAATCGGTTAAGTTAAATTCAATATATATATCGAACAAGTTAACCGCGCCTAAGTAAGCTCGTCTCAATCCACAAGCACCCACACTTATCAGTTGTTATTTTGTTAAAGAGCCGGTCTAAAAAGTATTTTCTTTCTAGTTATTCGTTAGCGCTTTGCGTTAACGAGGTGCGCATTATACAGAGCTTTCGAAGCGCGTCAATACTAATTTAAAACATTTTTTAATTAATTATTGACGGTCTGTTTTGCTGCATTTCGCTCACTTGTTTTGTTAGCGAAGGCGCGCATTTTACAGGGGCTTTGAATTTGGTCAAGTACTATTTTCGCGTGTTACATAATTATTACAATTACGTGTTTTAATTTGCTCAAAATTTAGGCAAAATTCGCTCGAGAAAAAAATTATGCCCTGGAAGCCTTTGTTTATAAGGCTTCCAGGGCATCAAAAAAGGTTGGGTATCAAATAGCGGGTTAATTTGGTCGCTATTTACACTTAATCAAAGTGTGATTTTTGCAAATTTCCGTTTACCCACCTGCGCCACGACTGTCACACCCTTATTTAAACTTAGGTGTTTATCAGTCACTTTTTCGCTATTGAGTTTTACACCACCCTGCTCAATAGCGCGGTACGCTTCAGAGGTGCTTTCAACAAGGCCTGCTAGTTTGAGCAACTGCGCAATCCCTATGGTTGCAGCGTCTATAGAGATGCTGATCTCTGGCACCTCGTCTGGAATGCCGCCTTTAGCGCGCGTTTGGAAGTCGCTCAATGCTTTTTCTGCATCCGCTTGGCTATGAAAGCGTGTGACGATTTCTTGCGCAAAACGCACTTTAATATTGCGAGGGTTTTCGCCCGCCATCACTTGCGCTTTCCATTGCGCGATGGTTTCCAAGCTTTCAAATGAGAGTAGCTCAACATAGCGCCACATTAATTCATCTGAGATGGACATGATTTTTGCAAAGATGATTTCGGGCGCTTCCGCGATGCCTATATAGTTGCCCAGTGATTTGGACATTTTGTTAACGCCATCCAAACCTTCTAACAGCGGCATGGTGAGTACGCATTGCTGCGCCATGCCAGCTTGCTTTTGTAACTCTCGGCCCATCAATAAATTAAACTTTTGGTCGGTACCGCCCAGCTCGACATCGGCTTTTAGTGCAACCGAGTCGTAGCCTTGCAATAATGGGTATAAAAATTCGTGAATGGCAATCGGCTGGTTGTTCTTATAGCGCTTAGAAAAGTCATCACGCTCTAACATGCGCGCCACGGTGTGGCTCGCCGCCAATTTAAGCATGCCTGCTGCGCCTAACTCTGTCAGCCATTTGGAATTAAACACAACTTCCGTTTGTTCTGGCTTGAGAATCTTAAACACTTGTGCCGTATAAGACTTTGCGTTTTCTTGCACTTGTTCGGCCGTCAAGGGCGGGCGCGTTGCACTTTTGCCAGTGGGGTCACCTATCATGCCGGTGAAGTCGCCAATTAAAAACAATACGTGATGACCAAGCTCTTGAAACTGCCGCAACTTATTAATAAGTACGGTGTGGCCCAAGTGTAGGTCTGGCGCTGTTGGGTCAAAACCTGCCTTTATTCTGAGCGGTTTGCCCTTTTTTAATTTCTCAATCAGCTCTGCTTCAATCAATAGCTCATCAGCACCGCGCTTAATAACAGCGAGTTGCTCGTTAATGTTGAAGCCAACAGTATTAGTAGTCACGTATGAGTATCCTTAAACCATATAGTGCAAAACATGAACTGTTACAGTTCATTTACTTGTTTAAATTGAGTTTTCTGTTATTATCCACAACCGTATTAAACTTTTATAGAGGTCAGCCCGTGAAATTTAACGAGTCTAATCCACATAACAAAGCTTTTAATTACTTTGCCAAAGAAAATCTTTCAAGTCTTTCTGCGCAAAACGCTATTTTAACGCAAATCGCTCATAAAGCTGAACGCAAGCTTAAATTGCGTTGGGTTTTAGCGATTTCGTGCTTGCCTTTATTTGGTATTTACACCGCATTTGGTATTGCACCACAAACCATGGTAGGCAACATTGCCACAGCAATTGTTGTTGAAGAAACAGGCTTGCCTCAACTCAATCACAGCGTGGCAAACGCTGGTGAACAACACTTTTGGTACAAAGAGCGCGTTCTCCGTGACGATACCTTAAACACAATCCTTAGCCGCCTGAACGTGATGAATCGCGATGCGCTTGATTTTATTCGCTCAGATAGCGTTGCTAAAGAAATCGCTTCTTCATTAAGACCAAACCGCAATATTGAAGCGCAAACGGATGCTGATGGCAATTTAATCACGCTTGAATATCAATTAAGTGATGGCCAATTTATTGCCATTCAACACACTGCAGATGGCTATGAAGCCGGCAAAGCGATGCGCGAACTTGAAAGTCGCCCTATATTAAAATCTGCCAAAATTAACAGCTCTTTATTTGGTGCTGCCGATGCTGCAAATATTCCAGAAGCGATTGCAATACAAATTGCGGAACTATTTGAAAGTGAAATAGATTTCAATACGGATTTACGGCGTGGTGACCAGTTTAAAGTGATTTATGAAGGCAGCTATTATCAAGGTGAGCTTATCAAAACTGATAAAATCCTGGCGGCAGAGTTTACCAATAACGGTAAAACGTATCGTGCCGTTGGTTTTAAAGATGCGGCTGGCGAAATGCAATATTACACACCCGAAGGCAAAAGTCTGCATAAATCATTTTTACGTTCACCGCTTGAATTTACGCGAATTAGCTCTGGCTTTAGTTTAGGCCGTTTTCACCCGGTTTTACAAACCCTAAGAGCGCATAAAGGTACGGATTTCGCGGCACCTACCGGCACTGGTGTAAAAGCAGCTGGCGATGCTGTGGTGGATTTTGTTGGTGTTAAAGGCGGCTACGGAAACGTGGTTGTACTCAAGCATGATAACGGCGTAAGTACTGTTTATGGCCATCTATCACGTTTTGCCAATGGGTTGCAAAAAGGTAAAAAAGTAGCGCAAGGCGAAATGATAGCTTACGTTGGCACGACCGGGCTTTCAACTGGGCCACATTTGCATTATGAATTTTTAGTCAATGGTGTTCATCGCGATCCGATGACGGTAGCCTTACCGAAAGATAACGCACTTTCTGGTCAAGACAAACTCGCTTTTGATTTACAAAGCCAGCAATTGACGGCGCAGCTCCAATTATTGGGGTCTAGCAATCTCGCTGCTTTAGACTAAAACAAAAATTTCACATCTATAACAATTTTATTGTCGCAAAATGGTTGGTAAGCTTTTCATCGGACTCATGTCTGGAACCAGCCTAGATGGTGTCGATGTGGCTTTAGTTGAGTTTAATACATTCAACAATCCACATCGCCCTCCTCATGTTATTCAAACGCACTTTGTTCCTTACCCGCCTGCATTACGCGCACAAATTCTAGCCCTACAGCATCCTACTGATAATGAACTTGAAATAACGGCTTTAGCTGGCAACCAACTGGCGCGGCTTTATGCAAATGCAGTGAATGCTTTGCTTACGAAGCAGGCATTATCTTCAAGTAATATTTCAGCCATAGGCTGCCACGGCCAAACCATTCGTCATCAACCTGGGTTTAAAGATGGCACGGGCTTTACGTTGCAAATTGGCAATGCCGCGCTTTTAAGTGAACTTACTGGCATTACGGTTGTAAGTGATTTTCGCAGTCGCGACATTGCGGCAGGCGGCCAAGGTGCGCCGTTGGTCCCCGCCTTTCACCAAGCAGTGTTCTCTCACCCGCAAAAAAATCGTATTTTGGTCAATATTGGTGGCATTGCCAATTTAACGTATCTGCCAAAAACAGATGATGTGCTAAACGCCGTCATTGGCTTTGACTCTGGCCCGGGCAATATGCTGATGGACTATTGGACCAAGTTACACCTAAATCAGGATTACGATACGAACGGCCAATGGGCCGCCACAGGATTAGTGCTAGACCGATTATTGGCAGATATGCTGGCTGAACCTTATTTTGCCCTGCCGCCGCCCAAAAGCACTGGGCGTGACTTGTTTCATGCAGGCTGGTTAAAGCAACATTTACTTTACCCGCATTTACGCCCGCAAGATGTTGCGCGCACATTGGTTGAACTCACCGCTGAAACCATCTTTCAAGCAATCGTCAACACCAGCCTCGCGGTTGATGAAGTCTACCTATGCGGCGGTGGCGCGCATAATACGCTGCTGACGGCGCGTTTAAAAGATAAGTTAGGTAATATTCCCCTTACCACCACTGAGGCCTTAGGCATGGGCGTAGACTGGGTTGAAGCGATTGCCTTTGCCTGGCTGGCCAAGCAAACGCTGGAAGGCAAAACCAGTAGCCTGCCAGAAGTCACCGGCGCTAAAGGCGCACGAATTTTAGGCGCTATTTACCCGCACTAAGCACATTGCCTTTAGGAAACACGGAATTAAGTGAGCGAGCGGGCTGAAGTGCGAGGCGCACGGCGCACAGAAACCGAGATAGTACGGGGTGTACAGCGAGGTTGCGAGCACCGCGCAACGAAGCAATTCACCCGCGCAGACACTTAACTCCGTGTTTCCTTTATAATATGGCAAAAACTAATCGAGTATTTTGCTATGAAATCACCCACAAAACCAACAAAAGTCACCCTCAGCTTTGATAATGGCGCGCCTTCCATTGAGTTACCCATACTCTCCGGCAGCCTTGGCAATGACGTTATTGACATTCGCAGCTTAGCAAAACATGGTATTTTTACTTACGACCCTGGCTTTATGTCTACGGCTGTCTGTAATTCAAGCATCACCTTTATTAACGGTGAAGAAGGTCTGCTGTATTACCGCGGTTACCCGATTGAGCAGCTGGCTGAACATTGCGATTTTATGGAAGTTTCACACCTGCTCATAAACGGTGAACTCCCGACTTCCGTGCAAAAAGAAGAATTCACGCGTACCATCAATAGCCACACCATGGTGCATGACCAACTCACGAATATTTTCAGAGGATTCAGACGTGATGCACACCCGATGGCGGTCATGGTGGGTGTGGTGGGTTCAATGTCAGCGTTCTATCATACCAAAGGGGACATTCATGACGCGCAAAGCCGTGAAATCACTGCGCATCAGTTGCTTGCCAAAGTGCCGACTATCGCCGCATGGAGCTATAAATACAATTTAGGGCAACCTTTCATGTATCCGCAAAACCATCTCAGCTATGCGGAAAATTTTATGTACATGATGTTTGCCACACCTTGCGAAAAATATGAACCCAACCCGATTTTGGCCAAAGCCTTTGATCGTATTCTGATTTTACATGCTGACCACGAACAAAATGCCTCTACCTCAACAGTACGCCTAGCGGGTTCGAGCGGTGCTAACCCGTTTGCCTGTATTGCGGCTGGCATTGCCTCTTTGTGGGGGCCCGCGCATGGTGGCGCAAATGAAGCTACGCTAAAAATGTTAGAAGAAATTGGTGACATTTCACGTATCGGCGAATACATCAAACGCGCAAAAGATAAAACTGATGCGTTCCGCCTCATGGGATTTGGTCACCGCGTATACCGCAATATGGACCCGCGCGCGGCGATTATGCGCAAAACCTGCCACGAGGTACTCGATGAACTCGGTTTGCACAATGACCCGATGTTCAAACTTGCAATGGCACTTGAAAAAATTGCCCTTGAAGATGAATACTTTGTTTCACGCAAACTGTACCCGAACGTCGATTTTTACAGCGGCATTGTGATGCGCGCAATGGGTATTCCTAACAGCATGTTTACCGCTATTTTTGCGCTGGCCAGAACCGCCGGCTGGATTGCGCAATGGTCAGAAATGAACGCCGACCCTGAACACAAAATCGGCCGGCCTAGACAACTTTATATGGGTGAAGCTAGACGCGAACTTGTGCCTATTTCAAACAGAAAATAAGCACTTTTAACCCGCAACCTTTTTCGATGCTCTGGAAGCCTTATAAAAAAGGCTTCCAGAGCATAAATTTTTTCTCGTAGCTTTTAATGGTTGCTTAAGTGATTTTTTTTAGACTAAATTTTGCTGCTTAACGGGCAAAGCCAAGCTGCTTAAATGCCTCAACCATTTCGCGGTGCACCACCCGATAACCTTCTGCATTCGGGTGTACTTGGTCTGATTTTAGCGCCTGATCTGACAACACCTCTGAAAATATTTCTGCAACCAATGGCGTTGCAGTTTCTTCAGCGATATTTTCATAAAGCGGATGGTCAGATAAATTGCCCACTGCAGCCCGAATTGGACTCAACTCAGGGATGGCCAATAACACTGTTGGCACGCGTTGCGTTTTAGCTAACGACAAAATCGCCCGCAAGCTTGCCTCTGTTTCACTTGGCGGCTGGCGCTGTAAAAAATCGTTACCGCCCAGTTCCACAATGAGTAATTTTGGGGCGTGTTTTTCTAACAACTGCGGTAAGCGCGCTAAACCGCCCGTAGCGGTGTCACCCGGCACCCCCGCATTCACCACATGCCAACCTGTCGTTTGCGCAAGTAAACTTGGGTAATCCTCACCCACGTTCGCGCCAGTGCCATAACTCAAACTATCGCCCAAAATAACCACCGTTGCGCCTTTAGGAATGGCAGGGTACTTCTCTCCAGCGCTGCAAGAAGCCAGCAAAATAACCAGCAAACAGATAATTTTTTTCATGCTTTTTTAGGCTCTAATATTAAAAGTTGAAATTATAAAAAGAAAAAGCCAAGCAAAGGCTTGGCTTTTGAACTTATTTTGACACTTTATACAGAGAATGATGAACCACAACCGCAAGTGGTTTGCGCATTCGGATTGCGAATGACAAACTGTGAACCCTGCAAGCTGTCCTGATAGTCAATTTCTGCGCCCATCAAATATTGCAAGCTCATCGGATCAATCAGCAAAGTCACCGTATCTTTCATGACCTGTGTATCGTCTTCGTTCACTTCTTCTTCAAAAGTAAAACCGTATTGAAAGCCTGAGCAACCACCACCGCTCACAAATACGCGCAGTTTTAAATCTGGGCTGCCTTCTTCTTCAATCAGTTCTTTCACTTTTTTTGCCGCATTGTCGGTAAACACCAACGGTGAAGGTATTTCTACGTCTTGTATTTCTGTCATCGTATTCATCTTGTACTCCTAAAATATTCAATAAAATCATTATGCTACTGCGTAGCTTGTTGGTCAACCTAAGTTAGAGATTTGTTTGGTCAATGCCTTCATTTGCGGCCTTTGCACTGTCACCCAAATAAACGAGTTTGCCTTCAATCACCGCGCCCGTATGCATTTCTAGCGACTTGTAATACACATCACCGGTAATATGCGCGGTTGCCTGAAGTTCAATAAAAATACCTGATGTCACCGGCCCTACCACATTGCCGATAATCACGACTTTAGAAGCCGTCACAGCGCCCTCTATACGGCCCTTTTCACCTAATATTAGAGTGCTTGGGCTGGCATTTGGTTCAGTGACGTTGCCACGCACCACGCCATCAACACGCAAACCGCCCGTAAAATGTACGTTTCCTTCTATTCGAGTATCGGCGCCAATCAACGTGTCGATACTATCTTGAATTCTGTTACTTTTTTTAAAAAACATCACATTTCCTATTCTTAAATTCAGTGAGCGATAGGTTTTGAGTATTAAAGCACCATTCACTTAGCTTTTTTTGCCATCATATTCTTATAAAACAATAAGTCTTCTTTTATTTTGATATTTTCGTCTTGCACAAGATTTAGTTCTTGATTCAAGTTAGTTTTCGCCGCCTGCTCAATTTGTAGTTGGCGCTCTGTTTGAATCACTTTGGTATGCAGGTTTTGATTTTCAAGTGTTGCCAGTTTATATTTTTCTGCCAAACTTTTGCCGCCTGCAGCATATTGCCAATAAGCGAGGCCATAACCAACTGCTAAAATACAGGCACTCAAAACCCAACGATAATACCAAGGCCGCTTTGAGCGCACAGCGACTTGTTTTGCCGTCAAGCCGTAATGTCGTCTGATTTTTCTTTTTACTGGCTTCATTTAGCGGCTTATTATCGGACAGAAAAGTTTACGGCAACAGCGGTACAACTTCTAAACCGGCCGTCTCTGGCAAACCAAACATGATGTTCATATTTTGTACTGCCTGCCCTGCCGCACCTTTCACTAAATTATCTTGAACCACAACCAGCGTTAAATAATCAGTGCCTGCGTGTTGGTGTAAGGCGATGCGGATTTGGTTTGAGCCACGCACTGACCGTGTTTCAGGCAAAACCCCTGCTGGTAATACATCAACAAAACGCTCATGCTGGTAACGTGCTTCAAACAACGCCTGCAAATCTACCGACTTTGCAATGTCAGACAGTTTAACGTAAATGGTTGATAACATGCCACGAATCATCGGAATCAAATGCGGCACAAAAATAAACTGCACATCGTTGCCAGCTAACTGCGTAAGCTGCGCATGAATTTCAGGGTGATGGCGGTGGCCGCTCACGCCATAGGCTTTCATGTTGTCACTAGCTTCTGCAAATAACGTGGCGACTTCTGCTTTTCTGCCCGCACCCGACACACCAGACTTTGAATCAGCAATGATTGGGGCAGAAAAATCAATCAAGCCATGCTCCAGTAGCGGCGCCAAGCCTAGCAATACGGTGGTTGGATAACAGCCAGGGTTACCAATCACCTGCGCCGATTTTATTTGTTCACGATAAAGCTCAGGAATGCCATACACCGCCTCACGCAACACTGCTGGGCAACTATGCGGCATTTTGTACCATTTTTCAAACACTGCAGTATCTTGCAGGCGAAAGTCTGCCGCCAAATCAATCACTTTTACTTTAGCTTCCAGTAATGCCTCGGCCTGACGCATCGCCACGCCATGCGGCGTTGCAAAAAATACGACATCGCAGTCATTGAGGTTAGCAGTGGCTGGGTCCGTAAACTTCAAATCAACATAGCCACGTAAACTTGGAAACATCTCAGCAACCGGCAAACCAGCCTCACCCCTTGAGGTGATAGCGGTTAATGTGGCGTTAGGATGCACGCTGAGCAAACGCAATAGTTCTACGCCGGTATAACCCGTACCGCCGACAATACCAATTTTAATTTTTTTATTGTTTTCCATCATTTTGCCAAAAATAAACACCCATGCATTTCATCAATCTTGATTATAAAGGCTTACGCGTAAGCTTGAAATAAAAATGCACACAAAATAAAAATGCACACAAAATAAAAAAGGCCGCAAAAGCGACCTTTTTTAAACCTATCCGCCTTAAATTAGCGTTTAGAGAATTGTTTACGACGACGCGCTTTGCGTAAGCCCACTTTTTTACGCTCAACTTCACGTGCATCGCGCGTTACAAAACCCGCATGCGATAACGCGCTTTTCAAGTTAGCATCAAAATCAATCAACGCACGGGTAATACCATGACGCACCGCACCTGCTTGACCAGACTCGCCGCCACCAATCACGTTTACCATGATGTCAAAGCTTGCTAAGTTGTTGGTGAGTTCTAATGGCTGACGCAAAATCATGCGTGATGTCACGCGTGAGAAGTATTCGTCCACTGGCTTATCGTTTACAACGATATTGCCTTTACCTGATTTTAAGAACACGCGCGCTACTGAACTTTTGCGGCGGCCTGTACCGTAATTGTATTTACCGATCATCTTATTTATCCTTAGATTTTCAATGCTTGCGGTTGTTGTGCCGCGTGTTCATGCTTGTCGCCAGCATAAACTTTCATTTTTTTAATCATTGCGTAACCTAATGGACCTTTAGGTAGCATACCTTTAACCGCTTTTTCTAATGCGCGACCAGGAAACTTGTCTTGCATTTTAGAGAAAGTCGTTGTGCTAATACCACCTGGGTAGCCTGAGTGGCTATGATAAAGCTTACCGTCAGCCTTATTCCCGGTAACTTTCATTTTGTCGGCATTAATCACGACAATATAATCACCCGTATCAACGTGAGGTGTATAAATCGTTTTATGTTTACCGCGTAAACGGTGTGCAACCGCGCTAGCTAAACGGCCTAGCACTAAGTCTGTGGCATCTACCACAAACCAATCGCGCTTCACTTCGTGTGACTTTGCTGAGAAGGTTTTCATTGTCTTATCAATACTATGAGCTAAAAAAATTAAGAGGCGGATTTTATGCTGAATCACACTTGTTTGTCAAACACTATGTTGTGCTTTTATTATCTCGCTACAGGTAAATGATGATACTACATGAAATAATGGGTGAAATAATGGGCAACCAAGCCCACAAACACGGCAAAACCAAACCAATTGTTATGCAAAAACGCTTTGAAGCACTGTGATTTTTCGCGCGCTTTAATTAAGCGGTAATGATAGATTGCCACTACTGCAGCTACGCCAAGCCCGCCATAAAATCCATAGCCCAGTGCCAGTTGCTGGCCTGCAATCACGAGCAATAATAAAGTTGCCGCATAGCACAACATAACCGCCAGCACATCAAACCGACCAAACGTAATCGCCGAAGACATAATACCGATTTTTAAATCATCGTCCCGATCCACCATGGCGTATTCAGTATCGTATGCAATTGCCCAAAAAATATTTGCTGCCATTAAAAGCCAGACAACCGTTGGCACATTGCCAGTAGTCGCAGCAAAGGCCATGGGAATACCCATACCAAATGCAATGCCCAAATAGGCTTGCGGAATCGCCAAAAATCGTTTGGTAAGCGGGTAGGTCGCGGCAAAAAACAATGCTGCAAATGAAATATAAATTGTTAGCCTGTTCATCAAACACACTAAACCGAAGGCCGCTAAACACAAGCCTGCAGCAAGCCAGTAGGCCTCTTTTTTGCTCACTTCATTGGTAATCAGCGGGCGATGTTTGGTGCGCTCAACCAAGCCATCAAATGGGTGGTCGGCTAGGTCATTCATTACGCAACCAGCGCTACGCATTAGCACCGTGCCTGTGATAAAAATCAGCACGATAATCCAATCGGGCTTGCCATTGCCTGCAATTAACAACGCCCAAAGCGTAGGCCACAACAGCAATAAAATGCCAATAGGCTTATCTAGTCGCATCAAACGCTCGTAGGCATTAATTTTTTTGTTAAGTTGTTGTAGATTCATTGGTCTAATAACTGCGGCAAAAATACTTCTGTCACTAAAATATTAGCGCAATTTAGATGAAATATCGAACGCCGCGCCCATAAATAGGCAGGCTTATCAGCGAGATGAGACGCCGCCAATCGATAAAGTGCGTGATTGGGTAATAATTTTTTATAGCTTAACGGCGTGCGTTTCACTTTTGGATTGGCAAATAAAGTTGCGCCTAACGGCTTGTTGCCTAGCTTACCTAGCCCATACCATGCACCGCGCAAGCTGGCTTGCGGCAATACACTATGCGCAAATACCACCGGCTGCTGATTGCCTAACAGCAACACCTCGCGCACTAAAGCGCGCTTATGGGGCTTTGATTGCAACAAACCTGCCTCATCATCCAGCGGTTTTGCGTCCTCTAAACGCACGGTTTGTACCGCAAAATTGGCATAGCTCCGCTGCAAACGCGCGGTGAGAGAGCCTGTTTCTATCAACCAAGAAACAAACGCGCCACTTGCAAAAGGTTTGCGTAGCCAACGGCTACGTTCACTGGAATAATGTTGCTGAATTTTCACAGCCGAATTATCGCATAAGTCTTCGTGCGCTGAATGTCGCGAACATCACGGTAGTCATTTCACTGTTATCGATAGGGCTGTTTACTCATCATGCTGGTCAGCAAAACAGGTCAACTTTTATGATAAATAAAGTGCTTTTTATGCCAATTTTCACATACAACCTTTTTTGATGCCCTGAGAGCCTTTATTTATAAGGCTCTCAGGGCATTGTTTTTTGCTCGGGCGTTTTGAAGTGAAATTACATTCGATGATTGCTATTTTATTTCTGCAAAATTATCTTTATTTTTTAGCTAAACTTTCACTAAATCTGCCGCACTTGCCAACCATCTCTCCAAATGTTTTTCAACCGCTGCTGGATATTGTTGAATTAAATCATCCGCACAATTTTTGGCAGCCTGCAACAAATCCGCATCGCGGTTCAAATCCGCAATTTTGAGCATCGGCACACCACTTTGGCGTGTACCTAAATATTCTCCTGGGCCACGCAAATTTAAATCAGCTTGGGCAATGGCAAAACCGTCATTACTCTCGTAAATCACTTTTAGTCTCGCCCGTGCGGTTTCAGATAGTTTATTTTGGTAAAGCAAAATACAAGTGCTTTTAGTAGCGCCCCGCCCCACGCGACCCCGCAATTGATGCAGTTGGCTCAACCCCATGCGTTCAGCGTGTTCTATGACCATTAAACTGGCATTGGGAACGTCCACGCCCACTTCTATCACCGTGGTGGCCACTAATAATTGCAAAGTGTTTGCACTAAACTGCGCCATTACCGCTTGTTTTTCCGCGGGTTTCATGCGGCCGTGGATTAAACCGATTTTTAATTCAGGAAATTCACTTTGCATTAACGCGTAAGTGTCGTTAGCGGTGGCGAGCTGCAAGGCTTCTGATTCTTCAATTAGCGGGCAAACCCAATAGGCTTGGCTACCTGCCAAGCAAGCTTCACGCACGCGTTGCAAAATTTCTTCGCGACGCTCATCTGAAACTAATTTCGTCACAATGGGCGTGCGGCCGGGCGGCAATTCATCAATCACTGAAACATCTAAATCGGCGTAATAGCTCATCGAAAGCGTACGTGGAATGGGTGTGGCGGACATCATGAGCTGGTGCGGCTCTGGTTCGCCTTTTTTACGCAAGGCTAGCCGTTGTTGCACACCAAAGCGGTGTTGCTCATCAATAATGGCTAAGCCTAGCTTTTTAAACTGCACGGCTTCTTGAAACAACGCGTGTGTGCCAACGACCATCTGCGCATAGCCTTGAGCAATGGCTTGCAAAGCTGCCTCACGCTCTTTTTTAGTTTGGCTGCCCGTCAGCCACGCAATGCTGATATTTAGCGGTGTAAGCCAGCCTAACATTTTTTGATAATGCTGTTCGGCCAAAATTTCAGTGGGCGCCATCAGCGCCACTTGCCAACCATTTTCAATCGCTTGCAGTGCGGCCATGCAAGCCACAATGGTTTTGCCACTGCCCACATCGCCTTGCAACAGGCGTTGCATGGGATGATGTTGTGTCAAATCCCGCTCAATTTCTACCGCTACTTTTTGCTGTGCCTGCGTGAGCGCAAACGGCAAACTTTTGAGCAAACTGGAAACTAATTTTTTAGAAGGCGCAAAAGCCGGCGCATTCACGCTACGACGGCGCGCATAATGTTTGCGCATGGAAAGTTGTTGGGCGAGCAGCTCATCAAATGCTAACCGTTGCCATTCTAGGGTGGTTTTATTCTCTAAGGCTTGCAAGTCAGCATCGGGCGGCGGGTGATGCAACGCTTTTAAACTGGCCGCAAAACTTGGTAAATTGAGCTTGGCATATACACTAGCAGGTAATGTTTCGTGCAAGCCATTGTGCACGAGTGCAATTGATATAGCCTTGCGCAAGCTCGCCTGCGTTAAACCTGCTACAGTGGGGTAAACAGGCGTTAAGGTTTCTGCCACCTCGGTTTTTTCACCCACCTTTTTGCAAGTGGGATGCACCATTTCATAGCCAAAATAACCATGACGTACTTCACCGTAAACACGGAGGTGGCTTCCCTCTTTTAGCATTGCAATTTGGCTGGGGTAAAAATGTAAAAACCGCAATGTAAGTTGTCCGCTTGCGTCTTCTAATCGCGCTATCAAGGCTTTTCGCGGCTTGTAAGTGACTTCCATATGCACAATTTCACCCTCAACCAACGCGGCCTCGCCTAGCCGTAAATCTCTTACTACTGTGATATGCGTTTCATCGATATAACGTAGCGGTAAATGCAATAGCAATGCTTGCAACTGACTAATGCCAAGCTTATTTAAACTTGCGAGCAACGGTTTGCTAAACGTTTTGAGGGTTGAAAGTGCTGTCATATCAACAGTAAAAGCTCGGTTAATGCATTACTGTGTGCGGGTAAACTGGCGATTATTGTGAAACCTGCTGTGTGCCATTTGCCGTTGAGTTGCCTTTGGCGCGGTTGATGCGGACTACGTTGGGGACTTTGCGTAACGCACGCATGAGCTCTGCAAGATGCACACGATCACGCACTTGCACGGTAAAATTAAGCCCCGTATACACGCTGTTGTCAGATTCCTCCATGCTCACATTGTCAATATTAGAGCCAGCCTCTGCGATAATGGCGGCAATCATCGCCAGCATGCCGGGTTTATTTTCTGCCACCAGTTTGAGGTTTACTTTAAACAAACGTTTGCTATCTGAATCCCATTCAACATCCAGCCATTTTTCTGGGTCCAAGCTAAATTTTCTGATGGCTGGGCAATCATGCGTATGAATGATTAAACCTTTATCTTTGTTGATAAAACCAAGAATCGGGTCACCCGGGATGGGTCGGCAGCACGAGGCAAATTGCACACTCATGCCCTCAGACCCGCGAATGGTAATGGTGTTAAGCGGCTTTTTGTTGGCCTTGCCAAATAATTTGCCAAAGAGTTTGCTCACCACGCCCACTGTTTCATCCGTAGGCTGCTTGTCATCGATAGCCAATAATTGATGTGCCACCATAACACTCTGCCGCTTGCCTAAGCCAATGTCGGTCAGAATGTCTTGTTTATTTTTTACACTGTAGTCACGAATGAGCTTTTCCCATTGTTTTTCTTTTACGGCAGAAGGCTCCACATGCATGGCGCGCAAGGCTTGATTCAACATACGCTCACCAATGTGTGTCGATTCTTCTGACTGCATGGTTTTAAGATAATGCCGAATATGCGAACGCGCTTTGCCCGTTTTCACGTAATTCAACCAAGCGGCATTCGGTTTAGATAATGCCGCCGTGATAATTTCCACATGGTCACCATTTTTTAACTCTGTCCGTAGTGGCGCTAATTCTTGATTGATTTTGACGGCCACGCAACTATTGCCCACATCGGTATGTACTGCATAAGCAAAATCTACCGCCGTTGAGCCACGTGGGAGCGCCAGAATTTTGCCTTTGGGCGTAAACACATAAACTTCATCGGGGAAAAGATCAACCTTGATATGCTCTAAGAACTCAAGCGAATCAACACTTTCCGATTGGATTTCCAGCAGGCGCTGTAGCCACTGATGCGTTTGCTGTTGTAATGCGGTGAGTTCAGCGTCGCTGGACTTATACAGCCAATGCGCCGCAACGCCCGCGTTAGCCACATTATGCATGTCAATGCTGCGAATTTGCACTTCTATGGGCGTGCCAAACGGGCCAAACAACGTAGTATGGAGCGATTGATAGCCGTTGGCTTTTGGAATGGCGATATAGTCTTTGAACTTACCTGGAATTGGCTTAAAAAGGCCGTGCAACGCACCCAGTGTTAAATAACAAGTGGGTAAATCTTTCACCACTACGCGAAAACCGTAAATATCATAAATTTGCGAAAATGAATTGGTTTTACCCGCCATCTTTTTGTAGATGCTATAAAGGTGTTTTTCTCGGCCGGTAACCTCGGCTTCTATGCCGGCTTCCTTGAGTTTACTTTGTATGCTTTCAAGAATTTTGCTAATCACTTCTTTGCGATTACCGCGCGCAGCTTTAATCACCTGCGTCAGCACGCGGTAGCGCATGGGGTAGAGCGCTTTAAAGCTTAAATCTTCAAGCTCTTGATAAATTAAATTTAAACCCAGGCGGTTAGCAATGGGCGCATAAATTTCTAAGGTTTCTTTGGCAATACGCTTGCGCGATTCGGGCTTCATGGCGGTGAGCGTTTGCATGTTGTGCAGTCTGTCAGCCAATTTAACTAAAATCACCCGCACGTCCTGGCTCATTGCCAGCAACATTTTTCTAAAGTTTTCTGCCTGTGCTTGGCTAGCACTTTGAAATTCGATTTTATCGAGCTTGGTCACACCATCGACCAATTCAGCGACTTGTGCGCCAAATTTGTCTTTAATTTCTTGGGCAGTAATGGCTGTATCTTCCACCACATCGTGCAATAACGCTGCAAGAATGGTCGGCACATCCATGTGCAAATCGGCCAAAATACAAGCCACAGACACAGGATGCGTAATATAGGGTTCGCCCGTTTTACGCACCACGCCATCATGCGCGACGAAGGCAAAGCGATAAGCCTCGCGGACTAAAGTAACGTCCTGAGGCTTAAGATATTGCTTAAGGAGTATGGTAAGTGCTGAATCTTCACTGTCTGCTGGCAGCAAAGGGGCTTGCGCAAGTATCGCTAAAGCTGAATTTTCTAAATCAGCTTTTGATGTGTCCACCTGAGAATGTTTTGCGGTTTTGGGCATCGCATGTTCACCGCGCGCTGCAATTTAGCGTGGCTGTAAAATCTCGACGCCAACTTTACCAGCGGCGATTTCACGTAACGCTAATACCGTGGTTTTATCGCGCAAGCCTTGTGTGTTGATGAGCGGCTCAGCGCCATTATGCAATTGACGGGCACGGTAAGCGGCCACTAACGTTAATTAAAAACGGTTTGGAATTTGGTCTAAACAATCATCTACTGTAATACGTGCCATGGTGTTTCCTATTGAATAAAGTAAAAATCTTGAAGAAGCTAAGTCAGAGATTGAATCAAACTTGCATAGCGCTGTAGCTGTTCCATGCCTCTTAGCCGTTGCGCGCGAATGATTGCGCTAATGTCTTGAAGTGCTACATCAAAATCATCATTGATTGTAACATAATCAAACGCACTTACATGCCGCATTTCCTCGCGGGCGGCGGCCACGCGTTTAGCAATGACTTCTGCACTGTCTTGCGCGCGCCCAGTCAGCCTGCGTTCTAGCGCCTCAATCGAAGGTGGCAAAACAAAAATACTGGTTGCTTGTGGAAACAAACGGCGAACTTGCTCAGCGCCCTGCCAATCAATTTCCAATACCAAATCAAAGCCCGCTTTTAGTGGCCCTTCCACCGCAGCTTGCGATGTGCCGTAACGGGCATCGTGTACTTGCGCGCTCTCTAAAAACCGCGCTTCGCCCAGCATGCTTAAAAATGTTGCGTCATCTACAAAATGATAATCCACCCCGTCTATTTCACTGGCTCTAGGCTTGCGTGTGGTGTGCGAGATTGAAAGCTTTAATTGTGAATCTTTTGCTAACAACGCTTTTATCAGGCTGGTTTTACCCGCACCAGAAGCCGCTGTTATGATAAATAAATTGCCTGTTGTCATCGTAAATTCTTTTGCACTTTTGTATTTTAAAATCATACCATTTTTACTGGGTATTTTGCGATGCGCAAAACTTCTGACGCATCACAATATTCGGCACTCAAAAACGATGTTTTA
>ERZ795061.2300-NODE-2300-length-17683-cov-15.117710_pt1 | contig 17683 bp, 7 predicted proteins | sample MGYA00375145_ERZ795061 | MGnify/ENA primary metagenome ERZ795061 (study PRJEB30190, sample SAMN05720144) | anaerobic digester metagenome | isolation source: active sludge of municipal wastewater-treating anaerobic digesters | place: USA | collected 2014-12-22 ... | reverse complement strand
CCGTCTTGATGCTGATGCCCAGGTCGTCGGCGATCTGCTTGTTCAGGCGGCCGGCGACGATGCGCTCGAGCACCTGCGCCTCGCGTGTGGTCAGGCGCGACAGCAGCGCGTCGCGGCTGGCGGCCTCCTGGTGCTGGCTGAAGGCGGCGCGCGCGCTGTCGAGCATGCGCTCGACCAGGCCGAGCAGCTCTTCTTCCTTGAAGGGCTTCTCGATGAAGTCCATCGCGCCCTTCTTCATCGTCGTCACCGCCATCGGCACGTCGCCGTGGCCGGTGATGAAGACGATGGGCAGCGGCGAGCTGCGCTCCATCAGCCGGTCCTGGAGTTCGAGGCCGCTCATGCCGTCCATGCGGATGTCGGCGATCAGGCAGGCCACCTCGCGCGGGTCGAAGCGCGACAGGAAGGACTCGGCCGAGTCGAAGCACTTGACGCGGTAGTCCTTGCCCTCGAGCAGCCACTGCAGCGAGTCACGCACGGCCTCGTCGTCGTCGACGACGTAGACGGTGCCCTTCTTGGGTATCAGGCTCATGGGACGGCGGTGGAGTGGGTGGTCGCGGCCTTGGCCGTCGGTTCAGCTTCGCTGCGCGAGATATCGACCGGCAGCGTGAACGAGAAACGGCAGCCCACGACGGTCTCGCCATTGTAGAGGTTCTGCGCCTTGATCCGGCCGCGGTGGCTCTCGATGATCGAGCGGCACAGCGACAGGCCGATGCCCAGGCCGTCGGTCTTGGTCGAGAAGAATGCCTCGTACATGCGGGCGATCACCTCTTCCTTGAGGCCGGGGCCCATGTCGGTCACCGTGAACTCGATCACACCCCCTTCTTCGGGGGTGTGCCGCGGCACCACGCGCAGTTCGATGTTGCGCCGCTTGGGCGGCAGCTGCGCGTTGTCGATCGCTTCGGCGGCGTTCTTCACCAGGTTGAGCACGACCTGCTCGATCAGGATCGGGTCGACCATCAGCATCGGCAGCCGCTGCGCCACGTAGGTCGTGATCGCCACGTTGCGCCGGCGCAGCTCGATGCCGGCGAGGTCGATCGCGTCCTCGACGATGGCCTTGGCCTGCGCCGGCTGGCGCTGCGGCTCGCTGCGTTTCACGAAGGCGCGGATGCGGTGGATGATCTGCCCGGCGCGCTGCGCCTGGCGCGCGGTCTTCTCCAGCGCCGCGATCAGGTCGTCCTTCGAGATCGCCTCGTTGCGCACCCGCGTGACCATGCCGTTGCAGTAGTTGGTGATGGCGGTCAGCGGCTGGTTCAGCTCGTGCGCCACCGACGAGGCCATCTCGCCCATCGTCACCAGCCGGCTCGTCACCTGGGCTTTCTCGGCCTGGTGGGCGGCCAGGTTCTCGGCATTGCGGCGCGCCGTGATGTCGGTGGCGATGAGCATCTGCGCCAGGCGGCCGTCGGTCCATTGGAGGTAGCGCGTGCGCACGTCGAACCACTTGCGCAGCGGCTCGATGAGCACCTCGCGCGAATCGGAGCCTGCTTCGGTGAGCTCGGTGGTGGGCAGGCCGCCGAGCGACTCGATGGTGTCGCCGAATTCACTGTTCGCGAAGGGCGAGGGCTCGCCACCGGCCAGCAACGCATGGCCGCGTGCGTCTGCGCCGAACCACAGCCGGTAGGAGCGATTGGCGAACAGCAGCTCCGACTGCTGCACCGACAGCACCGACACCGCCGCGTCCAGCCCTTCGAGCACGGTGGTGAAGCGCTCGTGCGAGGCGGAAAGCTGGTCGCGGATGCGCTTGGCCTCGGTGATGTTGGTCATCGAGGTCATCCAGCCGGTCTGCTGGCCCTTCGGGTCGATCAGCGGCGAGACGTACATGCGCGAGTCGAACACCGAGCCCTCCTTGCGCATCACCTTCACCTCGATGCCGCCGGCCGGGCTGCGGCCCTGAAGCTCCTGCTGCAGCAGGCGGTTGTTCTCCTCGAAACGATCCGGCGGCCAGTACGGGAAGGGTGGCCGGCGGCCGATCAGTTCCGACTCGAGGAAGCCGGTCATCGCGCAGAACGCCGGGTTCACGTAGGTGATGCGGCCTTCCATGTCCATGGCCCGCATGCCGGTGAGCATGGAGTTCTCCATGGCGCGCCGGAAGTTCGTCTCCGACACCAGCGCGCTCTGCATCTGCACGCGCCGGCGCATGTGGCGCCAGGTTCCCAGCAGCATCCACACCGTCAGGACCGACAGCGCGGCGACCATCCAGAAAAGCGTGTTGCCGATCAGGCCGATCGAGGTGCGGTAGCCCTGGCCGCGCAGGAACAGGCCGTTGCCGGCCGGCGCAACCGGCACGTCGTGGACGATCTGCGCGCACCGCGAGGCGACGCCGGGCATGGCGCTGACGGTGCTGGCCAGGGTGCGGTCGTTGGCGTCGAGCAGCGCGATGGCGTGGCGGTTCGACACCTCCGCCGGCACGAAGTAGCGCACCAGGCTCTCGACCGAGTACTCGGCCACCAGCGAGCCGGCGAAGGCGGCGCGGTCGATCAGCGGCACGTGGATCTGGAAGACCGCGTTGCCGTTGCGGTCGCTGAACGGCCGCGAGTACACCGGCTGGCGCAGTTCGCGCGCAGCGTCGAAGGCGCTCTCGGGCTCGGCGGGGCGCTGCGTGCCGGCTGGTTCGACAAGCGCGCCGGTCTCGGCCTGGAAGGTGGTCGCCGAATAGCTCGCACGCCGCGCCCGGTTGGCGCCGATCCACACCAGGCTGGTGATCTCCGGCCGCTCGCGGGTGAACGAGGCCGCCTGGCCGAGAAAGTCCTCCTGGTCGATGCTGCGCGTGCCGATCTCGCGCGCGATGCGCACGAGCTGCTCCTGGTTCTCGATCAGGCGCAGCCGGATCTGCTGTTGGGCGATCTCGGTGTCGCGCTTCACCGAAGCCTGCTCACGCTCCAGTTCCTCATTGCGCAGGTACCAGAAGGCCGTGATGATCGCCGCGAGGAAGAGCAGCACCGACACCAGCGGGCCCAGCGTGGCGTAGCGGTCCTGGCGGGCCGGCGACTGGCGGCGCCACCAGCGCCCGAACAAGCGCTGCGGCCAGCCTTTCGCGGTTTTCGCGGGGGCCGCGACGTCGTGGACGGGTTGCATCTGCGCATTATCGGCGGGCGGGCCTTTCGGGCCGGTCACCGGCCCCTGCGGCCCCTGTGCTGAGGGCCTCAAGAAAGCTTGTCCGTTCCATATTACGAAACTCGATCGCACTATTTGAAAAATGATTTGTGTTGTGCGACACTCGCGGCCATCCGAAAAACCACCCCCTGGAGACAAGCATGTCAGCAGTGCCTGATTCGTTCCTCGGTGCGGCCGCCAACGATGCGGACGCGCAGGAAACCCGCGAGTGGCTCGACGCCCTGTCCGCCGTCATCGGCACGGAAGGCGGCGATCGCGCCCACTTCCTGCTCGAGCAACTGATCGACCACGCGCGCCAGGCCGGCATCGATGTGCCGTTCTCGGCCAACACCGCGTACGTCAACACCATTCCGGCCGACCAGGAAGAGCGCTCGCCCGGCAACATCGAGATCGAGGAGCGCCTGCGCACCTACATGCGCTGGAATGCGATGGCGATGGTCGTGAAGGCCAATCGCCTGCACCCCGCAGATGGCGGCGACCTCGGCGGCCACATCTCCAGCTTCGCGTCGCTGGCGACGATGTTCGGCACCGGCTTCAACCACTTCTGGCACGCCGAGAGCGAAGGCCACGGCGGCGATCTGCTCTACATCCAGGGCCACAGCGCGCCCGGCGTCTACGCGCGCGCCTACATGGAAGGCCGCATCAGCGAGGAGCAATTGCTGAACTTCCGCCAGGAAGTCGACGGCAAGGGAATCTCCAGCTACCCGCACCCGAAGCTGATGCCCGAGTTCTGGCAGTTCCCGACCGTCTCGATGGGCCTGGGCCCGCTGATGGCGATCTACCAGGCGCGCTTCCTGAAGTACCTGCACGCGCGCGGCATCGCCGACACCGCCAACCGCAAGGTCTGGGTGTTCTGCGGCGACGGCGAGATGGACGAGCCCGAATCGCTGGGCGCCATCGGCCTGGCGGCGCGCGAGAAGCTCGACAACCTGGTCTTCGTCATCAACTGCAATCTGCAGCGCCTGGACGGCCCGGTGCGAGGCAACGGCAAGATCATCCAGGAACTCGAAAGCGAATTCCGTGGCTCCGGCTGGAACGTCATCAAGCTGCTGTGGGGCAGCTACTGGGACCCGCTGCTCGCCCGCGACAAGGACGGCATCCTGCGCAAGGTGATGATGGACGTGGTCGACGGCGACTACCAGGCGATGAAGGCCAACGACGGCGCTTTCGTGCGCAAGAACTTCTTCGGCCGACACCCGAAGCTGCTGGAGATGGTTGCCAAGATGAGCGACGAAGACATCTGGCGCCTGCAGCGCGGCGGCCACGATCCGCAGAAGGTCTACGCCGCGTTCCATCGCGCCAACAGCCACCAGGGCCAGCCGACCGTCATGCTGATCAAGACGGTCAAGGGCTTCGGCATGGGCAAGAGCGGCGAGGGCAAGAACACCGCGCACCAGACCAAGAAGCTGATCGACGAGGACGTGCGCGCCTTCCGCGATCGTTTCAACATGCCGATCCCGGACGATCAGCTGGCGGACATCCCGTTCTACAAGCCGGCCGACGACACACCCGAGATGCGCTACCTGCACGAGCGCCGCAAGGCGCTCGGCGGCTACCTGCCGCACCGCCGCACCAAGGCCGACGAGCAGTTCACCGTGCCGGCACTCGACACCTTCAAGGCCGTGCTCGAGCCCACCGCCGAGGGCCGCGAGATCAGCACCACGCAGGCCTACGTGCGCTTCCTGACGCAGCTGCTGCGAGACCAGGCGCTGGGCCCGCGCGTCGTGCCCATCCTGGTCGACGAGGCACGCACCTTCGGCATGGAGGGCCTGTTCCGCCAGATCGGCATCTACAACCCCGCGGGGCAGCAGTACACGCCGGTCGACAAGGACCAGGTCATGTACTACCGCGAGGACAAGGCCGGCCAGATCCTGCAGGAAGGCATCAACGAGGCCGGCGGCATGGGCTCGTGGATCGCCGCGGCGACGTCGTACTCGACGAACAACCGCATCATGGTGCCGTTCTACGTTTACTACTCGATGTTCGGCTTCCAGCGCATCGGCGACATGGCCTGGGCGGCGGGCGACATGCAGGCGCGCGGCTTCCTGCTCGGCGGCACCTCGGGCCGCACGACGCTGAACGGCGAAGGCCTGCAGCACGAAGACGGCCACAGCCACATCCTGGCCGGCACGATCCCGAACTGCATCTGCTACGACCCGACCTTCGCGCACGAGGTCGGCGTGATCCTGCACCACGGCCTCAAGCGCATGGTGGAGAAGCAGGACAACGTCTACTACTACCTCACGCTGCTCAACGAGAACTACCCGATGCCGGGCCTGAAGGCCGGCACCGAGGAGCAGATCATCAAGGGCATGTACCTGCTCGAAGAGGGCAAGAAGAAGACGCCGCGCGTCAACCTGCTGGGCAGCGGCACCATCCTGCGCGAATCGCAGGCCGCCAAGGAGCTGCTCGAGAAGGACTGGGGCGTGGCCGCCAACGTGTGGAGCTGCCCGAGCTTCAACGAGCTGGCGCGCGACGGCCAGGACGCCGAACGCTGGAACCTGCTGCACCCGACGGACAAGCCGCGCGTCCCCTTCGTCACGCAGCAGCTCGAGCCGCACGCCGGCCCGGTGGTGGCGTCGACCGACTACATGAAGAACTTCGCCGAGCAGATCCGCGCCTACATCCCGAAGGGCCGCGCCTACAAGGTGCTGGGCACCGACGGTTTCGGCCGCAGCGACTTCCGCAGCAAGCTGCGCGAGCACTTCGAGATCAACCGCCACTACATCGTCGTCGCCACGCTGAAGGCGCTCGCCGACGAGGGCAGCGTGCCGGCGACCAAGGTCGCCGAGGCGATCAAGAAGTACGGCATCAACACCGAGAAGATCAACCCGCTGTACGCATAAGAACGAATACGGAGACACGCCATGGCATTGGTGGAAGTAAAGGTCCCGGACATCGGTGACTTCAAGGACGTCGAGATCATCGAACTGCTGGTCAAGCCCGGCGACACGGTGAAGGCGGAACAGAGCCTGCTGACCGTCGAGTCGGACAAGGCATCGATGGAGATCCCGTCGTCGCACGCCGGGGTCGTCAAGGAGATGAAGGTCAAGCTGGGCGACAAGGTCAACGAGGGCACGCTGGTGCTGGTGATCGAGGCCGAAGGCGCTGCGGCGCCCGCGGCTGCGCCGGCCGCGACCGCTGTGGCTCCTGCTGCCGCACCGGCTGCACCGTCTGCAGCAGCGCCCGCCGCGGCCGCGCCGGCCGCCAGCAGCGGCCCGGTCGAGGTGCTCGTGCCCGACATCGGCGACTTCGACGAGGTCGCGGTGATCGAGCTGTTCGTCAAGCCCGGCGACACCATCAAGGTCGAGCAGAGCCTGATCACCGTCGAGAGCGACAAGGCCTCGATGGAGATCCCGTCGTCGCACGCCGGCGTGGTCAAGGAAGTGCGCGTCAAGCTCGGCGATAAGGTCCGCAAGGGCAGCGTGGTGGCGATCGTCGAGGCCAGCGGTGGCGCGGCTGCGCCGGCCGCGGCACCGGCCACTGCAGCAGCGGCTGCGCCTGCGGCGGCGACGGCCACCGTGCCGGCCGCCGGTCGCGGCTCGCCCACCGCGGCCTTGCCGATGCACGAACCTGCCGCGGCCAAGGGCACGCTGCCGCACGCTTCGCCGACGATCCGCCGGCTGGCGCGCGAACTCGGCGTGCCGCTGGACGAGGTCAAGGGCAGCGGCCCGAAAGGCCGCATCACGCAGGACGACGTGCAGGGCTTCGTCAAGGGCGTGATGGCCGGTGCCGTGCAGACGCAGGCGCAGAAGGCCAAGGCACCTGCGGGTGCTGCCGCTTCGGGCGGCGCGTTCCCGGGCCTGCTGCCCTGGCCGCAGGTCGACTTCGCCAAGTTCGGCCCGGTCGAGCGCAAGGATCTCTCGCGCATCAAGAAGATCAGCGGCGCCAACCTGCACCGCAACTGGGTGGTGATCCCGCACGTCACCAACCACGACGATGCCGACATCACCGAGCTGGAAGCCTTCCGCGTTCAATTGAACAAGGAGAACGAGAAGAGCGGCATCAAGGTCACGATGCTCGCCTTCCTGATCAAGGCTTCGGTGGCCGCGCTGAAGAAGTTCCCCGAGTTCAACGCCTCGCTGGATGGCGAGCAGCTCGTGCTCAAGCAGTACTTCCACATCGGCTTCGCGGCCGACACGCCCAACGGCCTGATGGTCCCGGTGATCAAGGACGCCGACAAGAAGGGTGTCTTCCAGATCAGCCAGGAGATGGGCGAACTCGCCAAGAAGGCGCGCGACGGCAAGCTCAGCCCCGCGGAGATGAGCGGCGGCTGCTTCTCGATCTCGTCGCTGGGCGGCATCGGCGGGCGCTACTTCACGCCGATCATCAACGCGCCGGAGGTGTCCATCCTCGGCGTGTGCAAGAGCAGCACCGAGCCGCGCTGGGACGGCAAGGCCTTCGTGCCGAGGCTGATCCTGCCGCTGTCGCTGAGCTGGGACCACCGCGTCATCGACGGCGCGGCGGCCGCGCGCTTCAACGCCTACCTCGGTCAGATCCTGGCGGACTTCCGCCGGGTGCTGCTGTAAGGAGCCCGCGATGGCGATCATCGACATCAAGGTTCCGGACATCGGCGACTTCAAGGACGTTGCCATCATCGAATTGCTCGTCAAGCCGGGCGACACCGTCAAGGCCGAGCAGTCGCTCATCACTGTCGAGAGCGACAAGGCTTCGATGGAGATACCGTCGTCGCACGCCGGCGTGGTCAAGGAGCTGAAGGTCAAGCTCGGCGACAGCGTCAACGAAGGCACGGTGATCCTCACGCTCGACGCTGCCGGCGCCTCGGCACCAGTGGCGTCGCCCGCTGCCGCGCCTGCCGCTGCAGCGCCGGCCCCGGCCCCGGCCGCCGCAGCGGCGCCCGCGCCCGTCGCCGCCTCCTACGCCGGCGGCGCCGACCTCGAGTGCGACATGCTCGTGCTCGGTGCCGGCCCCGGCGGTTACTCGGCCGCCTTCCGCGCCGCCGACCTCGGCCTGAAGACCGTGCTGGTCGAGCGTTTCCCGACGCTCGGCGGCGTGTGCCTGAACGTCGGCTGCATCCCGTCCAAGGCGCTGCTGCACGTGGCCGCGGTGATGGACGAGGTCAAGCACTTCGAGGCGCTGGGCGTGAGCTTCGCCGCGCCGACCGTCGACCTGGCCAAGCTCAAGACCCACAAGGAAAGGGTCATCGGCAAGCTCACCGGCGGCCTGGCCGCGATGGCCAAGATGCGCAAGGTCACGGTGGTGCAGGGCACCGGCGAATTCGCCGATCCGTTCCATCTGAAGGTCGTGTTGACGAAAAACGGCAGCACGCAGACCATCAAGTTCAAGCAGGCCATCATCGCCGCCGGCTCCGAGGCGGTGAAGCTGCCTTTCCTTCCGAAGGACGACCCGCGCATCGTCACCAGCACCGGCGCGCTCGAACTGCGCCAGCGGCCGAAGAAGATGCTCGTCATCGGCGGCGGCATCATCGGCCTGGAGATGGGCACGGTCTACTCGACGCTGGGCGCGAAGCTCGACGTCGTCGAGATGCTCGACGGCCTGATGCAGGGCGCCGACCGCGACCTCGTCAAGGTCTGGCAGAAGCTCAACGCACCGCGCTTCGACAAGCTGATGCTGAAGACCAAGACGGTCGGCGCCGAAGGGACGAAGGACGGCATCCGCGTCATGTTCGAGGGCCTGGACGGCACCAAGAGCGAAGGCGTCTACGACCTCGTGCTGCAGGCCGTGGGCCGCACGCCCAACGGCAAGAAGATCGGTGCCGAGAAGGCCGGCGTGATCGTCGGCGATCGCGGCTTCATCCCGGTGAACGTGCAGATGCGCACCAACGTGCCGCACATCTTCGCCATCGGCGACATCGTCGGCCAGCCGATGCTGGCGCACAAGGCGGTGCACGAGGCGCACGTGGCGGCCGAAGTGGCGGCCGGCCACAAGGCGGAGTTCGATGCGCGCGTGATCCCCAGCGTGGCCTATACCGACCCGGAGGTGGCCTGGGTCGGCGTCACCGAAGACGAGGCCAAGGCCAAGGGCATGAAGGTCAAGAAGGGCCTGTTCCCCTGGACGGCCTCGGGCCGCGCCATCGCCAACGGCCGCGACGAGGGTTTCACCAAGCTGCTGTTCGACGAAGAGACGCACCGCATCGTCGGCGGCGGCATCGTCGGCACGCATGCTGGCGACATGATCGGCGAGGTGGCGCTGGCCATCGAGATGGGCGCCGACGCGGTGGACATCGGCAAGACCATCCATCCGCACCCGACGCTGGGCGAGAGCATCGGCCTGGCGGCCGAGGCCTTCGAGGGCGCCTGCACGGACCTGCCGCCCGTCAAGCGCTAGCCGAGGGATCGGCTCAGCGCTTCGGCGCCGAGCCGGCCGGTGCGGGCGCGTTGGCCTTCATGCCCTCGGCGCGCGCGTCGAGCGCGGCGCGGTCGCTGGAACTGAGCTCGCCCACCACCACCGGGCAGCGTGCCGGCGCATCGCCATCGGCGGCCCAGCCGACGGCCTCGTCGGCGAGCTTGTCGGTGCGGGCGATGCCCAGTTGCGTGCCGAGCTGGTTCATTGCCGCGTGCGTGCGGGCATAGGCCAGCGCGAGGTCGTGCTCGGCATTGGCGTAGGCGCGGCGTGCGGTGTAGACCTCGTTCTCGGCATTGAGCAGGTCCAGCAGGCTGCGCTGGCCGATGTCGAACTGCTGACGGTAGGCGTCGCGCGCCTTCTCAATGGCCAGTGTGTTGCGCTCGAGGTAGACGAGCTGCTCGGTAAGCTTGCGCGTGTCGTTGTAGGCGATCGCGGCCACCTGGCGAGTCTCGCGGCAGGTGCGGTCGCGCAGGTCGGCGGCCTGGTTCATCAGCCCGACCTGCTGGCGCACGCGCGCCTGATCGGAGCCGCCGTTGTAGAGGTTCCAGTTCAGCACGATCTCGGCGGCGCTGTTGCGCGTCTGGTCCTGGATGCCGTCGACGTTGCGGCCGGCGCTGCTGCGCACACGCGCCTCGACGCGCGGTTGGTAGGCCGATTCGCGGGCTTGCGCCTGCGCGCGAGCGGCGCGCAAGTTCTCGATGCTGGCGCTGATCGCCGCGCTGCCCTTCAGCGAGTTCGCCATCGCCTCGCCGGGGCTGGCAGGTACGCCCCGCTTGAGCAGGCTCAGCGCATTGAGCTGAGCGGGCGGCATTTCGCCGACGATGCGCTGGTAGCGCACCGTCACGTCATGAAGGTTGGCCTGTTCGGTGGCCAGGTTCGACTCGGCCAGCGCGACACGCGCGCCCGCCTGCTCGAGATCGACGCCGCGGCCCACGCCGGCCTTGTAGCGCGACTGGATCTGCAGGAACGCATAGCGGTGCTGCACGTAGTTGTCTTCGGCCAGCTGGACGAGGCGGCGGAAGCGCTGCACGTCGAAGTGCGCGCGTGCGGCCTCGAGCACGGTCTGCTCGGTGGTCTCGAGCAGCTCGAAGTAGCGCGCCAGGCGGTCGTGCGACAGGCGCGTCACCTCGCCGCGCGTACCCAGGCCGTCCCACAGCAATTGCGTCAGGCTCAGGCCGACGGCGCTGCGCGTGAGCGACTGCGACTCGGTCGGCAGTCGGCCGTTGATGCGGTCGTTGTCCTTGCCGACGCTGGCGTTCAGGTCCACTCGGGGCAGGAAGCCGCCGCGTGCCACGTCGACGGCGTCGGTGGCGGAGCGGAACGCGTTGAAGCGGGCCGTGACCTCAGGGTTGCCGCTGACGGCCTTCTCGGCCGCAGCACGCAGCGTGTCGGTGGTCTGGGCAGCAGCATGGCCAGCCGCCAGCAGCGTGACGGCTGCGCAGATTGCCCTGGTCTTCAAATGCATGTTCTTCCTGCTACGACGGAGGCACCGCAATGGCGCGGCACAAGCCCTGGCGAGTGTAGTGAGGGCTGACGCCCCACCACCCGGCAGTGATGTAATGCACGAAGTTTTTCACGGCTGAACGTCACGAGACGGCGTGTTTGCAACAGATTGCGAACGGGCGTGCTGCCCATCCCGGCCCGTCGGCCTCAAGCTGAGCGCCGATCAGACGAGAACACGTCGTCCATGCGTCCATTCACGCCGCCGCCGCTGTCGGCCTCTGCCAGCCCCGCGGGCGCGCCTCGGCGTGTCCGGGCCATGGCATGGGCTCGTCCGGCGGCGACGATCGCGGTCGTTGTTCTGGCGCTGGCCAGTTCGCTCGGCCGGGCCTGGGACCAGGACCGCATGGCGCAGGCCGCGCAACGCGTCGGTCCGCGTGCGGTGGCGTCGGTGCGTGCCCTTCAGCCCTTGCTGGCCAGTGCTGCGGCGACGGATGAGCGCACGCTGCTCGCTTCGGTCAACGACTTCTTCAACCGCCGTGTTGTCTTCACCGACGACCTCGCCGCCTGGGGCAGCGACGACTACTGGGCCAGCCCGCTTGAGACGCTCGAGCGCGGACAGGGCGACTGCGAGGACTATGCGATCGCCAAGTACTTCAGCCTGATGGCCGCCGGCGTGCCCGTGGCGAAGCTGCGGCTGGTCTATGTGCGTGCGACCATTGGTGGCCCGGGCGGGGCGGTGCAGGCGCACATGGTGCTCGCGTACTACGCGCAGCCTGGCGCCGAACCGTTGATCCTGGACAACCTGGTCGGCGAGGTCCGTGCGGCGTCGCGCCGCCCCGATCTCACGCCGGTGTTCAGCTTCAACAGCGAAGGCCTGTGGCAAGGCGCGGCGGGCGCGGCTGCGGGCGACCCGACCGTGCGCCTGTCGCGTTGGCGCGAAGTCCTTGCGAAGGCGCGCGCGGAAGGGTTCCAATGAGTCTCGGGAGGAAAACATGTCCTTGATCGGCCAGATCTGGCTCAAGCTGTTCCTGGTGCTGGTGATGGCATTCCTGGGCAGCGTGGCAGTGCACACCGATGCGATGCGCGAGACGCTGCAGACGCAGCTGCGCCTGAAGAACAGCGACAACGCCACGGCGCTGGCGCTGGTGCTTTCGCAGCAGAAGGGCGATGCGGCGCTGATGGAGCTGGCGATGTCGGCGCAATTCGACACCGGCTTCTACAGGCGCATCCGCTTCGTGGCGGCGGACGGCACGCAGCGTTTCCTGCGCGAGGCAGCGCCCGCCTCGCTGGACGCGCCCGGCTGGTTCGAGCGGCTGCTGCCGATCGAGGCCGTTCCCGGCGTGGCGCAGGTGTCCGACGGCTGGCGTGCGCTCGGCCGCATCGAGGTCCTCAGCCACGACACCTTCGCGCACGACGAGCTCTGGCATGCCGTGAAGCGCGCCGCCGCGGCCATGGCGATCGTCGGCCTGCTCGCGGCCTTGGCCGGTGCCTTGGTCGTCAACCGCATCCGCCGGCCACTGGAGCTGACCGTCGAGCAGGCACGATCGCTGGAGCGCGGCGAATACGTCACCGTGGACGAACCGTCGGCGCCCGAGCTTCGGCGCCTGGTGCGTGCGATGAACTCGATGGTGGCCCGATTGAAGCTGGTGTTCGAAGGCCAGGCGACACAGGTCGAGACTCTGCGCCGGCAGGCCAACTGCGACCCGCTCACCGGGCTGGCCAGCCGGAACCACTTCATGGGTCAGCTTGCCACGGTGCTGATGCGCGAGGACGGCGCCGCCGAAGGCGGGCTGGTGCTGCTGCGCGTGCTCGACCTGGCCGAACTCAACCGCTCGCTCGGCCACGATGCCGCCGACAGGATGCTCGGCGCCATCTCGCAGGCGCTGCAGGCCTACACGGAGCGGGTGAAGGGGTGTTTCGTCGGCCGCCTCAACGGCTCGGACTTCGCGATGTGCCTGCCCGTGGGGGGCGTATCGGAGGAAACCGCGCGGGCCCTCACCGAAGGCCTGCGCGCCGTGCTGCCGGCCTTCGGCAAGAGCGCGGCCGTGGCCGCCGGTGCCGTCGAACTCGCGCACGGTGTGCCGATGGCGCAGCTGATGAGCGAAGCCGACATGGCACTGGCGCGCGCCGAGGCGCAGGGCGCCTTCGCCGTCGAGACTTCCGGCGAAGCCGGTGCGGCACTCGTCAAGCTCGGTGAGGGCGGCTGGCGGCGCCGGCTGCACGAAGCACTGGCCGACGGCCGCATCGCGCTGGTGGCGTTCCCGGTGCGCGATGCCGGCGGCCGGCTGATGCACCTCGAGTGCCCGCTGCGTGTGCAACTGGACCTGGACGGGACATTCGAGCCGGCGGCACGATGGCTGCCGCTGGCCGTGCGTGCCCGGCTGACCGCCGCGCTCGACGAGCGCGCGCTGGCCCTGGCGCTGAGCGCGATCGACGACGACGGCCAGCCGCGCGCCGTGAACCTGGCGATCGGCTCGCTCGCCGACAGCGGATTCGCCTCAAGGCTGCGTGCGCAGCTCCTGCAGTCGCCGCGTGCGGCGCGCCAGGTGTGGCTGGAGGTGCCGGAGGCGGCCGCCGCCGATCACTTCGAGTTGGTGCGCGAACTCGGTCGGCAACTGCGGCCCACCGGCGCGCGCCTGGGCCTCGAGCATGCCGGCGAGCGCCTGGGCCGCATCGAGCGCCTGTTCGAGCTTGGGCTGGACTACGTGAAGATCGACGCCGCTATCAGCCACGGCCTGAGCCGAGACGGCAACCGCGCCGGCTTCGTCACCGGGCTGGTGGCGATGCTGCACAGCCTGTCGCTGCAAGTGGTGGCGGAGGGCGTGAACGACGCCGCCGACGCCGCCGCCCTGTGGCAGTGCGGCGTCGACGGACAGACCGGCCCCTGGGTCAGCGCTCAGGTCGACAGCGCGGGCTGAAGTCTCGGCCCGCGCCGCACCTCAGGGTGCGCTGTCGACGATCAGCTTGCCGCGGGTCAGCAGTTCCTGAAGGATCTGCGAGTCGGTGGCCCCGGCGCCCAGGCCGAGCGCCGTGGGCAGGTTGACCCCCTGCAGCACGATGGCCTGGTCTTCCTGCCCCGGCGCGTAGACGCCACCCGCGAACTGTCCGGTCGAGCTGATGTGGATGGTCGTGGAGGTCACGCCGCCGGTGGTGCTGACCTCGAACTCCATGAAGTTGATCAGGTTGCCCGCGGTGTTGCCCGCGCCCATCACGTCGCCCGACAGCAGGTCGCGCAGGTCCAGCACGTCTCCGCCGGCGGACACCGCGCCGACGTTGAAGTCGGTGATGGTGTCGGTGGCACGCGCGCCGGCAGTGCCGGCATCGGCCAACGACCAGGCGAACACGTCGGCGGTGGCATCCGCTGCGCCGGCGGTGGCGCCGCCGGTCAGCGTGTCGTTGCCCGCACCGCCGCGGATCATGTCGGAGCCGCTGCCGCCGAGGATGATGTCGTTGCCGATGCCGCCGAGCAGCATGTCGTTGCCTGAGCCGCCATTGAGGGTGTCGGCGCCGCTGCCGCCGATGATGTAGTCGTTGCCGGCGTTGCCCGAGATGTTGTCATCGCCGCCCAGGCCGTCGATCAGGTTGTTGCCGCCGCTGCCGCTGAGCGTGTTGGCGTTGTTGTTCGCGCCACCGGTGTTCGAGGTCGTGTAGTCCGCGAACAGCGTGATCGTCGACGAGACCGAGTCCGCCGAGCCGGTGGCTGTTTCGGTCGACGCGACCGTCACGGTCAGTGCCGTGCCCGTGCTCGGGCTGGAGTAACCAGCCGGCAAGGTCATCGTCAGGTCGTCGAGGTCGGCGGCGCTGAAGGTCCAGACGCCGTTGCCTGTCGAGGTGCCGTGGTTGAAGGTGGCGCCCGTCGGCACGCCTGAAATGGCGATGGAGAGCGTCTCCGAACCGTCGGTGTCCACCAGCGTGGCGAGCACCGGCAGGTTGACGGTCGACTGGCCGCCGCTGCCCTGGGCCATTGTCACGATCGTCGTGTTGCCCGAGATCACCGGTGCATCGGCCGTCGGCGTGACCACCACCACCAGCGGGCTCTGCGTGGTGGCCGTGGCGCCGGTGGATTCGGTGGCGGTGGCCGATACGTTCAGCGAGATGTTGCCGGAGAAGTTGGCCGGCGGTGTGAGCGTCAGGTTGTTCAGCGCCCAGCCCGTCACGTTGACGCTGGTCGAGCCGGCGGCGGCGGTGAAGCTGTTCGTCCCGTCGCTCAGGATCGCGCCTGCCGGGATGCTGCCGATGCTCACGCTCAGCGTCTCCGAGCCGTCGGTGTCGACCAGACTGGTGGTGATGCTGCCCAGGCGGATCGCCGTGTCTTCATTGCCGACCCTGTGGATGGCCGGGAAGTAGCCACCGTCGTTGTTCGGCACCAGCGGGCCGTTCACCGTGCTGCCGGCGAAGCCGCTTGCGTTGGCGTAGAGGCTGAAGTTGGCGGTGCTCAGATCGACGGCTGCGGCGCCGTTGACCGACATGTTGATGTCCAGGTCGCCCGGGCCGTCGCCGTTGTAGGCCGTGACCTCGATCGAGTAGTAGCCGGACACCGCCGGCGTGAACGCCGTGGCACTGAAGGATCCGTAGTTGTTGTAGCCCACGCCGTAGACCTGCGAGCCGCCGAGCTTGACCATCAGCGTGTCGTCGCGGCTGCCGCTGACGGTGTAGGTGTTGCCTGCCTGAAGGAAGATGTAGCCGCTGTACCGATAGGCGTCGTCCTGCCCGATGGTGGCCAGGGTCACGTTGGTGACCACCGAGCTCGAGGTCGGGGTGGCGTTCTCGACGGCATTCTCGAGGGTCGAGATATTGCCCGCGTTCGACGTGTCGACCGAGGCGATGTTGTCGTAGAACGCGCGCGTCAGGCCCGTGCTCGGCGGGAGCACCGGGCTGGTGACGGTGCCGCTGGTCGACGTTGCAGTGTCGATCACCAGCGTCGGTGCGTCCGCCACTGCGGCGACGTTCACGTTGACGGTGGCCGTCGAGGAGGCGCCCTGGCTGTCCCTCACCGTGTAGGTGAAGGATGCCGCACCGCTGTACTGGGGTGTCGGCGTGAAGACGATGTTGCCGCCCACCAGCGCCACCGTGCCACCCACGGCATCCTGCACGCTGAAGACGCTGAGCACGTCGCCGCTGTCGACGTCGGTGTCGTTGCCCAGCAGCGTGGCCGGTGCGATGGTCAGCACCGTGTCCTCGGTCGCTGCCACGGTGTTGACGTTGGCCACCGGCGCATCGTTGGTGCCGTTGACCGTGATGACCAGGTTGGCCGTCGAGGTGGCACCCGTGTTGTCGGTCACCGTGTAGGGCACGGTGATCACTTGCGACTGGCCGACAGCCAGCGACTGGTAGGCCGAGTTGGCCGGGTTGAAGCTGTAGGTGCCGTTGCTGTTGAAGGTCAGACCTGCCGGGGCCGCACCGTTGAGCGCGAAGCTCAGCGTGCTGCCGGTGTCGACGTCGGTGGCGATGACCGTGCCGTTCACGATCGCGGCGTCTTCAGCGACGCTGAAGCTGGCCGCCTGCGCGATGGGTGCGTCGTTGATGCCGTTGACCGTGACGACCACGGTGCGTGCCGTGCCGTCGGCACTGGTGACGACGAAGCTGTCGGTCACCGAACTGCCGGCCGGCAGTGCCTGCACGTTGGTGGCGGAGTTCGCCAGCGTGTAGGTCCACACGCCGCCGGTGGTGATCGAGAAACTGCCGTAGGTGCCGGCGACCGCCGTGCGAGCGGTGAAAGAGGACTGGCCTGCATCCGCGTCGGTGATCGTCAGCGTGCCGGTGGCGGTGAGGGTGGTGTCCTCGCGCACGGTGCCCGTCAGCGGGCCGCCGATGGTCGGCGCGTCGTTGACACCGGTGACAGTGATGACGAGGTTGGCCGTCGACGTGGCGCCGGCGTTGTCGGTCACCGTGTAGGGCACGGTGATGGTCTGCGTCTGGCCGGCAGCGAGCGACTGGTAGGCCGCGTTGGCCGGGTTGAAGCTGTAGGTGCCGTTGCTGTTGAAGGTCAGGCCCGCCGGGGCCGCGCCGTTCAACGCGAAGGTGTGCGTGCCGCCGTTGTCGATGTCGGTGGCGGTGACCGTTCCGTTCACGATCGCGGCGTCCTCCGCCACGGTGAAGCTGGCCGCCTGTGCGACGGGGGCGTCATTGGTGCCGTTGATGGTGACGACGAGCGTCGATATGGTGCCGTCCGTCGAGCGGACGGTGAAGCTCTCGGTCAGCGTCTGGCCTACGCCGAGGGCCTGAATGGCCGGATTGCTGTTCAGTGCGGTGTAGGTCCAGGCGCCATTGGTGCCCAGCGTGAAGGTGCCGTAGGTGCCTGCTGTTGCAGCTTGGGCCTGGAACGACGCCTGGCCAGAGTCGACATCCGTGACCGCCAGCGTGCCACCGGTGGCGATGTTGCCGCCGACCACACCAACATCCTCAGTGACCGAGCCCGTGCCGGCCGAGATCACGGCGGCATCGTTCGTGCCATTGATGGTGACGACGACCGACGAAGTGGTGCCGTCAGCGGAGGTGACGGTGAAGGTCTCGGTCAGCGTGTCGCCGGTTCCCAGCGCTTGAATCGCCGGGTTGCTGTTCGAGGCGGTGTAGCTCCACAAGCCGTTGGTACCCAGCGCGAAGCTGCCGTAGGTGCCTGCCGTCGCCTGTGCGGTGAAACTGGCTTCACCGCTGTCGGTATCGCTGATCGTCAGCGTGCCACCGGTGGCGATGTTGCCACCGACCACACCGACATCCTCGGTGACCGAACCCGTGCCGGCGGAAATCACCGCTGCATCGTTGGTGCCGTTGATCGTGACGACGACGGACGAAGTGGTGCCAT
>ERZ795061.2293-NODE-2293-length-17709-cov-7.136456_pt1 | contig 17709 bp, 12 predicted proteins | sample MGYA00375145_ERZ795061 | MGnify/ENA primary metagenome ERZ795061 (study PRJEB30190, sample SAMN05720144) | anaerobic digester metagenome | isolation source: active sludge of municipal wastewater-treating anaerobic digesters | place: USA | collected 2014-12-22 ... | reverse complement strand
CGTGCCGCGAGTGGATGCCCACGTTCACCTGTGGGACCCCGCGCTCTTCGCGTATCCGTGGCTCGACGGGATTCCTGCGCTGCAGCGCCCGTTCGCGATGCACGACTATCCCGGCCTAGGTCGGGACGACGCGCGCTCGGTGGATGCCGTGGTGGTGGTGGAAGCGAACGTCGTTGCGGGGGCGGGAAGCGTCGAGGCGTCGTGGCTGGAGCAGGTCGCGCGCCATGATAGTCGACTCGCGGGGATCGTGGCGTTCGTCGACGTGCCTGACCCCATCGCCTGCGAGTGGGCCGTCAGGCACTTCAAGCGCTACCGTCACGTCGTGGGGGTGCGCCACAACATCCAGGGGCATCCGCCCGGCTACGCCACGCACGCGGCGTTCGTGAACGGGGTGCGCATGTTGGCGGTGTCCGACTTCCCATTCGATCTGTGCATCACCGCGTCGCAACTCGCCGAGGTGACGACGCTCGTCAAGCGCTGCCCCGAGATTCGTTTCATCCTCGATCACTGTGGCAAGCCGGACATCGCCCGCGGTTCGTTCGATGAATGGCGCCACCGGATCGATGCACTCGCCGAATTCGACACCGTCTGCTGCAAGCTCTCCGGGCTCTTCACCGAGGCCGGTCCTGGGCGATGCGACGCCGACACACTGCGTCCATACGTGAAGCACGTGGTCGAGGCCTTCGGTCCGCGGCGCGTGATGTACGGCTCCGACTGGCCCGTGTGCACCCTCGCCGGGAGCGCCGAGGACTGGCACACCATCGTCAGCGACATCGTCGGCGGGCTCTGCTCGCGCCACGAACGCGACGAGATCTTCGGGGGGACCGCGGTTCGCGCCTATCGACTTTCCATCAATACGCCGGCATGACAGCCACCGAGCCTTCGTCCATTCACGACCTCAGCGGGCGCGTCGCCGTCGTCACAGGCGGTGCGTCGGGGATCGGGCAGGCCATCGCCCGCCTCTTCGCGCGCCGCGGCGCCCGCGTGGCCATCCTCGACCTCGCCGACGCGAGCGAAACAACGGATGGCATCCGAGCCGACCACGCGCACGCGTTGCACCTGACGTGCGACGTGACCAATCAGCACGCGGTCGACGCCGCCTTTCGCGAGGTGGCCGAGCGCCTGGGGCCGGTCGACATCCTGGTCAACAGCGCGGGCGTCGCGCACGTGGGAAACATCGAACAGACATCCGAGGCCGATCTCGATCGCGTGTACGCGGTCAACGTGAAGGGGGTCTACAACTGCCTGCGCGCCGGAGTCGCGGCGATGAAGGGGCGTGGCGGGGCGATCCTCAACATCGCCTCCGTAGCATCCACCGTCGGGATCGCCGACCGCTTCGCCTACTCGATGAGCAAGGGGGCGGTGCTGACGATGACGTACTCGGTGGCGCGCGACTACGTGCACGAGAAGATTCGCTGCAACTGCGTGGCGCCGGGGCGCGTGCACACGCCGTTCGTCGATGGCTTCCTCGCCAAGTCGTACCCCGGGCGCGAGGCGGAGATGTTCGAGGCGCTCTCGCGCACGCAGCCGATCGGGCGAATGGGGAGACCGGAAGAGATCGCCGAACTGGCGCTCTTCCTCTGCTCCGACTCGGCCGCGTTCATCACCGGGAGCAACTTCCCGATCGACGGCGGCTTCGTGTCGCTCAAGATGTGAGGGTGCGATGCATGTCTCCTGCCTAACGGGCGCGCGCTGACGATGCCTGCACGCACCATCACCCGCGTCGATGTGTATGACATCCGGTTCCCCACCTCCCAGGGACTGGACGGCTCAGACGCGATGAACCCCGACCCCGACTACTCGGCGGCGTACGCCATCCTCCAGACCGACGCCGGCGACGCGATCGAGGGGCACGGACTCACGTTCACCATCGGTCGCGGCAACGAACTGTGCGTGGCCGCGGTCGAGGCGCTGGCCCCGCTGGTGCGTGGCATGTCGCTGCAGGACATCACCGCCGACATGGGGGCGTTCTGGCGGCGGATCACCGGCGACTCGCAGCTGCGCTGGGTGGGGCCGGAAAAAGGGGTGATCCACCTGGCGACGGCGGCGTTGGTGAATGCCGTCTGGGACCTGTGGGCCAAGGTCGAAGGGAAGCCGCTGTGGAAGCTCCTCGCCGACCTGTCGCCCGAGGAGGTCGTGCGGTGCATCGACTTCCGCTACATCACCGACGCCCTCACGCCAGACGAAGCGCTGGAGATCCTGCGGCGCCACCACGCCACGCGCGGCGAGCGCGAGGCGGAACTCGCGCGCGAGGGCTATCCGGCCTACACGACCTCTGCCGGATGGTTGGGCTATCCCGACGAGAAGATCCGCCAGCTCTGCCGCGATGGCATCGCCGAAGGATGGTCGCACTTCAAGATCAAAGTCGGGCGTGACCTGGCCGACGACGTGCGACGCTCGGCGATCATCCGCGAGGTCATCGGCCCCGAGCGCAAGCTGATGATGGACGCCAACCAGGTATGGGACGTCGGCGAGGCGATCGCATCGATGAAGGTGCTGGCGCAGTTCGATCCGTGGTGGATCGAGGAGCCCACGTCACCGGACGACGTGCTGGGTCATGCGGCGATTGCCCGCGCGGTCGCACCCATTGGCGTGGCGACGGGCGAGCACTGCCAGAATCGCGTCGTCTTCAAGCAACTCATGCAGGCGGAGGCGATTCGGTTCTGCCAGGTCGACGCGTGCCGCCTGGGCGGCGTGAACGAGGTGCTGGCGGTGTTGCTCCTGGCGGCCAAGTTCGGGATTCCGGTCTGCCCCCACGCCGGCGGCGTGGGGCTGTGCGAGTACGTGCAACACCTCGCGATCTTCGACTACCTGTGCGTGAGCGCTTCGCTCGACGATCGCATCGTCGAGTATGTCGATCACCTGCACGAGCACTTCGTCGACCCGGTGGTGATGCGCCACGGACGCTACCTCCCGCCGACCGCACCGGGGTACAGCATCACGATGAAGGCGGCGAGCCTGGCCGAGCACGCCTATCCCGATGGCGGCGTGTGGCGAGAACGCGCGCGGGCGTCAGGCGCCCGCGCAGGGGGTGCGTCATGAACAACGCCACGATGAAGGCGGCGGTGCTCATCGACGTGAATCGTTTCGAGGTGCGCGACGTGCCGCGCATCCCTCCCGCGCCGCACGAAGTGCTGGTACGCGTGCAGGCGGTAGGGCTCTGCGGGACGGACATTCACATCGTCGCGGGGCACGCCAACTACAATGCCGACGAGCACGGGCGCCCGCGCCCGCTGACGGAGGCCCCGCAGATCCTCGGACACGAGATCGCCGGCGTCGTGGCGGAGTGTGGGAGCGCGGTGCGTGACCTGGCGCCGGGCGACCGGGTGGTCGTGGATCAGGGGCGTTGCTGCGTGAGCGAGGGGCGCGATCCGCGCTGTGAGTACTGCCTCACCGGCGACTCGCATCAGTGCGAGTCGTACCGCGAGCACGGGATCACCGGGCTCCCCGGCGGGTTTGCCGAGTACGTGACGGTTCCGGCGGTCAATGCGGTGCGTATGCGCGGGGCGATCGCTCCCGATCTCGCCGCGCTCGCCGAACCGCTGGGGTGCGTGCTGCACGCGACCGATTGCGTCGCGCGCGCGACGTCTCGTTATGCGATCGGCGCGGCGGGCGATCGCGTGGTGCGCACGATCCTCGTGTGCGGCGGCGGACCGGCTGGGCTGCTCTTCGTACAGTACCTCCGCCGCGTGGCCGGCTTCGACGGACGGCTGATCGTGAGCGAACCGAGTGCCATGCGCCGCGCGCTCGCCGAACGGTTCGGCGCCGAGACGATCGATCCCGTCGCCGCCGACCTCGAGGAGGAGGTGCGCGCGCGTACGGGGGGGCGCCGGGCGGAGCTGCTGATCGACGCGTCGGGCGCCGGCGGGATATTCGCCCTCATCCCTGGGCTCGTGCGCAAGCAGTCGACGATCCTGCTCTACGGACACGGCCACGCGGGGGATGATCTCAGTGTGCTCAACCAGGTGCAATTCATGGAGCCGACGCTCGTGTCGCCGGTGGGTGCGTCTGGCGGGCATGCCGCCGATGGGCGTCCCCTGACGTACGTGCGGGCGTTGCAGCTGCTGGAGGACGGCGTGATCGACGTTGCGCCGATCGTGACTCACCGATATTCGTCGCTGGAGGCGCTGCCAGCGGTGTTCGCCGGCGCCTACCGGCACCCAGACTTCGTGAAGGGAGTTCTCACGTTATGAGCCACATGCCGTTCCGTCACGCCGGGCGTTTCGCGCTCGCCGCACGAGTGCTCCTCGCCGCCGTTTCCCTGGCCGCGTGCGGTGGCGGTGGAGGCGGGGGCGAACAGTCGGCGGTCACGGGCACCACCAAGCGGCTGACGATCGCCGTGATCCCGAAAGGGACGACGCACGAGTTCTGGAAGGCGATTCATGCGGGGGCCGAGCAGGCGGGGCAGGAACTGGCCGCCGCCGGGGACACCGTCACGCTCATCTGGAAGGGGCCGCTCCGCGAGGACGATCGCGACCAGCAGGTGCAAGTCGTGGAAGGGTTCACCTCGCAGCACGTCGACGGGATGGTCCTGGCCCCGCTCGACGTGCGCGCGCTGTCGCGTCCGGTCGAGGAAGCGCAGGCGGCCGGCGTTCCGACCGTCATCATCGACTCCGGGCTCGAGAGTGACGCGATCGTGAGCTACGTCGCGACCGACAACACGAAAGGGGGCGAACTCGCCGCCGACCGACTCGGCGAACTGCTGGGCGGCAAGGGCAAGGTGCTCGTCCTGCGCCTCCAGGAAGGCTCGGCGAGTACCACGGCGCGTGAGGATGGATTCCTGGCGCAGCTGGCGGCGAAGTACCCCGGGATCACCGTGGTGTCGTCCAATCAGTACGCGGGGGCCACGCGCGAGACGGCCAAGCAGGCGTCGGAGAACCTGCTCAATCGCTTTGGAGGCGACCTGCAGGGGATCTTCACCGCCAACGAATCGTCGACGGTCGGGATGCTGCTCGCCCTGCAGGACATTGGCAAGGCGGGGAAGATACGCTTCGTCGGCTTCGACGCGACGCAGGTCCTCATCGATGCCATGAAGGCGGGGCAGCTCGACGGGATCGCCGTGCAGAACCCGATGCGCATGGGCTACCTGGGGGTGAAGACGATGGTCGCGCACCTAAGGCAGCAGCCGTTCGAGAAGAAGATCGACACCGGGGTCACGATGGTGACGCCTGAGACGCTCGACCGGCCCGAGGTGCAGGACATCATCCACCCACCGATCGACAAGTACCTCAAGGAGAGCTGAGCGAGCGCGTGCACGCCGCGTCGACGATGGAAGCTCGGGGGCGAACTGGCGACGGGTTGCGCGTGACGGGAATCGTCAGGCGCTTCGGGGCCACGCTCGCGCTCGACCGCGTCGATGTGCAGGTGCGCCCGGGCGAAGTGCACGCGCTGATTGGAGAGAACGGGGCCGGGAAGAGCACGTTGATGGGGGTGCTGGCGGGTGCGCTTCGTGCCGACGCCGGGACGCTCACGCTCGACGGGGCGCCGTACGCGCCCGCGAACCCGCTCGATGCACGGCGCAGCGGGGTGGCGCTCATTCACCAGGAGCTGTCGCTCTGCCCGCATCTCACGGTGGCGGAGAACATCCTGTTAGGCGGCGAGGCGTCGCGCTGGGGATGGATCGACGCTCGCGCCTCGCGTGCACGTGCGCGTGCCCTGCTCGAGGAACTCCCGCACCCGGAGATCCACCCCGATCGCCTCCTGCGTGAGCTCAGCCTCCCGGCGCGCCAGATCGTCGAGATCTGCCGGGCGTTGGCCGCCGATGCGCGTGTCCTCCTCATGGATGAGCCCACGAGTTCGTTGCAGGGCGGCGACGTCGAGCACCTCTTCGCACTCATTCGACGGCTCAAGGCGCGCGGGGTGGCCATTCTCTACATCTCGCACTTCCTCGAGGAGGTGCGGCGCATCGCTGATCGGTACACCGTGCTTCGCGACGGACGCAGCGTGGCGACCGGCGCCATCGTCGACACCGACAACGACGCCCTCATCGCGGCGATGGTGGGGCGCACCGCGCGCGGGCTCTACCCGGTGCGCGCCGGAACTGCCGCGGGCGAGGTCGCGCTCGCGGTGAACGGCCTCGCCTCGCCGCCCAAGCTGCACGAGGCGACCTTCACCATGCGACGCGGCGAGATACTCGGCATCGCGGGCTTGTTAGGCTCCGGGCGCACGGAGTTGCTGCGCACGCTCTACGGCCTCGATCGTGCCGCGCGCGGGACCATCGACGTCGACGGGCGCGTCATCACGGGGGCGACGACCGCCGCGCGTGTGCGTGCTGGTGTCGGGTATGTGAGCGAGGACCGGAAGGGCGAAGGGCTGTCCGTCACGCGGTCGATCGCCGACAACGTCTGTGCCACGCGGCCCGAGCGGCGCGTGGAGGCGCTTGGCATCCTCGACCTGCCGCGCATGGCGGAGCGCAGCCGCCACTGGATGCGCGAACTGCACGTGCGGGCGCGATCACCATGGCAGCGGGTGACCGCGCTCTCGGGCGGCAACCAGCAGAAGGTGGCGATCGCTCGCTTGCTGCACGGCGAGGCCCGCGTCCTGTTGCTCGACGAACCGACGCGCGGGATCGACATCGGGGCCAAGGCCGAGGTCTACGACGTGATCGCGCGGCAGGCGGCCGCAGGGTGTGCGGTGCTGCTCGTCAGCTCCGACCTGCCGGAGCTGTTTGGCATGTGCGACCGCTTGGCGGTGATGTGCCGCGGCCGGTTGAGCGAGGCGCGCCCCGTAGGCGCGTGGACTGCAGAGTCGGTGCTCGCCACGGCGATCGGCGACTCGACGTAAGCCGAGCATCGAACGTGTTCCTCGGTCGAAGGGGCGACGAACTCCCGGTTGAGCGCCCTGCGAAGCTCAGGTACACGTGGAATGATGGCCCCGGCGGTGCTCACCCCTCCCGATCAAACCGGACGTTCCTCGCGCGCCCGGCGAACGCCCGCAATCCGATCACCTTCCCCCCGGCGTCGCGCACGAAGCGCAGCGTCGCCCCGCCGACACGGAATCCATCCGCGTAGAAGGGGATGAGCGCCGACTCCTCGTCCGTCGAGATACGGGCCCGCAGGTTCGCGCCGTCCAGTCGGATCACGATCCGCGAATCGAGTTCCGGCGAACGGTACGTGCCGGCATAGTCGCCTAACGCCAAGCTGGCAGCCGCAGGGGGCGGCGACGCGACCATCTCGGTGAGGTCGCCATCGGGGGACTCGATGCGGAGCGCCGTGGCCTTGGCACCGGCCGGCGTGAAGGTCAGCTTCATCCCGGTGCCCGCGATGTAGCGTCCGGGCGCGCCGTCGCTCCGGAGCGAGTCGGCGGAGGGACCGATGACGCGCGCATACTCGCCGACGCTGCTGATGGAAAGCCAGTCGTCGGTGCGCGGATCACGATACGGTCCGACGATCAGCCCGCGTTCGGCCGCGGCGATCGGCGCCGGGGCGCCGCGCGCCGAGGCGGTGCGCGGTACCACCAGGGCCGCCACCTCCCGCCCCAGCTGCACCGCGTTGGCCGGTGCGGCGTTGCACCAGACGGCGACCGATGCCTTGGCCTCGGGATAGCGCGCCAGGAAGGTGCGATAGCCCGCGGTGGAGCCGGAGTGTGACACCTCGCGCACCCCCGCGGTCCACGGACTGACCTGCAGGCCCAGCGCGTAGGTGAGCGCGCGCCCGTCGTTCAGCGTCATCCGCGTCTCGAGGAGGCGCGTCAGTTCGGGCTTGCCCAGCAGTCCGTCGGTGAGCGCGTCGTTCCACTTGAGGAGGTCGTCGAGCGACGACAGCAATCCGCCGTTGCCGTGCACCATGGTGAACGGCATGTCCTGCACCCACGCCCCGCGCTCGAAGGCGTACGCCGTGGCACGCCCCGGGACAATTCGGCGATAGTCATCGCGCCACTGCGTGTGCCGCATGCCTAACGGCTTGAACAGGCGCTCCTCGGAGAACCTGGCGAAGGGCATCCCGCTCACGCGTGCGACAATGTGCGTCGCCAGCACATAGCCGGTGTTGCTGTACAGGTACTCGCTGCCGGGAGCGAAGTTGAGCTCGCGCTGCCGCTTCACCAGGTCGAGGATCAGCGCGTTGGTATGCACCTCCTCGCCAGGGCCGCGTCCCATGAGGACGAGCAGCGCCCATTGGTCGCGCAGCCCGCTGGTCATGGTCAGGATGTTGCGGATGGTGATCGGGCGCCCGAAGTCGGGGAGCTCGGGGAGGTACTTCCGGATGTCATCCTCGAGCGAGAGCTTCCCCTCCAGCTGCAACAACGCCACCGCCGCGGCGGTGAACTGCTTGGCCACCGATCCCGATTCGGAGATCGACTCGCCGGTGAGCGGGACCCGGTACTCCAGGTTGGCCATCCCGTACCCCCGCTTGAAGACCGCCGCCCCGTTTCGCCCGACGCCCACGATGCACCCCGGGGTGGTCGAATCGAAGCGCGCGAAGAGCTGGTCGATCCGACGGACCGTCGAGTCGGGGAGCGACTGGGCGGTCGCCGCGATGGGGACCAGCGTCGCCAGCGAGGCGACGGCGGCGATGCAGGTGGCAACGAGCGAGGGAACGAGGCGCGGGCGCATGGCGGGCGATGGCGCGAGGGTGGTGGGGCGGGCGAGACGAGGCAAACCGCACGGCGATCCGTACGTTCGCTTCCAATCCGGCGATTCGTCAGTGGTACCTCCGCCGCCGTGCACTTCGTGACCGCGACCGGTCCCGCCGGGGCAGCGCGGGACTGTTCCCATGCGTAGTATTTCGCGCCGACGTGCTGCTCCCCGCCGGACGCATACGACACGCCCTCGGCACGCACACCAGACGTACACCTGGGAGACCTGAGATGCTCAACCGTCGCGCGTGGTTCCGCTCGGCCGCGGGAAGCGGCGCAGCGCTCGCACTCGCCCCGCGCCTGCTGCAGGCGCTGGAGCCGCTGCTCGCCTCGCTGCAGGGGACGCTCCTCAAGAAGGCGATTCCGGCGACCGGAGAAATGCTCCCCGTCATCGGTCTCGGGAGTTCGGCCACCTTCGCCAGCGTCGCCCGTGGCGAAGAGGTCAGCGCGCTCAAGGAAGTCTTCCGTGCGATGGTCGATCGCGGGGCGACGCTCTTTGATACGGCGCCGAGCTACGGCGCCTCTGAACAGGTGGCCGGCCAGATCGTGAACGAGTTGGGGATCGCTGACAAGATGTTCTGGGCCACAAAGCTCAACGCCGCCGGACGAGGCGCGGGGGCAACGACCGACCCGGCGGCAGCGCGCGCCCAGGTCGAGCGCTCCTTCGAACTGCTCAAGCGCCCGAAGATCGACCTGATCCAGGTCCACAACATGTCCGACGTCCCCACGCACCTGGGCATTCTCAAGGAATACAAGAAGCAGGGGCGCGTGCGGTACATCGGCGTCACGACGACCTTCGAGCCACAGTACCCGGGGCTCATCGAGGTGATGCGCAACGAGCCGCTCGACTTCATCGGCATCGATTACGCGGCTGACAACCGGCAGGTGGAGGAGGTCATCCTCCCGCTGGCGCAGGAGCGCAAGATCGCCGTGCTCGCCTATGCGCCGTTCGGCCGCACCTCGCTCTTCCGTCGCATCGGCGACCGACCGCTTCCCGACTGGGCCGCCGGTTTCGACGCCGCCACGTGGGCCCAGCTCCTGCTCAAGTTCGTCATCTCGCACCCGGCGATCACCGCGGTGACGCCGGCCACGAGCCAGGCCCGGCACATGCTCGACAACATCGGCGGCGGCGTGGGTCGCCTCCCCGATGCCGCAACACGACAGCGCATCATCGAGTTTGTCGATGCACTTCCGCCGGCACCGCCGCGCGGCCGTTAGGCACCACGCGGCGGGTCGGCACCGCCGCGCGGTGGATCGGCCCCCCTCCCGCCGTATCGCCCCCCTCACGAACACTCGGGACCAGACATGACCAGCACCACCAACGGGTTGTCGGCGCGCTTGCGCGCCGCGGTCGGCGCACGCGACGGCGAAGGGGCGGTCCTCCTCTGGTCCACCGCCTACTACTTCCTCGTCCTCTGCGCCTACTACGTCATCCGCCCCATTCGCGACGACATCGGCGCGGCCAGCGGTGCCGAGAACCTGGCGTGGCTCTTCACCGGGACGCTCGCCGGGATGCTGCTCGCGCATCCGCTGTACACGACCGTGGTGGCCAAGGTCACGCGCCGGCGCTTCGTCTCGTGGGCGGATTGCTTCTTCGCCCTCAACCTCGTCGCCTTCTACCTCTACTTCCGCAGCGCCGACCCGGCGCAGGCCATCTGGGCCGGGCGCATCTTCTTCATCTGGACGTCCGTCTTCAACCTCTTCGTCGTCTCGGTCTTCTGGTCGCTCACGACCGACCTCTTTCGCCCGGGACAGGGGAAGCGCCTCTTCGGCTTCGTCGCCGTCGGCGGCACGTTAGGCGCGATGCTCGGCGCCACCATCACCTCGTCGCTCGTCGGCGTCGTGGGGGGCGTCGGGTTGATGCTCGTCTCGGCCGTGATCCTCGAGCTGGCGGTACAGGCCGCGCTGGTGATCGACAAGCACGAAGGGGCGATGCGCAGCGCGGCGCTGGCCGAAGGGGAGCGGGCCTCCGACGCGACGCGTGATACGTCGAAGGAGGTGATCGGTGGCGGGATCCTCGACGGGATCAAGCACACCTTCTCGTCGCCGTATCTCTTCGGCATCGCCACGCTGATCCTCTTCTACACCATCTCGTCGACCTTCCTGTACTTCCAGCAGGCCGACATCGTGGCGGCCGCGTTCGGTGACAATCGCGACGAGCGCACGCGCGTCTTCGCCAACATGGACCTGATCACCAACGGCCTCACGCTCATCGCCCAGCTCTTCCTCACCGGTCGCGTGATGAAGTGGCTTGGCGTCGGCGCGGCCTTGGCCTTCCTCCCCGTGCTCACGATGCTCGGCTTCGGCATCCTGGGGATCGCGCCGGTGCTCTCGGTGCTGATCGTCTTCCAGGTGGCGCGCCGCGCCGGGAACTTCGCCATTCAACGCCCCGGTCGCGAGGCGCTGTTCACCGTCCTGCCGCGCACCGACAAGTACAAGGCGAAGAACTTCAGCGACACCTTCGTCTATCGTTTGGGCGATCAGGTAGGGGCGTGGTCGTACACCGGGATGGCAGTCTTCGGGCTGGGTGCCTCGGGGCTCGCCTTCACGATGGTGCCGTTTGCCGCGCTCTGGTTGCTGCTGACGGTGTGGCTGGGACGCAGTTACGCCAAGCTGGAGCGCGCCGGGAGCGGCGCGCCGAAGTAGGAGTCGGCGCGCGGCTCGCTAGAACCAGGCGTCCTGCATGTCGAACGGGGTGGTGTCGCCGCGCTCGAGCAGCGTGGCCAACTGCTCGGTGCGCGGCAGCTCCCAGCCGAACCAGTAGCGCGCCGCCTGCAGCTTGCCGCGATAGAACGCGTCCTCGGGTGCCGAACGCGCGGACGACAGGGCGCGCGAAGCGACGGTGGCCTGGCGCAGCCAGAGCCACCCGATGACGGTGCGACTGACGAGGTCGAGGTAGGCGCTGGCGTTGGCGAGCGCGCGCGAAGGGTCGGTCGTCGCGCTCGAGAGCAGCAGCGTCTGTGTCACGCGCTCGAGCCGAGTGATGGCCTGGCCGAACTGGTCGCCGAGTGCGGCGAGCGGTTCGAGTTGTCCGGCGTCGCCAGCCGCCAGGCGCATGCGCGCGACGAGGGCGCGGAACCCGGCACCGTCGTCCTGCCGCACCTTTCGCCCGAGCAGGTCGAGCGCCTGCACGCCGTTGGTCCCCTCGTGGATCGGGTTCAGGCGGTTGTCACGGTAGAATTGCTCGATGGGATACTCGCGGGCGAAACCGTAGCCGCCTAACGTCTGCATGGCGAGCGAGATCGACTCCTGCCCGGCCTCGCCTGGCCACGCCTTGGCGATGGGGGTCAGGACCTCGAGCAGGGCGGAGGCGTCGCGGCGTGACGGCTCGTCGGGGGCGGTGCGCTCCTCGTCGACGAGCCGCGCGCACTGCAGCACGAGCGCCAGTGCCCCCTCCGACGTCGCCTTCTGCGCGAGCAGCATGCGGCGCACGTCCGGGTGCTCGATGATCGTCACCGGCGGGCGGGACGGGTCCTTCTCACCGGGAAGGCGCCCCTGCCGGCGGGTGCGCGCGTAGTCGAGCGCGTGCTGATAGGCGGCCGCGGCCATCGCCGCCCCCGCGCGCCCCACACCAATGCGCGCCTCGTTCATCATCTGGAACATGCACGCGAGCCCACGATGCGGCTCACCCACCAACTCGCCGACACATGGCTCCTGCTCACCGAAGTTGAGGATCGTGCTCGTGGTGCCGCGCCATCCCATCTTGTGAATGAGGCCGCCGAGCCGCACGCCGTTGGGGACGAGCGCGCCGCCGTCGTCGCGCCGATAGCGTGGCACCAGCATGAGCGAGATGCCGCGCACACCCGGGGGCGCCCCCTCGATGCGGGCGAGCACCATGTGCACGATGTTCTCCGACATCTCGTGCTCGCCGCCGGAGATCCACATCTTCGTCCCGCTGATGAGGTAGGTGCCGGGGGGATGGCCGTCCCCGGCTGGGACGGCGCGGGTGCGAAGGTCGGCGAGCGACGAGCCGGCGTCGGGTTCGGTGAGCGCCATCGTCCCGAAGTAGCGCCCCGTCAGGAGCAAATCGAGGTAGCGCGCACGCTGGTCCGGCGTGCCGAACGTCGCGACGAGGTTGGCGACGCCGGTGGTGAGGAGCGCGTACGACGCGGTCGCGACGTTGGCGGCGTCGAACCAGAGAAGCGCGGCCGAGGCGACGACGCGCGGGAGCTGCATCCCCCCTGACGCTTCATCGTGCGTCGCCGCGATGAACCCCGCCTCGGCCATCGCCCGCAGCGCCGCGTGCGCGGCGTCTGGAGTGACCACGCGGCCGTCGTGCACGAACGGCTCGTGCTCGTCGCTCTCGCGGTGGTGCGGCTGGAAGTGCGACTCGGCCAGGGCGCGCGCCGTGGCCAGGACCGCATCGAACGTCTCCCGCGAATGGTCGGCGTAGCGCGCGCGCGCCGTCAGCGTCTCGACGTCCAGAACTTCGTACAGTTGGAACTCGAGGTCGCGCGGATTGAGGCGGGAGATCGACATGCGGGGCGCAGGGGAAGGGAGGGGGGCGCGAGCGCGAGTGCGAGCGCGGGGCAAACGTACGCGCCCGGCCCCGGTTCTCAAGCACGACCCCGGGAGCGCGACGCCGAGCGTCGTGCGGAGTGACGGCCTGGGAGGTGACGGCTCGCGCCGGGCGCGTGCGACGGGTAGCATCCGGCATGGCTTACCTCGACCTCGTGACACTCGTCGTGCGGGACTACGACCCGGCCATCGCCTTCTTCGTCGACGTCCTCCACTTCGATCTCGTCGAGGATGTGCCATCGCTGACGAATGATGGGCGTCCCAAACGCTGGGTCGTGGTGCGCCCCCCGGGTGGGGTCACGGGGCTCCTGCTGGCCCGCGCCGATGGTGAGGCGCAGTCGGCGGCGGTCGGGTCGCAGTTCGCGGGTCGCGTCGGGCTCTTCCTGCGCGTGGACGACTTCGACGAGGCGTACGCCCGCATGCAGGGAGCGGGGGTGACGTTCGTCTCGCCCCCGCGCCGCGAGGCGTACGGGATGGTCGCGGTCTTTCGGGACTGCGAGGGGAACGCGTGGGATCTGCTCGGGCCGCGCGCCGTGTGACGCGTGCCTGTGCGCGCCCGTGCGCGTGTCAGCGCGCGCGGGCGTATGCGCGCGACGTGGATCGCGTCGCGCGGGCCTAACGCGGAGTCGTGCCGGACAACGCGGTGCCAGCACACTCCCACGATCCCCCCGGATCGCCGTTGTACTGACACCTCGTTGCCCAGCGGTGTTCGTCCGCGCCACGAGGAAGTGCAAGTGAGGGACCCGCGCACGGGTCTCAGCCAACTCCAGTCACGACAGCGACTTCTGGCTCCGGAGTGCCTGACAGGGGCGACGCGTGCCGATGCAGGGCATTGCAGGGCTGTATCGCCACGATGCAGAGAGATCCCTGCGGTCCCTGCCGACGCTGCTGTCGCCGGCGCGCGTCGGGACGAGGCGAGTTGTTGCAGCTGACAGGTCCGCCACGCGAATGCTGCAATGCACTCCCGTGATCTGCGACACTTGCAGCTGCGCTCCGCCGGTACATAGTTCCCCGGCGACTCGTCCCGTGCTGATCGGAACGACGCGCCCTGCCCCTGCCATGCTGGAGACCGACTCGGCGACGGTGACCGAGCCCTCCCCCCGATCCGGCGCATGGGTGTTGACCTGTTGGGCGGTCATGGTGCCCTCGCCCGCGCGGACGCAGTCCCCGCGCCGCACTTCTGATCCGCGACACCAAACGAGAGAGCCGACCCTCATGCTCCGAAGAAACAGCGCGAGTGCACTCAGCCTGGTGGCGCTTGCCGCCATGGTGGCCGCGTGCGCCGATCCGACCATGCCGTCTCCGGTTCGTTTGTCACCCGACGAGCTGGACCAGCCCTCGGCGGCCGTGCAGGCGGCTGCGACGGTGGCGATGGGCCCGTACACCGTCACCATCACCGATCTAGGCGTTCCGACCGGGGGGACTTACTCCTCTGCCTACGCGATCAACAACCTCGGGCAGGTTGCCGGGATGTCGTCCAACGCGGCGGGGGCACTGGCTCCCCTGCTGTGGACCGGCGGCAGCTTCGTCACGATCCCCAACTTCGACCCGTCCGGACTGCTGATCCCGGTCCGGATCAACGATGGCGGGGACATGATCCTCAACGAGTCCATCGGCGGGACGTCGATCAACTACGCCATCTGGCGCCAGCCTAACGGGACCTTCAACCGACTCCCGCCGTTTCCCGGCGGCGATGTGCTGCGTGTCTATGCGCGTGGCATGAACGCCGGTGGTTCGATCGCTGGCATGGTGCGTGAGCCCAACCTCGCGATGACGACGCACGGCGTTCTCTGGCAGAACGGTGCCTTCGTGCAGGACCTCGGGGCGATGGCCGGTTTCCAGTCGACCAATCCGCAGGACATCAACGACCTCGGGCAGGTCGTCGGGATCTCGACCAGCACCACCAACTTCAATTCGACCGCCTTCTCCTGGCAGAACGGGAGCTTCACCAACCTCGGCGCGCTGGTGGCCGGCGCCGCGTCCAGCGCGACCGCGGTCAACAACACCGGCACGGTCGTCGGGACGAGCAACGGTGGCTTCCCCGTACGCTGGGTCAACGGGGCGATCCAGTCCCTCCCCGTGCCGGCCGGCGTGATCCAGCCGCAGCCAGTGGACGTGAACGATGCGGGCGACATCATCGGTTGGGGGACGTCGAGCGCGGCGGGAGTGCTCTACGCCTCGGCGTTCTGGCGCAACGGGGTGGGCTACCTCCTGCCGGCATGGCCGGGCGCCACGCAGACCATGGCGCGCAGCATCAACAACAACGGCGAGATCGTCGGCGAGGGGCCGCTCGTTCCCGGGGGGCCAATGCACGCCCTGCTGTGGAAGGTCACGACCGGGAGCCCGCCGCCCCCGCCGCCCGTCGGGAACACCGCACCTAACGCGACGCTCGTCGCCACGACCTCGACGCGGATCAGGGCCGGGGGCAAGGTGACCATGCGCGGCAGCTTCACCGATCCAGACAACGGCCCGTGGAGCTACCAGTTCGTCTGGGGGAACGGCACGACGTCCGGGACCAGGACGACGGCCGGGAGCGTGACGCTGAGCCACAAGTACGCGGCGCGCGGAACCTACGGCGTGAAGTTCATCGTGACCGACGCCAAGGGCGCGGCCGACACGTCGTCGGTGGTCACGGTGACGGTGCGTTAGGCGACCGTCGCGACACCGTCGGGCGTTGGCACAACGAGGGGCGGCTCCCAGGGCCGCCCCTCGTTGCCGTTCGGCCTCACGCGCAGCCCTCGCTACGCGGCCTCGAGCGATGCAATTTTCCTCGCTGTGACCACTCCCCTGCCTTCACCCGCTGCGCCGGGTGCTCCGCGCACCGCCGGCACGTCCGGCGCGGCCGTCGTCATCATCGGCGGCGGCATCGTCGGCGCCTCCATCGCCTATCACCTCGCGGTGCGCGGTTGTCGCGACATCCTCATCCTCGAGCGCTGGGAGTCACCCGCGACGGGGAGCACCGGCCGATCAGCCGGGGGGGTACGGCACCAGTTCAACACCGAGGTGAACATCCGGCTGTCGCAGTACGGCATCGAGCGGCTGCGGCACTTCACGGAGGAAATCGGCGGCTTTGCCCAGCTCCGGCAGGTCGGCTACCTCTTCCTCATCACGGATGGCGATACCTGGGGACGCTACCAGCAGCAGGTGCAACTCCAGCGACGGCTCGGCGTCCCCACGGAGCTGCTGACGGCGGCTGAAGCCGAGCGCCTCGTCCCCGGGACGGTAGTGGACGACGTCGTCGGCGCCACGTTCTGCCCGCGGGACGGCTACTGCGATCCGTACGGGATCGCGATGGGGTACCTCACGCGCGCACGCGAGCTGGGCGCGCGGGTCCGCTGTTCCTCGCCCGTCACCGCAGTGCACGTCACGGCAGGGCGCGTGACCGCGGTCGAGGCAGGAGGCGAGACGATCGGTTGCGATGTGATGGTCAACGCCGCGGGCGCCTGGGCCGGCCAGGTCGGCGCCCTCGCCGGCCTGTCGATCCCGGTGCAGCCGTATCGTCGCACCATCTACATGACCGAGCCGTTTGCCGGACTCCCCGACGACATCCCCTTCTCGTTCGACGTGGCCAGCGGCTTCTACATGCGCAAGGAAGGGCGCGGGCTGATCTTCGGGCTCACCAACCCTAACGAGCCGTCGAGCGAACGGCTCGACGTGGACTGGGAGTGGTTCGAGACGGTGCTCCACCACGGCGTGCGGCGCTTTCCGCAGCTGCAGGACGCACAGCTGTCGCAGAAGAAGTGCTGGTCCGGGCTGTACGAAGTCACCCCAGATCACATGCCGGTGCTGGGCCGGCACCCCGACCTCCTCAACTACATCGATGCCAGCGGCTTCAGCGGGCACGGGGTGATGCACTCTCCGGCCACCGGCCTGCTGATGGCCGAGGAGATCCTCGATGGACGGGCGCACACGATCGACATCGACGAGCTGCGCATCTCGCGCTTCACACGGCGGTCCGTCGCAATCGAGACCAACATCTTCTAGCGCGTCGCCCGCTAGCGCCCCGCGACGAGCGTCACCGCGAGGCACCCGGCCACGATGAGGACGACCCCGGCCAGGCGTGGACCCGACATCCGCTCGCGCAGAAGCGCCCATCCCATCCACACCCCGACCGCGATGCTCACCTGGCGCATCCCCAGCACGTAGCTGGTGACGCCGGTGCGCAACGCGAGCAGGATGAGCAGGTACGACGCCGTGTTCATCGCCCCGATGCCGACAATGCTCGGCGCGTGCGCGCGCCACGCCTGTCGAGTCGCGCCAGATGCAACCCGCGTGGCCAGCCACACACCGTAGCCGAGCGCCACGAGGACGGTGTAGAGGTACATGTAGGCGAACGGCGCCATGACGGCCACTGCGCGCTTGTCCCAGACGGTGTAACCGGCGGCGACGAAGCCCGCCGCGATCGAGTACAGCGTGGCCCGCCCGCGCAGCGACGTCGCGAGCCCGCGAACGGCGGAGCGCGACCACTCGGGGAGGTTGAGGACGAGAATCCCGCAAACGATCGCCAGGAGCCCCGCGACGCCCAGCGGCGCAACCCGTTCGCCTAACGCGAACCATCCCGCCACCGGGAGGAAGGCAAGGAGATCGGAAGAGCGTCGTGTAGGGAAAGAGTGTTCT
>ERZ795061.2292-NODE-2292-length-17713-cov-6.195096_pt1 | contig 17713 bp, 16 predicted proteins | sample MGYA00375145_ERZ795061 | MGnify/ENA primary metagenome ERZ795061 (study PRJEB30190, sample SAMN05720144) | anaerobic digester metagenome | isolation source: active sludge of municipal wastewater-treating anaerobic digesters | place: USA | collected 2014-12-22 ... | reverse complement strand
AAAAATAATGTTCATGTATAAAGGTGACAAGCTTTGGGAAGGCTCTAACACTGACATTATGGATTCTGGGGTTAAAGAACTCGATGATTTTGTTTTTACAAACAAAATCATGAAGAATCTAAAGCACAAGTAATTTACTATTCGATCGAAGCAAGCCGAATGTAAAAAGTTGTACCTCCACCCGGGTTGGATTCAAACCAAATCTCGCCTCCACTCTGTTCAATTCCTTGTTTAGCAATTGCCAGGCCTAAGCCGGAACCTGACTTCTTAGTAGAAAAATAGGGCGCGAATATCTTATCTTTTAAATCCTGATCAATACCCAAACCATTATCCCGAAAACTGATAAGCGCTCGATTTGATTCACGGTGCAATATGATTTCTACACGTCCAGCACCAGATTGCAAAGCATTCAAAATAATATTAGAAAAAATCCGGTTCAATAACTGCTCGTCCCCCATTACAAACAAAGGAGATCCCAAATCGTAAAAGCTAACTGTACCCCCTTCATAATTAGCATACAAATCAGCACTCTTCCTTATTAAACTAACCAATTCAATTTTCTGAAGAATGGGTGCCGGCATTCTTGCAAAGGCACTAAAAGAAGAAGCAATCTCATTCAAAATATCGACCTGCGTGAGTAAAGTTTTAATGGATTGTTTTGTCTTTTCTTTTTCTAATTCGCCCCGAAGAATACCAAGTTCCATCTGTTGTAAAGTAAGTTTCATGGGTGTCAGGGGATTCTTGATTTCATGCGCTACTTGCTTGGCAATTTCACGCCAGGCACTTTCCTTCTGGCTGCGAGCTAATTCCACCTTACTTTGTTCAAGATTCTCTACCATTCGATTATACTCTGCCACCATCAACCCAATTTCATCTTTTGAATTCCATTCAAGTGGCTTATTGGTACCTGTCAGTGTGGTTCGACTAAGTGTGCGGGTAATAAATCGCAACGGAAAGGTTAACGAATTCACCATAAAGAAGGATAGTATCGAAAAGAGTATAAAGATGAGGGTGAATACCGTTAGAATATTAGCCAATACATTTATCTGTGTGGTCTCCAACGACAAGGCTGATTCAAAAAATGGGACACTCAGTACGCCAATCAAAAGACCAGATTCCGGAGACTTAAGTCCAAAATAGGAATTATTGAATTTCAAGGACCCAATCTGCTCATTCAAGATCAATGCAATATCTCCTGTTTTAAATATTCTTTCCCATGCATAGCGATTCATAAGGCCTGAAGTAAGTTGGTTTTCTACAATACCTGGTTGACTGGAGGCTAAGACTTTACCGGAAGGATCATAAATTGAAACATCCACATTTGAGAACTTAGCAACATTCACTAATTGATTTTCTAACTCACCGCGCATATTTTCTGGATCTTTCAAAAAGGAAGCAAGTACAGGTTCCAGATTCTCTCCCAGTAATTTTGACTTTGTTTGAAAATCCTGATTTAATTGGTTTTCCGCTGATTTGGTTACCCGGTTCAGGGTTGTGATGGTTACGATCACTAAAGGAATTGCAAAAGCCAAGTAGATATAAAGCTGAATACGGGCTGCATAATTAATTATTCCTCCCTCCAACCAAATAATCAAACCATAAAGAATCAGCCCCAATGCAAATACCCAAATACCTACAACAAAAAAGAAAGAAAAATTAGTAAGCAGGAAAAAGAATGGATAGGCCACTGAAGTCACAACTGCCACTCTACCAGCCTCATCTTCAATACCAGCGTGAATAAATCCATTCATCTTAACGCCCACCCGATAGAAATCCGGATTATCAAGCAACTCAAAATCAAAATCACGTTCATAATTAAAATTACCAAAACTACTAATGATACTCTTGGTTGATAGAAAGGCAAAGCTCTTATCCCGATTTTCAAAATATTCATTGAACCGATTATCTACCAGCAACTCTGGATAAACATTCTGCGGAATAATTTTTTTAAGAGAAAGATCAAGTACTACATAGCCAATCACTTGCTCAAATCGAGTAATAGGAATAGATGTAAAGTATCGCTTTCCCGCTTGCACACCCTGAGATCTTATAAAATAAATTCCCTGATACTCGGTTGCATTTATGGATTTGGCGAACTCGTGTTCCAATGCAGCAAAATCCACCAATGTTTGATCATCAAAGCGCTCTTTGGCTGGATTGTACAAGTAGATTCGCACATCGTAGCGATCAAAATAAGAATTAAGGTAAATCTGCTTTACCTTTTGTCGTATGGCAGATTTACTTAAAAATGGGCTGGCAAGTCTCGTTTGAATAAATACATCATTTGGAATTCTTTTGACGCTTTCATTTAATATGTACTCAGCGAGAACATCCCGATCGATCAGATAACTGTTAGCAAACCTAAACTGAGATTCTACTCGTTCCTCCTCAATAAAGCGTCTGATACTCAGAGCACTTTGCAAACCAAATACTGTAACAGCCAGAAAAAAATAAAGAAACGTTACATAGGTTACCCGAATGAGAGAAGAACTTAATTTAGAAAAGTATACGATAAATATATAGGGAACAACAACCATCAATGTAATCCAATAATCCCTTGACTCAATTATAAAGTAAGCCGCAAAAAGTGCACTGGCCCCTAACAACGCAAGGGCATACTTCCAAAAAGAATCCGAAAGCATCTTCGATAATTGAAGAAAAACATGAGTAAAAAAGAAAGCACTAACCGTTCCTATGATCATTGAAATGAATGACAATGCTCTTACTAAGTCAAATGAAAGAGTTTGAGTGATATCAAGAGAAATCGATGAGTTATTGAAAATAACTTCAATGAATAGAAACGGGTATAGAAAGGAAAAGGTAGCCAATAATAAAAATACCAAGCACCACGCCCATTGAATTATGCCCTTTGTACTAAAGAGTTTCTTAATCAGTGGCCAGCGGGAATATGTAAAAAATACATACCCACATAGAAAAAGTATACCCAGCGAGTTGAGGAACAAATCACCTATGGATGCATTATAGGAGGATGAGGCAAATTCCTGAGGGCTAAATATCCTGGCTGTATACCATCGCCCAGGGAAATTAGTTTGAACCATTAGAGTACGTACAATCACAAAGGCAATGGTTGCCACCAAAAAAACAACCTGATACTTTCCTTGCTGATGCCATTGCTTCAGAAATATTACAACGCCAGAAATAAATATCAGCAACGCTACTAAGGCAAAGAAAAGTGATACTTGATTTTGTTGTACAGTCGCAACAGGCAACACAATCTTAAATGCAACATGGTCGTTAAGGTAAACATTCGTTCCAAGGGCAGATTCAGATTCTACTATTTTTCCTGAGTACTCTTCAAATATAGATTGATTCCAGTGCGGAGACAGATACTTATTGATGATTGGATATTTCTGGTATAAGGGTAAAACTGAAACAAGAAATCGAGATCGATTCACAGGTGATTTTCTAATCAAGAAATCACCTCCGGAAACCTGTAATAACTTCACATTAAAAGAATCCTGAAGCATACGCACATCGGGCAAGAATTCATGTTTACTCCATGCTAGAATATTCAAGCTATCCAACAAAAAATGAGAACCATTGAATGTTGACCAATTAACTTCTTGTGGGGAGTGTATGATCTGATTGGCCTCAAGCTCTAACGAAGTAAAGGTCTTCTTAAGGTTTGAAGAAATTTTCTTGGTGGCTGCTTCTGATGAATTATCATTGAAATATTCCCAGCCTATACTTACTAAAGCACATGCAATAGAGAATACCAATAATGTGATCGGCTTTACCTTACCCATGATCTTTGACAATACTTAAAAGTAAGAAAATCCGAAGTAAGATTACTTACTTTGTAGTCCGCCAAACCAATGAAGAAACAAGATTCTGGAGTATCTAAAACTGAATGGGATAGACAGTATTGCGGCAACCACTAAGGAAACTCCATATACCCAATCTGGTGGACTAATGAAAAAATACAGGATTATAGAAATTATCACCATGAGGGCAACATTGAATGCATAACTAACAAACAACGCACCATAATAAAAGCCAGGTTCAGGTGTAAACGAAACAGAACAGTGCGGACAATTGGCATTCATTTCGGAGAATTTTGAAATGCGACTCAATGGATATTTAAAAATATCGCCTTGACCGCACCGTGGGCATTTACCTTGCCATACTGCGCTTGACTTCATTACGGCTATTGCTTTTACTTGTTCTATACCAAAAAAAGGCAATCAAGGCAATTACTGTGTATGGTGCCGCAAACAAGTACAGAATACCAAAATTTATTCCAGCCGCAATACCAATATCACCATTACTTACATTGTTCTCCAGAGACGCCCTGCACATAGCACATTGGGCAGAGGCACCAAATGAAAGAAACAAAAGCCCTACTCCTACCAATAGAAATTTGAGTCTACCTCGTCTCATACACATCTTCATTTAACTATTCTGAACATAATATGGGCTAATCATCAAATAAACCAACACACCGGTAACAGCCACATATAGCCAGATAGGAAATGTAAATTTAGCTAAAGCCTTATGCCTTTCAAAATTACCTGATAATGCCCTGGAAAAGGTAAAAAGCACAAAAGGCACAACTGCCACAGACAAAACTATATGGCTAATCAGAATGAAATAGTACACTATCCGCATCGGTCCTTCTCCTCTATAGACTGTTGAATCGCTGGTCATGTGATACAGAACATACATCACCAGAAAAGCAGCGGATAATCCAATACAGGTTTTCATAAGACTCTCATGCAACTTCCTCTTTTGATTTTTTATTGCAACCACTGCAGTAATTAGTAGGATGGCTGTAAGTCCATTAATCGTTGCATAAATGGGAGGTAAAAAACTCAGATCATACCCTGGAATTTTAACTTTAAAAAGCACAGCAACCGCCAAAGGTAACACCACCGACAGCCCTATAATAAGTCTATGATACGGTCCTTTCTCTTCAGGCATATTAATACTTTTTCAACAAAATTTTCATTTCAACAATCAGCCTGTCTACTTCTTCACGGGAATTGGGTGCGTAATAACCACGAATTCTTTTTTCAGAATCAATCAGCACAGCTGACCACGGTCGTTTAAGAAAAAAGAAACATGCATACCAATGGTCCCAGGAATCATTTTCTCCTGAAGGGTAAATGATTTGAAAATCATTTACTTCAAATTCCTCCTGTAAGTGCTTTAAGCCTAGATCAACAACGGAAGAAGTATCCGCCACCAACAATACAACTAACTTATCAGATGCCCATCCAATTCGCTGCATAATTGAATCTGGAATTGTGTAAGGAACCGGATAGGTGAATGTACAAGATGGCTGCAAATCTGAAACCCCCTGCTCATAATAGACAGGAATGGTAAACTCATTCTTGCCAAACATCCTCAGGAAAACAAAAACTCCAATGGGAAGGATTAAAGCAAGTAGAAGATAAATGAACTTCTTAGCCATGACATTTAGTGAACATAAAAAGAAGGCTAAAGTTCTTCACTTTAGCCTTCTTTAAGAATTTATTTATTAAACTGAGCTTATTGGAAAACCGGCATCTTCATGCCCTCATAAACAAATGCTACCAGCATCCAGATGATAAATAGAGTTGGTATTAAGATAGCCCAAAACAAAACTTTTACCTCGTATTTAAGGTGCATAAATTCTCCTACGATATACCCTGCCTTTACAATAGTAAGAATTACGAACAACGCAGTCTTAGCAGGTCCATGCCCCATCGTGAAGGCAATAATAAACTCAACTCCTGTAACCGCTCCTAATATACCAGCAACAGTCCAAAGTTTCTTTATCTTCTCCTTGTTTGGAGGTAATACTGTTACCTGAGGTTCGTGTGAATGATGTGCCATGCGAAGAGAATTTTTTAAACCAGATAAAAGAACGTGAATACAAATACCCAAACCAAATCTACAAAGTGCCAATACAAACCAACTTTCTCCACCATCTCATAATGCCCCCTGCGATCATATACACCCGTTACTGCGTTGTAGTAAATCAGGAAGTTCAGCATCACACCACTGAATACGTGGAACCCGTGAAAACCTGTAATGAAAAAGAAAAAGTCGGCAAAAGGCTGTGGGCCGTATTGATTGATTTTAAGAGAAGCACCGGTCACCTCTTTGGTTATCCATTGACCATTTGCAAATTCCTTCACGAGTGTTGGCGTATCCGTGCCCACAATGAAGTGAGTCCACTCCCAGGCCTGACAACCCAAAAAAGTTAAACCTCCGATAATAGTCCAAAGCATCCACTTCTCAACAGCCTTTCTATCCATACGATGTCCTGCCTCAACTGCTAAAACCATGGTAACGCTACTCATGATGAGGATAAAGGTCATGATACCAACAAAAACCAGCGGCAGGGAATATCCATGCAAAAAGGGCACTGCTTCAAAGACCTTTTCAGGCACTGGCCAATATTCTGCAGAGAAAGTAAATGCCTCAGGCACACCTGTGAAAGCCGGATGCGATGAGCGAACGAGTCCATAGGTAATCAGCAGTCCGGAAAATGTAAATGCATCCGAAAGGAGGAAGAACCACATCATGAGTTTGCCGTAGCTTACACCCATAGGTGAAACTCCGCCATCCCAAACGCTTTTTCCGTGTTCTACAGTGGCTGTACTATGTGCCATAATCAGGTATTAGATATTTATCGGTACAATAATAGAAATACAAACAAATATAGCCAAAGTCCGCCCAAAAAATGCCAGTAAGTTGTGCACATTTCTATCTGGGTAAGGCTTTTCGAATGAATCCGGTAGCGGTAGGTTGACACCAGTACAATCAGTAAAAAAACAATGGCACTGATCAGGTGCAGCCCATGCAAACCGGTTATTACATATAAGAAAGAGCCCGAAGGATTCCCCACCAGGTATACCTGATTAGCAACCAGAGCTTTCCAGCCTTCAAACTGAAGAATGAGGAACGTAAGGCCTAAGACGCTGGTAACCGTAACAAGGATTTTTACCATTTCCAATCTATCCCTTTTAGCTGCCCAATAAGCTACCTGCATGGTAACACTGCTTAACAAGATCACAATGGTTGAGACCGTAAGTATAGAGGGGAGCTCAAAATACAACCAGTTGCCTTCAGCCTGACGCACTATATAAGCCGAGGTTAGTGACGCAAATAACATTACCACGCTGCCTATAAAAAGCCACATCGCAAATTTCTTTGGATTCATGGCTAATGTTTTCCTTGGCTCTTCTACAATTTTAAACTCTGATGTTATCAACTTCTCCATATCCATTTCACATTAAATTTTATCCAACAAATAAGCGATCTGCACAATGGGCAAATACAAAAAAGAACCGAACATAATACGCAATGCTGATTGACGACTTCCTGTTTTCATTAGTGAAAAGGTCTGCGCAAAAAATGCAACCCCACACACAGTTGCAACAATAGCTGAGTCCAATCCTGTAATTCCGAATTTGGCCGGTAATAAACCAAGTGGTATCAGGAACATGGTGTAAATCATTATCTGAATAGCCGTATTGTGGTCTTTACCCCCACCTGAAGGCAGAAGCTTGAATCCAGCTTTTTTATAGTCATCATCCGCAACCCAGGCAATCGCCCAGAAATGGGGGAACTGCCAGATAAACTGAATACCAAATATGATTAATGCCTCGTGAGTGATGGAACCTGTGGCCGCAATCCAACCCAAAAGAGGGGGTAATGCCCCTGGGATTGCACCCACAAAGACAGCTATAGGTCCTACCCTTTTTAAAGGAGTATAAACAAAGCTGTAAAGCAACATAGAAATGAATGAAAGTGCCACCGTCAAAGGATTTGTAGACATCCACAACACAATCAGGCTCCCTATCAGACAAACAACAGCAAAAATAGTCGCCTCATTAACTGTAATTCTTCCTGTGGGGATTGGGCGATTAAGTGTACGAGACATCAGTTTGTCAAGATCCTTTTCAATAATTTGGTTAATGGTTACTGAGGCTCCTGACAGAAGAAACCCAGATAAAGTTAATAGCGAAAGAGTTACCCAATCTACATTACCCCTGGTGGCTAATCCATACCCAAATGCACAGGAGAAAGCCACAAGCAAAGACAGTCGTGGCTTCAATAATTCAACGAATGCTCTTACCTTAAGTAAAGTAAAAATAAGTACTGACGTATGTTGAGTATTCGAAATCATATCAATTCACTAACACATTTACATGACTTGTGTTAAGCCTCAAAAACAAAAGAAATTGAATCCCGAATGTGACAGTGGCAACCAACAAATGAATGGGCTGCAAAAATGCTGGAACCGCAAAATAAGCCATTCCTGCTCCTGTCAATAAGGTGAGCAAAATTAACAGGATCAAACCAAGAGTTAAAGGATTCCGGCCTGTAGTTTTAATCAACCGGGCCGCAAAAATGGCATTAAAAAGGACTACAATCCAGGAAAATGACCTATGCACAACAAATTCAGACCAAACTTCAGAAATCCAGCTCTGGCGAGGAATTAAAAGTGATGAAACCCGGTCAATAGCTGCTCTGACCTCTGTACCAAGCAGCACTTGTGTAACTAACAAAAGCATGCATGCAGCCAATAAAATCTTAATTCCTTTCGTGGTTTGAACTGTTCTGGGTTCACCGCTTTTTACAAACAATAAAACAAGCAAAGCAACCAGCACAAAAGCTAAAAGCATATGAATGGTAATCGTCCACGAAGTAAGATTAGTTGATACAACGATAGAACCGAACCAACCCTGGATAATCACTGTAAATAGTGTTGCAAGGGAAAGCCAAAAAAACGAGGGTTGCTGGTGCCGTAATTGAAATGACTTCACAAAAAGAGCCACGATTAATAGGCCGATAATCACACCAGCTAATCGATTTAAATATTCAATCCAGGTTTTAGTCGGGTTAAAGTCAGCCTCTTCCAAAATCGATTTATCATTCAATATGGCTGTGGCTGTTTCATCAAAGCCAATCGCTAAAAGATACCGTGCAAATTTTTGATTTTTCTTATCCCGTAAGGCTGAGAATGTATCCTTGTAGTTGGCTTGCAATTGATCTACCGATGTGGGTGGAACCCAATAACCAAAACACTTTGGCCAATCCGGGCATCCCATACCCGATCCTGTGGTTCTAACTACTCCACCCAGTAGTATTAAAAAATAAACAGCGACCAGAGTCGATAAGCAGAGCTTATGAAATCCTCGGGTCGCTGTTAGATTCAATGTTTTATTCGAAGATCAATGCTTATTTGATTCCACTACGATAGCACCATCGTTCATCTCCAATTTAACCAACTCATTTTCATGAGGTAAATTAGATTCCGGAGTTTCTGAATACGGGATATGCTGAGGAATAAAATCATCCTTTGCACCAGGTTTGCTATAGTCATAAGGCCAACGATAAACAGTTGGAATTTCTCCTGGCCAGTTGCCGTGTCCGGGGCTTCTTGGCGTTGTCCACTCTAACGTGTTGGAGTTCCATGGGTTTGCTGAAGCAACTTTGCCCCGGAAAATACTATAGATAAAATTGAACAGGAAAATGAACTGTGCCGAAAGAGTGATGATCGCGGCAACACTTACTAGCATATTTAGATCCGCAAATCCACTGAACGTCTCAAAGTTGGTCCAGCTATAGTAACGTCTTGGAAATCCTGCAATACCAATGTAGTGCATAGGAAAAAAGACCAGATATACACCGACAAATGTTAGCCAGAAATGGATAGTTCCCAATTTCTCATTTAACATTCTACCAAACATTTTAGGAAACCAATGGTACACGCCCGCCATCATCCCAAAGAATGAAGCGCTACCCATTACCAGGTGGAAGTGAGCAACCACAAAATAAGTGTCGTGCAATTGGATATCAATAGCTGAGTTTCCCAGGAAAATACCTGTGATACCTCCGGTAAGGAAGAAGGATACCAAGCCTATCGAAAACAACATGGCTGCAGTAAACCGGATGTTTCCCTTCCAAAGGGTGGTGACATAGTTGAAGATCTTAACTGCTGAAGGCACTGCTATAATCAATGTTAACAGTGTAAAGATGGAACCCAGGAAAGGATTCATTCCTGTTACAAACATATGGTGCGCCCATACAACAAACGACAGGATGGCGATGAATAACATTGAACCCACCATGGCCTTATATCCGAAAATCGGCTTGCGCGAATTAGTGGCAATAATTTCCGAGGTAATACCTAATGCAGGCAATAACACGATGTATACTTCCGGGTGACCAAGGAACCAGAACAAATGCTGGAACAGAATCGGGCTTCCTCCTTGATTAGGAAGGGCCTCACCACCTATATAAATGTCTGACAGGTAGAAGCTGGTACCGAAGCTGCGGTCGAAAATCAATAACAAGGCCGCTGCAAAGAGGACAGGAAACGAAAGAACACCAATAATTGCTGTAAAGAAAAAAGCCCAAATAGTAAGAGGGAGCTTTGTGAAGGACATCCCTTTGGTACGGAGGTTAATTACGGTTGTGATATAATTAATACCTCCTAATAATGAACTTACTATGAATAATGCCATTGCAACCAACCAAAGTGTCATACCAAGGCCAGACCCTTGCATTGCCTGTGGTAGCGCACTGAGCGGTGGATAGATTACCCAGCCCCCTGAGGCCGGACCTGTTGAAATAAACAGGGAGGTAAACATGATTACACTTGACAGGAAGAAAAACCAGTATGAAAGCATGTTCATGAAACCGCTGGCCATGTCGCGGGCACCAATCTGAAGCGGAATAAGAAAGTTACTGAACGTACCGCTCAAGCCTGCGGTAAGCACAAAGAATACCATTATGGTTCCGTGCATTGTTACCAATGCCAAATAAAATTCAGGGTCAATTTTTCCTTCAGGTGTTAACCAGCCACCAAGAATTGGTTTTAACCAGGATAAATCCGCCTCTGGAAAGCCCAATTGCAAACGGAACAGCACTGAAAGGGTTCCTCCAATAAGAGCCCAGGCCATACCTGTGATAAGGAATTGTTTCGCAATTACTTTATGGTCCTCACAAAAAACATAATTAGTCCAGAAGTTACCGTGATGCTCATGTTCATGGCCATGGTCATCGTGGTGTTCTGTTGTTGTGTGTGGATGTATATCTATTGTTGCCATACGTGGAAATATCTTAGGTTAAAATTTAGCAGTAACGGTAACGGGTGAAGCAAGAATAGCTTCTTTACTATCCATGGGAATTCCTGCCTTAATCATTGCTGCTTCTCTTAATTCTGCAGGTACACGTTGCAGGTAGTCAGGATTCTGTTTCAACCAAGCTTCCTGAGAAGCCATCCATTTCTCGTAATCTTCTACCGTGTCATGAACAAACACCGGGAAACGCATAGAGAAATGCCCACGACCACAAATTTCAGTACAGGCCATTTCGTAATTGAAATTAGGATTCCCTGTTTCTGCACGCATATCTGCCGTAGATTTTGTAGGGATGAATTTAAAAGTAGTATGCATACCAGGCACTGCATCCATTTTGAGGCGGAAATGAGGCAAGAAAACACTATGCAAAACATCTTTAGCGCGAATCATCAATTGCACTTCCTTGCCTTTAGGCAAGTGAAGTTCAAGGGATTTAAAATCATCGTATGTATTCTTGTCTGAAAGATCTAATCCAAATTCATTGGAAGCATCAATCATTTGGTAATTGTGCTTACCCAACTGACTGTCTTTAACCCCTGGGTAACGAGCGGTCCATAAGAACTGCTGGCCGATCAACTCAATGACTACCGCGTCTTTAGAGGCCGGGCCTGTAATGTCATTCCATGCGCGAAGTCCACTGAAAATAAGAAGTGCTAATACGATGGCAGGGATCACTGTCCAGACAATTTCAAGCTTGTGATCATCCGCTATGAATGATGCCCTTCTTCCTTCAACGTACCGGTACTTGAAGGTAAACCAGAACATTACTATGGTGATAATTACGAATGCAACGACCGTTATGGCCATGGTTATCCAAAACAGGTAATCTGTTACCGCGCCATGTTCTGAGGCAACGGGCAGATTGTAAGAATCGAAATGAGCGAAAGAATACCATGTGAAAGCAACCAGACTTCCGATCATAAACAGCATCATAAGATAAGCATTCACCGTATTCCAGGACGAAACACCATCTTCTTTTCCTTTCACCAAACTCACCAGATTTCCAATCCGGAAAATCAGGTAGAGGATGGCAAGCACCAACACTACCCCTAAACCGATTATCAAACTCATCATATGCTTACTTTATTCATTGTGTCAAATTAAATGTGGTGATTCAAACTTTCCGCCATCATCGGATCATTCTTGGCAACCAAGGGTATTTTAGAAAGCGCATTCAAGGAAACAAACAGGAAAAGCGCAAAGAATATCAGTGCTAATCCGATTTCCAGTAATCCTAAGCTGCCATCATATTGCATTATGCCCGGAGTAACCATATTATAAAAATCAAACCAATGTCCTACAATAATGATTGGACAAACTAACTTCAACATTGCAATGTGACGCTTTGCATCTCTTGTCATTAATAACAAGAATGGCAATACGAAGTTTAGAATCAGGTTAAGATAAAATATCCATGAATAAGGTGCATGCTTAATCCGTTCAATGAAGTACACCGTTTCTTCAGGAATATTGGCATAGTAGATCAACATAAACTGACTAAACCAGATGTACGTCCAGAAAATACTGAAGGCAAAAATAAATTTACCCAGATCATGAAGGTGGTTAGCATTCACCATTTTCAGATACCCAGCATCTTTGAGATTAACAACGATTAAGGTTATTGTTGCCAAGCCTGCCACCCACCAACTCGCAAAAACATACCATCCAAACATGGTGCTAAACCAGTGTGGATCAATACTCATTACCCAATCCCATGCTGCAACAGAAGAACTAACTGCAAAGATCACCAGAAAGATGGCTGATATTTTACGAGCCGAGTACCAGTGCTGAGTACCCCCTTCAACATCCTCGGCCAGCATATGCTTCTTGATCATGGTATAAAACCAATACCAAAGACCAAAGAAAATTACCATTCGCAGGATGTAAAAAGTAGGAAACCCACCCTTTTCACCAAGCCAAAAGAAGTAAACACTTTTCTTATCCAGAATTTCATCATAGTCGGCTGATCCTACCTGATAAAGATCGTGATGAGTCCAATGGAATAAATCTCCCTTTGCCACGAACCAGATCACCAACATAAGTACACCGGCAAAGGGTATCCACTGCCCCATTGCCAAAGGAATTCTTTTTATGGGTGCTGACCATCCTGCCTGAGCAGCATACTGAATCGCAACGAAAAACAAACCGATTATACCCAATCCGGTAAAAAAGATATTGTTATGCCACAAGGATGTATAGATTTTCTTTAACCAGGTTGGGCTGCCATGATGTGCACCGGCCTCCTCGGCAGCGGCTCCAGGTTCAGTGCTGGCCACCAGATTCTTAGTTACCTCACTGGATGCATGATGCTCACCTGATGCTCCATGCTCACCAGCATTCATAGCCATGAAAACTCCCACAACAAAAAGAAAAATCCCCACACCTAAAAGAATGAAAAGTTTCCGCTTTGTTTCCGGTTTAAAAATATACTGTTCGTCCGCTATCATTTGATTTGATATCTAGTAAGTATTAATTCTTTTGTAATTCCTTTACATACTTGGCAATCTTCCAACGCTCTTCTTCGCTTACCTGCGATCCATGAGCACCCATTAAGCCTTTTCCATATGTAATTACGTGAAAGATATGACCCTCAGTAACTCCTTTTATGGCATCGCCAGTTAAATTAGCCACGCCCGGATATTTGTCTGCTACCTTTCCATCACCGGCCCCTTTGGCACCATGGCAATGCTTGCAGTTGATCTCATAGAGCAGTTTGCCTTGCTCCAGAATCGCGGGCGAGGCCTCATAAGGGTTAACTAACTTATTAGCTAAACGAAGACTTGTTGTATCATTAGTTCCACGATAAGGCAACCATCCATTGGCATTCCTGCGAACCGTATTGGGTGCAGGCAAGCGCATATTCATGCGAAAGGGATTGTAATTATTTGAATTATAATATTCACCTCTGTCTTTGTCGGATGAATTTACCCAACGACCCGCATCTTCATCGGTGATTTGTGACAGTGGTTCATAGGCAACTGAGTGATACATGTTTGGTGCATACTCTTTACCTTGGTTATCGCCCCCGGCTTTACAGCCAACCAGCAACGTGGCCACACTTACCAATCCTATCTGTATATAACGCATAGACTGCATCATGATTAAAAGTTCTTTTCGTTTACTTCTGAAGCTCCATTATCCTTCAAAATCCGACTGATTTCTTCTTTGCTCAATTTATTTGAAGCCAGATCAATTGCCATTACATGTTTATCATCCGTACTCCTGATATCATAAGAGCGAGGAGTTTTATAAGGCTTCATATCGCTGACAATAAAAAAAGTAGCTACCATGCCCAGGGCAGAGAGCAACACAGTCAATTCGAAAGTAACAGGGATGAAAGGTGGAAGGGAAACGAAATTCTTACCCCCAATGATCATTGGCCAATCATACCCTAGCATCCAGATTTGCATGGTTAGGGCAAGGATGGTTCCCGTCATACCAAACATAAAAGCAGCAATGGGTAAGCGCGAACGCCTGTAGCCCAAGGCCTCATCCAATCCGTGTACCGGAAAAGGCGTATACACTTCATGGATCTTTACACCCTTGTCGCGAATGCCATCTACGCCATGAAGCAAAATGTCTTCGTCATCAAAAATGCCTACTAAAAATTTTTCGCTTGTGCTGCTCATAAATTTATTAATGCTTCTTTTCGGAAGATGATTTAATAATACTCTTAACCTCCGCCATGTTGATCACCGGGAAAAACTTCGCGAACAGGAAGAAGGCCGTGAAGAAAAATCCAAACGTTAAAATGTACTCTCCCACATCATACAGAGTAGGATAAAACATCGACCAGCTTGAGGGCAAGTAATCTCTGTGGATGGAGGTAACGATAATAACGAATCTCTCAAACCACATTCCAATATTTACAATGATCGAAAGTACAAACGTAGCTACGATGTTAGTGCGCAATTTCTTGAACCAGAAAAGTTGTGGTGAAATTACATTACACGTCATCATCGACCAGTACGCCCACCAGTAAGGGCCCGTGGCCCGGTTGTAGAATGCATAAAATTCAGAAGGTACCTGACCGTACCAGGCTACAAAGAACTCGGTAATGTACGCGATACCTACAATTGAACCAGTAATAATGATAACAATGTTCATCAACTCAATATGGTAGATGGTAATGTAATCTTCCAGTTTGAACACCTTACGTGTAACAATCAGAAGCGTCAATACCATCGCAAAGCCAGAGAAGATAGCACCCGCAACAAAGTATGGCGGGAAGATAGTCGTGTGCCAGCCTGGAACTACAGAAGTAGCGAAGTCGAAGGATACGATTGTGTGAACTGAAAGTACCAGCGGAGTTGATAAACCAGCCAGAATCAAGGCTACAGATTCATAACGCATCCAGGTTTTTGCAGCCCCATCCCATCCAAAGCTCAACGCATTGTAAATGGAAGCGCGAGTTTTATTACCCATGCGGATAGCGCGATCCCGGATAACTGCAAAGTCAGGTATCAGACCAATATACCAAAAAACAAGCGATACAGTGAAATACGTTGTGATCGCAAATACGTCCCAAAGCAACGGTGAGTTGAAGTTAGCCCAGAGCGAACCCCATGTATTGGGCAATGGAAGTACCCAATACAATCCCAACCACAAGCGGCCCATGTGCACCAACGGGAAAGTAGCCGCACAAATAACCGCAAAGATTGTCATCGCTTCAGCAGCACGGTTGATAGACATTCTCCACTTTTGACGGAACAATAATAAAATCGCAGAAATCAACGTACCCGCGTGACCGATACCAACCCACCAAACGAAGTTCGTGATATCCCAGGCCCAACCCACTGTCTTATTCAATCCCCACATACCAATGCCCTCCCATAAAACAGTGGCAAGGCAATAGACTCCGAACATCAAAAGCACGAGTGAGATACTGAAGGCTATCCACCAAAGCCGTGAAGGTTTGCCCTCCACTTGCCGGCTGATATCTTCGGAAACGTCACGTACTGTTTTTCCGCCCGTTATTAAAGTTTCACGTAGTGATGAAGTTGCTTGCATACTTTAGTTGCGTATCAAAATTCAATTATCAATTTAAGCGTTCTCCTTTACCTTGTCCTTATTTCGGATCTTGGTGAGGTAGAAGATGTTCGGCTTCACCCCAATTTCCTCCAGTACCCGATAAGCTCTTGGATTATGATATTTCTTATCAATTCCATAAGGTCTGTCCTTATCCAATTCAATCTGCAATAGCTTGCTGATTTTGCTTTCCGGATTGTTCATGTCTCCAAATACAATAGCTCCTGTGGAACAGGCAGCCTGGCACGCGGTTACTACTTCTCCATCCTGCAATGTTCTCCGTTCTTTCTTTGCAGTTAACTTACCGGTTTGAATACGTTGTACACAGAAAGAACATTTCTCCATAACTCCGCGTGAGCGAACAGTAACTTCCGGATTCAATACCATGCGACCTAAATCGGTGTTCATCGCAGGGTTTGCCTGAGTGAACTGCTGATTGTCGTGGTACTTAAACCAATTGAAACGTCTTACTTTATACGGACAGTTGTTGGCACAGTAACGGGTACCGATACAACGGTTATACGTCATTTGATTGAGACCTTCGGTGCTGTGTGTAGTTGCAGCTACCGGACACACGGTTTCGCACGGTGCATTGTTGCAATGCTGACAAAGCATGGGTTGGAATACAACTTCTGGGTTCTCAGAAGCGATCTCCATTCCTTTATAATCCTCCACGTTTGCATCGGAAGTATAGTAGCGGTCGATACGCAACCAGTGCATTTCTCTGCGGTTGATAACTTCCTGCTTGCCCACCAAGGCAACATTGTTTTCAACATTACATGCTACCACACAAGATCCACAACCTGTGCAAGTATTCAGGTCGATCGACATTCCCCAATGGTGGTTCTTATAATCGTGCCCTTTCCACAAGCTCAATGCAGAAGGATCCACTTTCTTATCCCACTCAGTAACCTTGGCAGCTCTTTCTTTCCAGTACTCCGGATTTTTATTGTAATCTGCAAGTAATGATTCCTGGATTACGTTTTCACGACCCATGTACGTCTGATGAATCTGCGTCTGTGCTATCTGGAAAGCTTCACTTGTCTTTTCTATCTTAACTCCTGCAGCAACACTAAATCCTAACGTTTCACCAACTGAAACCAACGGATAGGCATTAGCGCCAATGTTCTCTCCTACTTTTCCAACTTTCGTACGTCCATAGCCTAAGGCCACACCAACTGTACCTGGAGTTTGTCCAGGCTGAACAAGTGCAGCTACTGAAATCGTTTTTCCATTGGCCGTCAGGTTCACCAATTGCGTTCTTCCTTCAGAATCATTTTCGATTCCGAGCTCAGTCGCATCTTTTAACGCGATAGTTACATAATGATCCCAGGTTGCTTTTGTAATCGGATCTGGTAATTCTTGCAACAAAGGATTGTTTGCCTGCGACCCATTACCTACTCCACAACTTTCATAAATCACTAATTCAAAACCTGAATTAGTTGCTTTATACGTAGAGGCAACGGCAGAAAGCGCGGCTTCAATATTTCCAGTGAAGGAATAGGAAGCAGATTCTCCACTCAATTCATAGACACCATCATACAAGCACTTGTCCCAGAAACTCTGGAAATCAAGACCTGCAC
>ERZ795061.2278-NODE-2278-length-17762-cov-7.950697_pt1 | contig 17762 bp, 21 predicted proteins | sample MGYA00375145_ERZ795061 | MGnify/ENA primary metagenome ERZ795061 (study PRJEB30190, sample SAMN05720144) | anaerobic digester metagenome | isolation source: active sludge of municipal wastewater-treating anaerobic digesters | place: USA | collected 2014-12-22 ... | reverse complement strand
GGTTGACTTCACGGCGATACCGCAAAGCGGAAGTCGAGAACTGAGGGACCTACCGAGGCCGATTGGCGTTGTTACGTCAGAAGCGCCCCACAAGGTGTCTGGAGCGAACTAGATGAATAGCGATTTTTGTGACGAAGACGGCGCGCGCAAGCTCAAGATGAAAATCGAAGAGTACTGGGTGAGCCGTGGTTTTGATGTCTCGATCAATCTGATCGATGCCGGCTTTGTGCCTGCGATGCGTTCGGCTCGTACGGATGTGCGCAGCAACATGGTCAACGGTATGCCGCCTCGCAAAAAGGGTGGTCGGCCTGAGCCGGGCAAACCCGCGAGCTATACCCGCGGGATCGGCTGATAGTTGAGTATCCGGACCGCAAGGTCCGGCAGTTCTTCGAAATGCTTAAACACGGCGTCGGCCCCCAACAGGTCCGGCGCCGTGTCCGTATAGCCGTAGGCGTAGACGACGACCGGCGCGCCTGCGGCCTTGGCGGACTGCACGTCGTTGGATGAGTCGCCGACCATCAGACTACGGGCTGGATCGCCGTGCGCGGCGCGGATGGCGGCGATGTAGTGATCCGGGTGCGGCTTGCGGTTGCGCGGGATGTCGGAGCCGATGACGGCGGCGAAATGGTGCGACAGGCCCAACGCATCAAGCAGCTGGTTGGAGAGGTCGGTGCGCTTGTTGGTGCAGACGCAGAGCGTTGCGCCGAGTGATTTCAGCTTTTCCAGTGTGAGCACGAGACCAGGGAAAGGCGTGGAGTGTGTAGCGATGTCCAGGGCGTAGGCTGCGATATAGGCTTCGGTAAGCTGATCCAGCTTTGCGTCGTCATGGTGGATGCCATGTACGCTAAAAGCGCGGATGATCAGCGCACGCGCGCCTGCGCCGACGAAATTGCGGACGTCCGACAGCGTTGCTTGCGGCAGGCCTTCGGCCACGAGAACGTGGTTCAACGCGGTGTGCATGTCACCGGCCGTTTCGGCCAGTGTGCCATCAAGGTCGAAAGCGATGGTGCAGCCGGAAAGCGGGGGCATGGCGGGCTCGTCTGGCTTGTGGAGTTTGTCGTGTATAAGGCCTGAATACAGTCGATTCCGCGAGCAGACCCATGACCGACCGTTTCGCAATCATCCTCGCCGCTGGCAAGGGCACGCGGATGAAGTCTCCGCGGCCCAAAGTGCTGCACGAGATCGGCGGGCGCTCGATGCTGGCGTGGAGCGTGGCGCTGGCGAAAGATCTGGGCTGCAAGCGGACGGTAGTGGTGGTCGGGCCGGACATGCCGCAGCTTTCCGAAGCAGCGGCGAAACTGGTCGGCGCAGAGAACGTCGCCGTGCAGCGCGAACAATTGGGGACGGCGAATGCGGTCGATGCAGCGCGCGGGCAACTGGCCGACGCGAATGGCGATGCGATCGTGCTTTACGCCGACACGCCGTTGATCCCGCAGGAAGCAGGCGAGCGGGCGTTCAAGGCGCTTGCTGGCGGTGCGAGTATCTGTGTGCTGGGCTTCAAGGCGAAGCTGCCCAACCACTATGGGCGTCTGGTGACGGCGGGCGATGGCGCGCTGGAGGCGATCGTCGAAGCCAACGATGCGAGCGAAGCGCAGCTGAAGATTGATCTGGCAAATTCGGGCGTGATGGCCGGGCCGGCCAAGCTGATGTTCGAGCTTCTGAAAGAGGTGAAGAACGACAACGCCAAGGGCGAATACTATCTGACCGATCTTGTCGGGCTGGCGCGTGGGCGTGGGTTGAAGGCTGGCGTGGCGTTGTGTGAGGAGCGCGACGTGCAGGGCGTCAACAGTCAGGTCGAGCTCGCGCAGGTGGAGCGCGTGTTCCAGGACGGGGTGCGCGAACGGATGATGGTGGCAGGCGTGACATTGCCGGCGCCGGAGACGGTTCACTTCAGCCACGACACGAAGATCGCGGCGGGCGTGACAGTTGAGCAGAACGTGGTGTTTGCGCCCGGCGTCAGCGTCGAGACGGGTGCGGTGATCCGCGCGTTCTCGCATCTTGAAGCCGCGCAGGTGGGTGCGGGCGCGCAGGTGGGGCCATATGCGCGGCTACGTCCCGGCGCGGTGATCGGGAGAGACGCTCACATCGGCAACTTCGTCGAGGTGAAGAACGTGACCGTCGGTGAAGGCGCCAAGGCAAACCATCTCAGCTATCTGGGCGATGGTGAGGTTGGCGCGGGCGCGAACATCGGCGCCGGCACGATCTTCTGCAATTACGATGGCTTCTTCAAATACCGCACGGTGGTTGGCGCCAATGCATTCGTCGGATCGAACTCGTCGCTGGTGGCGCCGGTGACGATCGGCGCGGGCGGCTATGTGGGTTCGGGCTCGGTGATCGTCGAGGACGTGGCGCCGGATGCGCTGGCCATCGGGCGTGGCCGTCAGGTCGGAAAGGATGGTTGGGCCAGGGCTTTCCGCGATGAGAAGTCGGCAGTGAAGAAGGCCGGGAAGAAGCCGCCCGGGGCGGTCTAACTCAGGAACTCGGCGAGCAGGTTCGTCACAGTGTCTGGCTTTTCGGTCATGCACATGTGACCAGCGTGTTCGACTTCCTCAAGCCTGGCGCCGGCAATGCCTGCAGCGATCTCTCGACCCTCGTCCGGCGGGATAAGAGCATCGTCCTTGCCGACGACGACCAGGGTCGGGACTTTGATCGTCGCGAGCAGCGGGCGTGAGTCCTCGCGCGAGATGATGGCTTCGATCTGACGTTCAAATGCGCTGACGCCGAGGTGTTCTGCCATGTCGAAGAAGATGGTCAGCAGGGGGTAATCTTCGTGGCGGGCCGGATGGACGATCTTGGGCCACAGGGCCTTTATGGTTTCGCGCATGCTGTTGGACTTTTTCGCGGCGGCGACTTGTTCGCGTCGTCCTTTGGAGCGTTCGGGTGTGTCGGCTTTGGCGCTCGTGCTCATGAGGATGAGGCTGCTGACGCGCTCGGGCGCCTGGCGAATGATTTCGAGGGCGGCGTAGCCGCCCATGGATGTTCCGACGAGCGCGAAACGCTCAGGCGCTGCACTAAGGATCTGGGCGGCGACTTCCTTCATGGTGAGTGCTGACCAATGATTGGCGAGCAGGATCGGATGAGCCTGTCCAAGATGTTCGATCTGATGCTGGTAGATGCGACCCGTACACATCAGGCCCGGAATGAAGACGATCGGCGTACCGGACATGCGAGGCTCCTGCGGGTGGCTACTTGCCTAACTAGGTGGATAACACGGCGCGGCTAGCGCGCGAGCTTGTCGCCCAGCACCGATCTCGGTCCCGCGCCATAGCGCTTGAGGCCATCCGCCGGGTTCACCAGCGCGCATTTCTTGAGGCTGAGGCATCCGCAGCCGATGCAGCCGTCGAGATAGTCACGCAGGCGGGTCATGCGCGCGATGCGCTCATCGAGCTGGCTGCGGAAGTTGCGGCTGATGCGCTCCCAGTCTTTCTGAGTGGGCGTGCGACCCGCGGGGAGTGTGGCAAGGGCGGCGCGGATATCCTCGATCGCGAAGCCCAGCTGCTGGGCGATCAGTACGAAGGACAGGCGGCGGATGTCCGAACGCAGATAGCGGCGCTGGCCGCCACTGTTGCGGGCGGGTGTGACGAGGCCTTTCGTTTCGTAGAAGCGGATCGCGGAGACGGCGAGGCCGGTGCGTTCGGCGAGGTCTCCGATTGTGAGGGGCATCCCGGGCGAGATCGCTTCTGGCATTTCGAAAATATCCCTTGACCTCAAGTTAGGTTGAGGAATTACGACTCAGATCCATCAAGAAAGCAACCCGGCCAACCGGGTGACACACGAGGGTCTGAGAATGAGTAGAAAGACAGCAGAAGCAGCGCTGGAACACGTCAACGTCACGACGGCTTCCGCGGAAGAGACGGCGCAGCTGATGTGCGAGGCGTTTGGCTGGCATATCCGCTGGCAGGGGCCGGCCAAGCTGGGTGGCCGCACCATCCATGTTGGCTCCGATGGTTCGTATGTGGCGCTCTACACGCCTCCGGAAGACCTGAAACAGGCTCCGGGGGAAGGGCAGCCCAACCATGTCGGCGTGTGCGTGAGGGATCTGGACGCGACAGAGATAAAAGTCCGCGCGGCCGGCTATCATCCTTACGCGCACGCCGACTACGAGCCGGGCCGCCGGTTCTATTTTCGCGACAAGGGCGGGGTGGAATTCGAAGTGGTGAGCTATGCGTGACAGGCGCGCGACAGGTGAGCCCTGCTGAACCGATGGTTCGGAAAACATAGGCATGACAGGCGTTGCGACCGGGCGGTGAGAGGCCATCTGGAAGGCATCAGAAGCGGCATTGCAGCCGCACGGAGCCTCCCCATGAAAGCCCTCCTCGCCGTTCTCGCCTCAATCATCGCCATCAAGAGCGATGGCGATGCTGGCGCAGTCCTGCTGCGCGAGCATTAGGCCAGATTTCGATCAGACGCGGGCCGCCAGCCGTTTCGCCGCTTCCGAGCGAAGGTCCTTCTTTAGGATCTTCCCCGTGGCGCCGCGCGGCAGCGGCTCGCGCTCGAAGTGGAAGTAGCGGGGGATCTGGAACTTGCCCAGGCGCGTCGACAGGAAGTCGCGGAGTTCGGCTTCGGTCACGGGCGCGTTGGCGTAGATCGTCGTGGCGACTTCTTCACCCAATCGCTCATCTGGCACGCCATAAACGCAGGCCTCGACTACGGCAGGGTGTTCCTGCAGTGCGTATTCGACCGACCCACAACCGATATTCTCACCCCCGCGGATCACCAGATCCTTGATGCGGTCGACGATGAACACGAAGCCCTCGTCATCGATGTAGGCGACATCGCCGGTGCGGAACCATTCATTGTTGACGAACTCAGCTGCGTTCGCGTCGGGCCGCTTGTAGTAACCACGCATGATCGAGGCGCCGCGGATCTGTAGTTCGCCGCGTTGGCCGGTGGGCATTTCCTTGCCGCTCTCGTCAACCACGCGAACATCCAGGACAGCCGAAACGCGGCCGGAGCTTTCCGGTTTGCGAAGATAATCGCTGGCCGCGATGCCGACGCCGATGGCGTTGGTTTCGGTCATGCCCCAGCCCGTGGCTGGCATGGCCTTCTCGAAGACCGCATCGATCGCGCGAACCTGCTCAGGCGCGCGCGATGCGCCGCCGCCGCCAACCGAGCTGAGACTCGGGAAGGTGCGGCCTGTGCCGCGCGAGAAAATGACCAGATCGCCTGTAATGGCGGGGGTGGCCGTGAAATTGGTGATGCCTTCTCGCTCGATCAGGTCTGCACCCTTGATGGCGTCCCACTTGTACATCGAGACAAGGCGGCGCTGCAGCCGGAAGCAGGACAGGGCGACGGAGTGCAAGCCCGTTACGTGGAACAGCGGAATGACGAGCAGCGAGGCAGGTTGCGGTGCATCGGCGGGCGGGCGGGCTATCAGTCCAGTGGTGAAGGCGGCGATCAGATCCAGCTCCCACGACAGCAGCGCGTGGATCACGTTGCGATGCGTGGACACCGCACCTTTCGGATTGCCAGTGGAGCCGGACGTGAAGAGCATGATGGCGTCATCGTCCGGCTGGACATCGACATTCGGCAGTTCGGATTGTTCTGGCGCGGACATCACATCGGTCCACGCGCGCGCGCCGCCCGGCAGCGCTTTGGTCGCGCGGACAGCTATGATCGCCATGTCCTTGGGCGGTGTTGTCAGCGACACGACCCGATCAAGGCGCTCCTGATCGACGACGACAACCTTCGGTTCGCAGAGGTTGAGACCGTAGGACATTTCATCGGCGGTCCAGAGCGCGTTGACGGCAACAGCCACTGCGCCAACCGAAGTGGCGGCCATGAAGGCGATCATCCACTCGGGATAGTTTCGCATCGCGATGGCGATGCGGTCGCCTTTCTTCACGCCGTAGTCGTTGACCAGCACATGGGCGAGCGTACAGGCGCGCCGCCATGTTTCGTCAAAGGTCAGGCGTTCGTCTTCGTAGACGAGGAAGGGTTTGTCGCTGCGGGCTTCGGAGTAAAGTTGGCCGAGATTTTTCGGTGCATTCTTGAACGCGCGGATGCGACGGCCAATCGCCTCGATCTCGATGATTTCATGCGGTTGGCCGGGCGCCGTCAGCGCCGTGAGGGCTTCCAGTCTCGTAACCACGCGTATTCCTTCCCGATATACGAGCTTCCGTTCTTCGACGGATAGCCCGTGTGTTCCCTAACGGCGCCTGTGTAACATACCCGGTCTTCAGGAAAAGTAGGTCCGAGCCGTTAGAGGCTCGGATTGATCAGGTATTTCTCGCCCGTCGCCTTGCGGTTGTACGATTTGATCGTCTCCAGATCGAGCGCGTCGCGGAGCGAGATCGTATTCGTGTAGTGGCTCGCGAAGGTGGTCTTCAGCTCGGCCGCCACACGCGCACGCATCTTGCCGGCTTCTTCCATGCCGACCTTTTGCAGGAACGGCGTCAGCAGGAAGCCGCCGACGCCCCAGGCCATGCCGTAAGCTGCGCCGAGGATGGTCGGCTCAAGGCTGAGGCGACCGTAGATGTAGACCTGCTTGTGCGTGGATGAGCCATAGCGGCTGTAGGCGCCGGGCTTGGAGTTGAGGGCGATTTCCATCGCGCCAAGGATCTGGCCTGCCAGCTTGCCGCCGCCGATGGCGTCGAAGGCCAGCGTCGCGCCGGTGGTGACGAGTGCGGCGATCAGGTCTTCCATGAAAGTCGGTTTCGAGGAGTCGACAATGTGCTTGGCGCCGATGTCCTTCAGGATTTTCGTCTGCTCGTCGCTGCGGACGATGTTCACCAGCTCGACGCCATCCTTGATGCAGATCTTGTTGAGCATCTGACCGAGGTTGGAAGCAGCCGCGGTGTGAACCAGAGCGGTGTGGCCTTCGAGGCGCATGGTCGTGACCATGGCGAGGGCGGTCAGCGGGTTCACGAAGCAGGAAGCGCCGTCGGCGGCCGTTGCGCCGGCTGGCAGTGGCAAGGCGGCCTTGGCTTTCACGGTGCGGTAGGTGGCATACATCTCGCCGCCGAGGATGGCGACAAGCTTGCCCATCAGGGCCTGCGCTTCGGGCGAAGAGCCTGCGGCGACAACCGTACCGGCGCCCTCATTGCCGACTGGCATGGCCTGGTCGACGCGGGCGCCCATCGCGCGCATCGCGACTTCCGGGATTTTGGCAGTGACGACAGGGCTGTCCTTGGAGCCGGTGATGACCGCGGTCGAGAGATCAGCCGGGCCGATGAGAAGGCCGAGGTCGGACGGGTTGATGGGCGAGCCTTCGATGCGGACGACGATTTCATCCGGGGCCGGATCGGCGACGGCCACCTTCGCCAGCGACAATTCGAGTTCGCCGCTTTTCTTGACCAGCGAACGAAGCTGAAGACCTTCAAGCGCCATGGGTAACTCCCTCGTGTAATACTTGTTTCGCCTTCCCTAGCATGAAGCTGGGCCGGGGCCAGTCTTACGTGAGGCGAACAGACTGATTAGACAAGCGCCCGGATCGACCGTTTGCGCCAGACCAGCATGTAGAACGAGCCCTGTAGCAGGAACATGGCGCAGAAGGCCGATGGATACGCCCACCAGACGCCGTCGATGCCGATCGCGCCGGAGAGGTACATCGCCACCGGCACCTCGACCGCAATGATCGAGAAGATCGCGATCGCAGTTGGCGCCAACACCGTTCCGGACGAGCGCATCATGCTGGAGAACACAACCGCCATGCCGAACACCACCGTGCTCCAGAGCACGATGTGGAGCAGGTGCTGGGTGAGCTCGATAACCGGCGGGTCGGTGATGAACATCGTCACGATCGGGCCAGACAACAGATAGACAATGACAACGCCCGCGCCGGTGATGATGGCGTTGAGGATCAAAGCAGTACGGGTGATGGCGCCGAGCTGATGGCCGCGGCCGCCGCCGATGGCCTGCGCGCCGAGGATCGACGCGGCTATACCAATCGACATGGCCGGGAACTGGACGTAGGCGAGGATCTGGTTGATCGCGCCATAGGCCGCTGTCGCGCTCGAGCCATAGCCGTTGGCAAGGCCAAGCAGGGCGAGTTCGGCAACCGCCATGATCACCATCTGTATGCCCGTCGGTACGCCGAGGCGCAGGACCAGACCCAGCACTTTCGGGTCAAGCTTGATCTTCGCCATGAAGGCGCCGGTCGGCGCCAGCGGATGTTTTCTGCGCAGCAAGTACCAGCCGAGCCATATCAGCGCGAACACCATCGAGACGAGCGACGCTACCGCTGCACTGGCGACGCCAAGTTTCGGCAGCCCGAACCAGCCTTCGATCAGGGCGGGCGTCACGATCAGGCCTATGAAGGTCGAGAAGGCCAGCGTCCACAAAGGCGTCACGCTATCGCCGACGCCGCGCAGCATCGAGGTGAAAAGGATGAAGATGAAGAAGGCAGGCATCGTGATCATCATGATGCGCGCGTATTTCACGGCCTCGTCGACGATGTCTGCCGGCGTCTGCAGCCAGTGCATCAGCTCGTCCGCATAGATCCCGCCGAAGATGGCGACGAGGACGCCGAAGATCAGCGATAGCGCAAGTGTCGACCCGGCAATCGCACGCACACGGTCATGGTCGCCCTTGCCGAAAGCCTGACCGATCAGGATCGATGCGCCGGCGCCGAGACCCATCACGAAGGCTATGAAGAAGAACATCACCGGAAAGAACACTGTGGCCGCAGCCAGTGCTTCCACACCGATCATGTGGCCGAGAAAGACGTTGTTGATCGTGCCGGACAGCGATTGCAGCACGTTGGCGAGCATCATTGGCGTCAGGAATGCCAGGAAGGTGCGCCAGAGCGGCTTCGGCGATTGGCCTCGCTGCGTCTGCAGCGGCGCTTTGGCGGTTTCGAGCGTCTCGGTCACGGACAGGTCCGATCAGGTCTTGCGGGAAGAGAAGGCGGCAGATGCGAGGTGGCGCGCGTGATCGCGGACGTCTGCCGGCCAGGATTCGGTGAGGTCCTGGAAGCGCGCGGCGTCGCCTGCAAACAGTGCGCGGTTGGCTTCCTCGTAATTGCGCCAGTCCCCAGCGATGGCGGAAAGGAAGCGATAGGCTGCTTCCTGCCGTGCGCGCAAGGTGTCGCTTTGGCCGCGGGTCTTGCGGGCTTCCTCGACGAGTTTGCGAAGAGCGACGGAGGCGCCTCCGGGTTGGGCGTTGAGCCAGTCCCAGTGGCGGGGGAGAAGCGTGACCTCGCGCGGGACGACGCCCAATTTGGGGCGCCCGGGGCCGCGCGGGGCCGCTGAAGTGTCCTCCGGCGGGGCCATCGCAGCCGGGGAGGCGACGGCGAGCCGGGCGCGGATATCCTTCTCCGAGCCGCTGAGATCCAGATGCAGCGTCTTGCCTGACGCGTAGTCGAACACCTGGACGTTCTCGTGCGTCGGCTTGGTGACGCGCTTGCGGACGGCCATGGCCACATCGATCAGGGCGCCAATGGCGATCCGGCGCTCGCCTTCAAAGGCGATGGCCGCGGGGGCGGTTGTCATGGGGCGTCTCCGTCTGGAGGTCGGTATATCGCCCGGGTAAAATTACGTGTCAATTACACCCGGATAGAATTAGCGAGGGGCAAATGCGCGCTTGCCGGGCTTTTGCATTGACCGGGATGGACCCTGCGCTGACAGTGCATGCGAATCCGCGAGGAGAAGCGGCGATGAAGCGTCTGATGATCGGCCTCGCAGTCCTTGCGCTGTCTGCATGCGAAGAGAATGTCCGGGTCCAGGCGACGGTCGTGCCGGAACTCACCAAGGCGGTCGCTGCCGTGAAGCTGTACGCGCTGGACTGCGGTCGCTTCCACGTGAAAGACGCGGCGATGTTTTCCGACGAGGATGTCTATGACGGCAAAGCGCGCGATCTGGTCGATCCCTGCTATCTGATCCGCCATCAGCGCGGTGACCTGATCTGGGATGCGGGCGTGCCGCCGGCGATGGCTGCAGCTCCGGTCGACAAGGATGCGCCCGCTACGACGACGCTCAAGGAAACGCTCGAACAGCAACTCGCCGAGCTTGGCGTTGCGCCGTCCGACATCGACTACTTCTCAATCTCCCATGGCCACTATGATCACGTTGGCAGCGCGGCGCTGTTCGCTGATGCGACATGGATCGTCGACAAGGATGAGCGCGACTGGATGTTCCGCGATGACGCGCGCAAGGCGCCGAACTTCGCGGACTACGCCACGCTCGAAACCGCGAAGACAACGCTCATCGAAGGCGATGGCGATCATGATGTGTTCGGCGATGGATCTGCGATCATCGTCCAGGCGCCGGGGCACACGCCGGGTCATACCGTGCTGCTGCTGACGACGGCGAAGTCCGGCAAGGTGCTGCTCGCCGGCGACATGTGGCATCTGGCTGAGGCGCGTGAGAAGCGCACCGTGCCGGTGGGCAATGTCGACAGGGAGCAGACGCTTGCCTCGATGGACAAGGTAGAGGCGCTGGCGGCCTCCAGCGGCGCAAAAGTCATTCGCCAGCATGTGCCCGAGGATTTCGCCTCATTGCCGAAATTTCCCGAAGCACTGGAATAGCGCTATATCGCCGGAAGGCGGAGGAGACGGCCATGAAGATGAACATCACTGTGGAATGCACGCCGGAGGAAGCGCGGGCGTTCCTGGGCTTGCCGGATCTGACGCCAGTGAACGAGACGCTGGTGAACTCGGTGAAGCAACGCATCGAGCAGAACATCGAGATGGTGAGCCCCGAATTCTACCTGAAGCAGTGGTATTCGATGGGCGGTCAGGCGACCGACAGTTTCATGAACATGATGACCGCTGGCGCCCGCGCCGCGACGGGCGAGAAGGGCTGAACGGCGCTCTAAGTCGCCGCACTGGCCGCGCGACCCGATTCCAGCTTATGAGGCCGCGAGGAAGAGGGGCTGCCCATGTCTGACATTGCGAAGCGCAACGCCGCGGAAGCGGCCCTGAAGCTGGTTGAGCCCGACATGATCCTCGGGCTGGGCACGGGCTCGACAGCGGCGATTTTTGTCCGGCTTCTGGCGGAGCGCGTGAAGGCCGGGTTGAAGATCGTCGGCACGCCGACGTCAGAGGCGACCGACAAACTCGCGCGCTCGCTCGGCGTGCGCATCGTTGCGCCGGACGAGCTGGAGCGCATCGATCTCACCATCGACGGCGCGGACGAGTTTGATCCTGCGCTCAATCTCATCAAGGGCGGCGGCGCGGCGTTGCTGCGCGAGAAGATCATTGCGGAAGCGTCCGACCGGATGGTGGTGATTGCGGATGCAGGCAAGGAAGTGAAATCGCTGGGCGCGTTTCCGCTGCCGATCGAGGTCAACGCGTTCGGTTCCGAACTTACCCGCCGGCGCATCCATCATCACATCGCCGGTCTCGGGCTCGGGAGTGCGCCGAGTTCCTGGCGGATGGCGACGGGAGAAAGCCTGCTTCACACCGATGGCGGGCATCTGATTCTCGACCTGTCCTGTGGCGTGATTCCCGACCCGAAAGCGTTGGGAGAGGCGCTGGACGACATCCCCGGCGTTGTCGAACACGGGCTTTTCATCGGCTATGCGGAGCAGGTGATCGTCGGGGAAGTCGACGGCGCCCGGGTGGTCCGCAGGCGGTAACGTCTCTGCGACCGGAAAGTCCTATGGAATACCGGCGACGGATGCTAAACGCCTCGCCACAAACCGGGCCCGGCCCCAAAAGATCAGAACGACGGACAGGGAACACGTGATGAGCAGAACGGTGATTGCGGTTGTGGCAGCGGCCGTTGCATTGACGGCTTGCCAGCCCACGTCGGGTCCGCCGACGGCTGAAGTGCGCCTGGCGACGAAGCTGGTCGACGCTGGCGTCCCGATCCCGCTCGATGGCGAGGGTATGCAGCAGATCGCCTACCAGCAGGTTCAGGGCATGATGCAGCAGGATGGGCTGTCGCCGGAGCAGGCGCGTCAGGTGCTGATGGGCATTACCAAGAACCTCGAAGCCTCGACGCCCGAGATCAAGGAAGCGCTGGTCAAGTCGTTCACCGACGAGTTCAACGTGAAGGAGCTGGAGCTCCTGGTGAGGTTTGTGACCTCGAAGGAAGGCCAGGCGATTCAGGAGAAGATCCAGGTCGTCGGCCAGAAGGGCTCTGAGCAGTTCCAGGCGATCGCACAGCAGGCAGGCGTGAAAGCGCTGGCCGATCTGCGTTCGGTCTGGCCCGTGCCGCCAGCTCCGGCGCCTGAAGCGCCCGTCTTGCCGCCGGGCATCACGCCGCCGGCGCCGCTCCCGAACTGATCGTCTCCAGCCCATCACGGCTGCGTTCCGGGCATTGCCCGGCGAGGCGCCAGTGCTAGCTTTCCAGTTGCTCCCGCACTGACGGGAACAAGCTGGAGAGAAACATGCGGATCCTTGCCGGACTGATGACCGCAAGCGCCCTGTCGTTGATGGGCGCTGCGTGGGCGACGCCCCCGGGCGTCACGGAGAAAGATGGCGCGTTCGTCGCGCCGGACGGAAAGGCGCTCTACACGTTCGCGCGCGACACCACACCGGGCAAGTCTGCCTGCAATGGTCAGTGCGCTACCAACTGGCCGCCGCTCGCCGCCGCTGCTGACGCCAAGGATGACGGCCAGTGGAGCGTCGTGACGCGCGACGATGGCGCCAAGATGTGGGCCTACAAGGGCAAGCCGCTCTACACCTACGTACGCGACACGGCTGGTCAGCCCGCGAGCGGCGTCGGCCCCGCCTGGCCGCTGGCTGTAAAGTAGACAGCAGGCCAACGAGACGAAGGGGCGGTTCCGGCATGCCGGGGCCGCCCTTTTCCGTTTTCGAGCCCCGATAGGCCAAGAGCCGCACTTTTGCGCCGGGCCCAGAACCCCTAGATATGTTCCCCTGACAGCCAGGGGTTCCTGATGGCCTACGACTACGATCTGTTCACCATCGGCGCCGGTTCGGGCGGCGTGCGCGCCTCGCGGCTGGCGGCCATGGCGGGCGCGAAGGTGCTGGTAGCGGAGGAAGACCGCGCGGGCGGCACTTGCGTCATCCGGGGCTGCATACCCAAGAAGTACATGGTCTACGCCAGCGAGTTCGGTCGCACGCTCGAGCACATGAAGGGCTATGGCTGGAAGGTCGAAGGCGCGAGCTACGACCACAACCTTTTCATGGACAAGATGCACCGCGAGATCGACCGGCTCTCCGGCATCTACGCGCGTAACCTGCGCAACGCCGGCGCTGAGCTGGTCGATGACCGCGCGGAGTTCGTTGACCCGCATACGCTGAAGCTGACGAAGTCCGGCAAGACGGTGACTGCGGCGAAGATCCTGATCGCGACGGGCGGCTGGCCGACCATGCCCAAGGATGTCGAAGGCATCGAGCATGCGATCACGTCGGCCGAGATGTTCCATCTGGAAACGCTGCCGAAGCACATCGTCGTTATCGGCGGCGGATATATCGGCGTGGAGTTCGCAGGCATCATGAGCGGGCTCGGCGTGAAGGTGTGCCTTGCCATACGCAAGGAGACCGTGCTGCGCGGCTTCGACGAGGATGTGCGCACGCACGTTCATGAGGAGCTGAAGCGCAAGGGTGTGAAGGTCATCACCAATGCTTCGCCCACGAAGATCGAAAAGAAGGGCGAGACGTTCATCGTTCATTTCTCGAATGGTGAGACAGCGTCGGGCGACAAGGTTCTGTTCGCCGTCGGCCGCGATCCGCATACGACCGGGCTTGGGCTAGAGAAGGCGGGCGTCAAACTGAACGACAGGGGCGCTGTCATCGTCGACGAGAATTCGCGGACCAACGTTCCGCATATCTTTGCGGTCGGCGACGTGACAGACCGGGTTAACCTGACACCCGTGGCCATCCGGGAAGGTCAGGCCTTCGCCCAGACCGAGTTCATGGGCCGCCCAACCAGCTTCGATCACGCCGACATTCCACATGCCGTTTTTGCCCAGCCGCCCGTGGGCGTGGTGGGGCTGTCCGAGGCGGATGCTCGAAAAAAGTACGGTGTTGTCGATATTTACAAGACCAAGTTCCGCCCCATGAAAGACATGCTCACGGGGGATGAGGAACGTGTGCTAATGAAGATCGTGGTGCGGGCCGAAGACGAACGGGTCGTCGGTGTCCACATCGTCGGCCCGGATGCTCCAGAGATCATCCAGGCCGTGGCGATCGCGGTGAAGATGGGCGCTACGAAGGCCGACTTTGACCGCACCTGTGCGTTGCACCCCTCGATTGCCGAGGAGCTGGTGACGATGCGCGAGAAGTTTGTCCCGCCGGAATTGAAGCCGGTGTGATGTGAGGAGAGGGCCATGAAGCTGCGCTGGGACCCGAAATACCTCGGCTGGAAATACCTGAACTACGTGATCGTGGTGCTGGGCCTTATCGTGGGTCTCGGTGTCTGGTTCGTGCCCAACAAGTGGGCTGAGCCCGAGATTGTGGCCGGGATGGCAGAGCAGATGGAGCTGAGATCGCTTCGCCAGGCGCGGCTGGCGCGTGAGGCCGAGGAAAAGCGCTATCAGGAAGAGACCGGGCTTATCTACATCACGCCCGGTACGAATCCCTTCCCGACCGAGCCGCCGGACGGCAAAAAGAAATAGCGCCGCCGCATTTCCCGCTTGTAATCGAAGCCCGGGCGGGCCGACGCCTTGACCTGCGGGCCGAACCGGCCGACGCCTTTTCCAACGAGTTTCCTGACCGACCAGTGGAGTTAGCCGGTGGCGCCGCGCACCGTTTCCGTCGTGAACATGAAGGGCGGCGTCGGCAAATCCACCACCGTGGCGAGCCTTGCCGAGACGCTGGCGTCCGAGGGCTTGCGGGTTCTGGTGATCGATCTCGATCCGCAATCGAACGTTTCGATGATGCTTGCGGGGCAGGATCGCTGGGTCGAGCTGCGGCAGGCCAACCGGACGATCGACGAGTATTTCAATCAGTACGTTTACGGCGGCGAGCCGCGCTTCTTTCGCGAGTTCGTGGCCAACCGGGTGAGCGATATTGCAGGCGAGCCGGCGCTCGATCTTCTCATTTCGACACCGGAATTTCGCTACATCGAGCGGCATGCGCTGGAGAAGTGGGTCAGCCAGGGCTTCGACATTCGCCAGCTCAACACGCGCTTTTCGCGCCTGACGCATTCGGCGATCGAGAACGTGGCGGACAGTTATGATCTCGTGCTGTTCGATTGCCCGCCCGGGATATCGATGTTTGCCGAAGCTGCGATCGAGCTATCGGAATTCATCGTGATCCCGACCATTCCCGACTACGTCTCGCGGCTCGGCATCTTCGCGTTCCGCAAGCGCGCGCTGCGCTCGATGGAGCAGCGGCGGTTTACCGATGACCGGATCTATACGCTGATCACCAAGTACGAGGACGGCAATTCGCTGCACCAGAGCGAGGCGGCATTGCTGAAGGATCAGTTCAACGTGTTCGAGACACGCATTCCGCAAGCGGAGCAGATCGCGCGCGCGGCGGAGTGGTCTGACCACAAGCGGACGCTTGAGCAGAAGTATGGCGATGCGGCTGCCGTGATCCGCAGGTTTGCCGGCGAGTTCCGCGAGCGGGTGGGGCTGATATGATCGATCGGGCCTTGGCTGGCATGTTCAAGGTCGTCACCGACGAAGCGGTGAACAACCCCGCATTCGGCAAGAAGCTGGAAGAGTCGCTGGCGAAATTCGGGCAGGAACTGGCCGAGCGCCGGCTGGCCGAGCGAAGTGTCGAGGGCTTCCATCCCTTCATCGAATTCAAGAAAGGCGCGCCGGAGGAATTCGAGGCGCGCCTTCTGAAGTTCGACGCGAAGGAGCTGCGCGTCATTGTGCAGAAGCACCATCTCGATCCTGCGAACCTGCTGAAGGGCAAGGGGTCCAAGAAGGTTCTGGCGACACACATTCTCGAGGCGTCGCGCAAGCGTGCCGAGAGAGACGCCAAGCTGTTCGAATACTGATCAGCGCAATCGCCTGTTGAACAACGACAGCACGCGTTCCCAGTGCTGTTCGGCGGCGAGTTTGTTGTAGGCGGGGCGTTTCGGAAACGCGAAGCCGTGGTCGGTGTCGGGATATTGCTCGACTTCGCCATTGGCGCCTTTGAGATCCTTCATGAGCTGATCAACCATCTCCTGCGGCGCCCAGTGATCGCGCTCGGCGCAAGCGAAGTAGAATTCGGCGGGTGAGCGTTTCGCAACCAGGTGCGGGCTGTCATCGCCCTCGGTAACAAGGCGGACGCCGTAGATGGACGCGGTGGCTTTCACGCTTTCCGGGTGGTGACCGGCGGCGCAGACGGCGAAGCGGCCGCTCATGCAGTAGCCGACCGTGCCGACGCTGCCGGCGTTGGCTGCGGGATCGCTTTGCGCGAAGGCGAGCATTCCATCGACATCGCTGAGGACCATCGGAATTTCGAGCGTATTCATCAGATCGAACATGCGCTTGCGGGAAGGGTCGTTCGGATCCTGAGAAAGCGGGCCGATCTCCATGACGCCGGAGCGATAGTAGAGATTGGGCAGCATCACGAAATAACCCGAGCTGGCGAAGCGGCGGGCCATGTCGCGCAGTTCCTCGCGGATGGCGGGGGCGTCCATCAGGAAGATGATCACTGGAAAGGGGCCGTTGCGGTCGGGATGCACGATGAACGTGCTGCTGGCGCCGTCCTTTGTAGCGATCTCGATCTGGCGTTCGATCATTGGTGTTTCCCCCGAAGTTTTGCGTTTCTTGTGTGAGTGAGTTTGGCATGAGCGATTGAGAGGCGGCAATCTGGCTTGCCGTGGGCGTTTTTCCTTTCATAGTTTGCGGCGGGTTCGTTGGGACGTGGCCGGGAGAGGCGCGATGAAGGCTGAAGCGGGAATGTATGCGGTGCTGGCCGTTGGGTTGGCGGTTCTGGTCGCATGCGCGGGCGGCCCGGGTGAGGCTATCGAACAGCCGGTTATGGCTGGGATACAGGCGCAACCGCAGCCAGGGCAGATGGTGAGGACTGGAGGGTTTCTCACTGCGGAGACGATGCCGAATGCCGTCGCGACCATCCCTCCTGCGCCGAAGGAGGGCGAGGGGCGCAACGATCTCGACTGGAAGATTTTCCGCGAAACGCGCGCGCTCGAAGGTTCGGATCGGTGGAAGCTGGCGCAGAGCGACAACAGTTACCTGCCGAAGGATTTGCTGAAGGATTTCTCGTGCTCGGTCGGGGCGGAACTGACGGCTGAAAACGCGCCGACGCTGGCGGCAATTCTGGGACGCACAACGATTGATGCGGGCGCTGCGGCGGAGGCGGCGAAGCAGCTTTACAAGCGGACGCGGCCTTACATGCACAATGACGGGAACATATGCATCGAGAAATCCGATGCGCTTGGGAAGAGCTTCGATTATCCGTCGGGACATGCCTCGCTTGGATGGACGGCGGGATTGGTGATGGCGCAGCTGGCGCCGGATCGGGCGAGCCAGGTGCTGGCGCGGGGGCGATCTTATGGCGAGAGCCGGGTTGTCTGCGGTGTTCACAACATGAGCGCGATTGAAGCCGGGCGAACGAATGCGGCTGGGGTGTTCGCGGCGCTGCAGGGTTCGAGCGCGTTCGTGGCGGCGATGGCGAAGGCGCGGGAGGAGGTTGCGGCGGCGCGGGCTTCGGGTGCGAAGCCGGATGCGGCGTGGTGCGCGAAGGAAGCCGAGCTGATCAAGCCGCTGGTTGTGGAGTAGGCGCACGAGCGCGATCTCGCGGGTGGGCGAGTTTTTGGTTTGCTAATTTTGGCCTGATCTCAGATCAGGGCTTGTTGGCGTGGTCTTTCGACACGCATCCCCGGCGAAGGCCGGGGTTGAGACTTGGCGCGAAGGGGTTCGGTGCGCTTCGCGCGCTTTTGTCTGAAGAGGACTGGACCCCGGCCTTCGCCGGGGACGCGTACCTTTGGTACGCTTCCGCTGTGGGT
>ERZ795061.2275-NODE-2275-length-17768-cov-13.566759_pt1 | contig 17768 bp, 16 predicted proteins | sample MGYA00375145_ERZ795061 | MGnify/ENA primary metagenome ERZ795061 (study PRJEB30190, sample SAMN05720144) | anaerobic digester metagenome | isolation source: active sludge of municipal wastewater-treating anaerobic digesters | place: USA | collected 2014-12-22 ... | reverse complement strand
TCGGGCTTGAACTGGTCGCCGGCGCCGATGTCGACCGGGATCACGCGGTACGGCAGGCCGCACTCCTCGAGCATGATGTGAACCTTGTGGCCATTCGGGGTCGGCCACGAATACACTTCGATCATGATCTCGTTCTCCACGTCAGGGCAGTTCGCCGTGGCTCACACTCTAGTGGATTGATCGCCAGCATGCTGGAGTCGTTCAAGCGCTTCTTCGTGGGCCAGGCGCCCGCCCCCGAATGGGCCGACGTGGCCGAATGGGCGGGCAAGCGCGGTCTGCATTTCAAGCGGGTGCACGAGGGCGAAGGGTTCGTCGTCGACGGGCGTCTCGACGACAGGCCCTGGCGCATGGAATGGGGCCCGCCGCAGCGCGCCTACATCGCCGGCCGCGAGCTGCGCATCCGCATGGAACTCAAGCTGCCGGGCGACTTGCAGATGCTGTTGCTGTCCAAGCCGCTGATGGACCAGCTCGAGCGTCAGACCTACGAGAACTTCACCGAAGGCCTGCAGACGCAGATCGACACCTCCTCGCCCGAGGAGATGCGCTGGCTGGTGATGTTCCCCAAGCTCAACCTGAACGGCTACCGCGTGCTGCGCAGCCACTTCGGCATGGTGGCCAGCGCGCCGCCGACGGGCCTGGCGTGGATCGAGGGGCCGCTGGGCCTGCACCTGGAGCGCGCGCTGGGCACCTTGTTGCAGAACGACCCGCCCTTCGTGCTGATGACGCTGCGAGGCCGCGCCTATCTGCGCACGCAACTGGTCGATCCCGACCCAGCCTCGCTGGCGATCGCGCTCGACCTCTTCGAAACCGCGGTGGCTCAGGCGCTGCGCGTCGCACAGCACCTGGGCGACAGCGCCCAGGAATGGCCGAGCACCGGCTCGACCGCCTGGCAGAACTTCGACGACAGCAAACCGCGTTGAGCGGTTTGCGCCGCGCCGGGGCCGGCGTGCGGCCCGGCGCCTCAGGCGTGTTTGCCGATCTCGAGCTTGGCGATCGCGTTGCGGTGCACTTCGTCTGGGCCGTCCGCGTAGCGCAGCGTGCGCGCGGCCGTGTAGAAGTAGGCCAGCGGCGTGTCCTGGCTCATGCCGGCGCCACCGTAGACCTGCATCGCCCAGTCGATCACCTTGCAGGCCATCGTCGGCGCGACCACCTTGATCATGGCGATCTCGGCCTGGGCGCTCTTGTTGCCGGCCATGTCCATCATCCAGGCCGCCTTCAGCGTGAGCAGGCGGGCCTGGTCGATCATGCAGCGCGCTTCGGCGATGCGCTCGCGCGTCACGCCTTGCTCGGCCACCGGGCGGCCGAAGGCCACGCGCTTTGTGGCGCGCTTGCACATCAGCTCGAGCGAACGCTCGGCCAGGCCGATCAGGCGCATGCAGTGGTGGATGCGCCCGGGGCCGAGGCGGCCTTGTGCGATCTCGAAGCCGCGGCCTTCGCCGAGCAGGATGTTGCTGGCCGGCACGCGCACGTTTTCGAACAGCACTTCCATGTGGCCGTGCGGCGCGTCGTCGTAGCCAAACACCTGCAGCGGGCGCAGCACCTTCACCCCCGGCGTGTCGGCGGGCACGAGGATCATCGACTGCTGCGAGTGGCGGGCGGCCGTCGGATCGGTCTTGCCCATGAAGATGTATATCTTGCAGCGCGGGTCGCCGGCGCCGGACGTCCACCACTTGCGGCCGTTGATGACGTAGTCGTTGCCGTCGCGCACGATGCGCGCCTCGATGTTGGTGGCGTCCGACGAGGCCACCGCCGGCTCGGTCATCGCGAAGGCGCTGCGCATCTTGCCGTCGAGCAAGGGCTCGAGCCACAGCTTCTTGTGCTCTTCGCTGCCGTAGCGGACGATGGTTTCCATGTTGCCGGTGTCGGGCGCCGAGCAGTTGAACACCTCGCTGGCCCAGGGCACGCGGCCCATGATCTCGGCCAGCGGCGCGTATTCCTGGTTCGACAGGCCCACGCCGTAGTTGCCGGAAGTGTTCTTGTGGCCGTCGGCGCTGGGCGGCAGAAACAGGTTCCACAGGCCGGCGGCGCGCGCCTTCGGCTTGAGCTTCTCGATCACCTCCAGCGGCGTCCAGCGCTTGCCCGCCGCCGTGTTGGCCTCGATCTCCGCCCACCACGCCGGCTCGGCCGGGTAGATGTGCTCGTCCATGAAGCGCTGCAGCTGAGCCTGCAGTTCGCGCGTGCGCGGTGAATAGCTGAAGTCCATGCGTCTCTCCGGGGTTGTCAGGCGGACTGCGCGATGCGCCAGCCCATTTCGGCCAGGGGCCGCGCGCCGGCGCCGGCGGAGGTCGCCTGCGCGCTCGAGGCGGTGCCCTCGACGACGCGCTTGGCGATGCCTTGCAGGATGCCGGCCATGCGGAACAGGTTGTAGGCCATGTAGAAATTCCAGTCGGCCATCACCGCGTCGGCGTCGGGGCGGCCGGTGCGCTCGCAGTAGCGGCGCACGTAGGTTTTCTCGTCGGGGATGCCCAGCGCCGCGAGATCGACGCCGCCGATGCCGCGGAACGACCCCGGCGGGATGTGCCACGACATGCAGTGGTAGCTGAAGTCGGCCAGCGGATGGCCCAGCGTCGACAGCTCCCAGTCGAGCACGGCGAGGATGCGCGGCTCGGTGGGGTGGAAGACGAGGTTGTCGAGCCGGTAGTCGCCATGCACGACGGAGACCTGGCTTTCGTCGCGCGCACTGGCCGGCATGTGCGCGGGCAGCCATTCCATCAGCCGGTCCATCGCCTCGATCGGCTCGGTGATGGAGGCGATGTACTGCTTGCTCCAGCGGCCGATCTGGCGGTCGAAGTAGTTGCCGGGCTTGCCGTAGGAGGCCAGGCCGGCGGCGTTCACGTCGACCTTGTGCAGCGCCGCGATGACGCGGTTCATCTCGTCGTAGATCGCGCTGCGTTCGGCTTTGGGCAGGCCGGGCAGGGTCTGGTCCCACAGCACGCGGCCCTGCACGAACTCCATCACGTAGAACGCGCGGCCGATGACGGACTCGTCCTCGCACAGCAGGTGCATGGTCGGCACCGGCACGCCGCTGCCGCGCAGCGCGCGCATGACCGTGAACTCGCGCTCGATGGCGTGCGCCGACGGTAGCAACTTGGCCACCGGCCCGGGCTTGCAACGCATCACGTAGGTGGTGGCCGGCGTGACCAGCTTGAAGGTCGGGTTGGATTGCCCGCCCTTGAACTGCTCGACCGTCAGCGGGCCGCGAAAGCCGTCGAGATGCCTCTCGAGGTGAGCCTGCAGCATCGCGATGTCGAACGCGTGCTGCTCGGCGACGGGCTTGGTTCCGGAATAGGCGTCCATGGGCTTGTCAGAAACGGTGGATGACAAACCGGCCGCGGCCGCGGCCGGCGCGGCTGAGAGTCACTTCTCGGCGATGGCGAGCAGCTTGTCCTTCGACAGCACGACCAGGCGCGTCGGCTCGATGCGCACGGCACCCTCTCGCTCGAAGCCCTTGAGCTCCTGGTTGACGCGCTGCCGCGAGGCGCCGAGCAGCTGTGCCAGGTCTTCCTGGGCGAGTTGCAGGCCGATGCGGGTCTCCTCGCCTTGCTCGATGCCATAGGCGCGCGCCAGCAGCAGCACCTGCTTGGCCAGCCGCGCGGCGAGCGGCCGCGTGTTCAGGTCTTCGATGGTGTCGAACATCAGCCGCAATCGCCGGCAGTTCAGGCGCAGCAAGGCGTCGTACAACTCGACATGCTGCGTCAGCAGTTCCTTGAAATCGGCCTTGCGAACGATCAACAGCGTGGTCTCGCCATGGGCGCTCGCATCGTGGGTGCGCGGCAGGCCGTCGAAGAGGGCGATGTCGCCGAACCAGGTGCCGGGTTCGACATAGGTCAGCGTGACCTGCTTGCCCGACAGCGACACCGAGCTGACGCGCACGGCACCCTTGGCCACGCCGACCCACTCCTGCGCGGGCGTGCCGCGTGCCGACAGCGTGGCGCCGTCGGCCAGGCGCCGTATGGTCGTGCGGGCGAGGATGGCCTGGCGCAACGGCAGCGAAAGCTTCGAGAACCAAGAGCCCGACTCGATGTTGGAACGTTCGTCGATGGTAAGCGCGGGGGTGTTCATGTTCAGTCGCTGACGTGACAGCATGATGCGGCTGTGCCAACCTATTGTCCACGAGCAAAACCCCGCCACGAGGAGACGAACATGAGCACCGACGCACTGCAGATTCCCAGCCGCCAGGGGCAGGTCAGCCCCGAGGAGTGGCAGACCCGCGTGGACCTCGCCGCCGCGTACCGGCTGGTGGCGCTGTTCAAGTGGGACGACCTCGTCTTCACCCACATCAGCGCGCGGGTGCCGGGCCGTGATAACGAGTTCCTCATCAACCCCTACGGCCTGATGTTCGAGGAGATCACCGCGTCGAGCCTGGTGCGCATCGACACCGCCGGCAACAAGCTCGACGACTCGCCGTTCCCGGTCAACCCGGCCGGCTTCACGATCCACAGTGCCATCCATGCGGTGCGCCACGACGCGCAATGCGTGCTGCACACGCACACGCTCAACGGCATCGCCGTCTCGGCGCAGAAGGGAGGCGTGTTGCCGCTGTCGCAGCAGTCGATCTTCGTGCTGTCCAGCCTGGGTTACCACGGCTACGAGGGCGTGGCGCTCAACGAGGACGAGAAGCCTCGGCTGGTGGCCGATCTGGGCGACAAGTCGTTCCTGATGCTGCGCAACCACGGGCTGCTCACGCTCGGGCCGACGATTGCCGACGCCTTCCTGAACATGTACCTGTTCGAGACGGTGTGCACGATCCAGGTCCGGGCGCTGGCCGGCAGCCGCGAATTGACGCACGTCGATCCGCGGATCATCGCGGGCGCCCAGCAGCAGGCCAAGGCCGTCACGCGCGGCGTGGGGGGCGGGGCGCTGACCTGGCCGGGCTTGCTGCGCCGGCTCGACCGGCAGAACCCCGGCTATAGCAGCTGAGCCCGCTGCCCCGCGGCGCTCACTCGAAGCGCGGCGTTCGCTTGCCGACGAAGGCCTGGATGCCTTCGCCGCCATTGGCGTGGAACAGGTTGACGATGAAGTGGTCGCGCTCGGCGCCGAGCTGCGCGTTCAGCGATTGATCGGCCGCCGCATTGAGCAGCTCCTTGCCGCTGGCCACCGCGTTGGGTGCCATCGCGGAAAGGCGATCGGCCAGCCGCAGGGCCTCGGCCAGCGCATTGCCCGGCTCGGTGACGGCGTTGACGATGCCCCAGCCCTGCAGTTGTTTTGCCGACACCGGCTCGGCCAGCCACACCATCTGCTGCACCGCCTGGCGGGGCAGGGCGCGCAGCAGCTGCCAGCTGGCGCCACCGTCGGGCGACAGCCCGAGCTTGGCGTAGGAGAGGATGAACCTCGCGTCGTCGGCAGCGACGATCATGTCGCAGGCCAGCGTGAGCGAGAAACCTGCGCCCGCCGCGGCGCCTTCGACGGCCGCCAGCACCGGTTTCGGGCAAGCGCGCAGCGCCTCGACCCACTGGTTCAGCCGCTCGAGCATGCGGGCCTGGGCCGGCGGGCCCGCCTGCCGGCGTGCCATCAGGCCCTGCAGATTGCCGCCGGCGCAGAAGTGCTGGCCGGCGCCGCGCAGGATCACACAGCGCACCTCGTCATCGGACTCGGCCGTGCTCAGCGCCTCGATGCCGGCCGTGATGACCGCCTCGGACAGCGTGTTGCGGGTCTCCGGGTCGCTGATCGTGAGAATCAGCACGGCGCCTTGGCGCTCGGTCAACAGTTCGGAAGGCATGGGCTCGCGAGGCGCCGGTGATCGGTCGATTGTGTCACGGCACCGTGCCGGCGGCCCCTGCGTTCGAAGGATCGACTCAGGTGGCTTCATGCTAGAGTCTTCGAGCATAAAAACACATCGCAGAATGCGCCGAGCCTCGCTCTCTCTTCCTCTCGCCTTCGTCGGCATTGCCTTGCTGTGCACCGCAGGGCCGGCGCAGGCGCTGGGCTTTGGCCGATCGATCAATGCGTCCTACCTCGGCCAGCCGCTGAACTTCGCGGCGACCGTGCGCCTGGAAGCCGACGAAACGCTGCCACGCGAGTGCGTGGCCGCCGAGGTTCAGTCGGGCGACAACAAGCTGCCGTCGGTTGCCTTGCGCGTCACTGTGGAACCCGGCGCGAACGCCAACGAACGGCTTGTCCGGGTCAGCACGCAGACACAGATCGACGAGCCGGTGGTCACCGTCACGGTGACGGCAGGCTGCCTGCCGCGGCTCACCCGCAGTTTCGTGACCTTGATGGACCCGCCGGGGCTGAATCTCGCTCAGGGTGGCGCGGCAGTTCCAGAAGTCTCGCTGCCTGCGCAGCGTGTGGACGCCGACGTGGCGCCGGTCGTCTCGGTGGTGCAGGCGGCACAAGCCGCCTCGGCTCCCGCGCGTGCGCTGGCAGCCCCGCCCGACGCTCGCCCGGTGCGACCGCGCGCAGCAGCGGCCCCGAGACCTGCGCCGCGCCAGCGAAGCACAGCGGCGCCTGCGGCCACGGCTCAGCCGCGCGAACGCAAGGCCGCTGCACCGGTAGCGATTGCCAAGGCGGGGGGCTCGCGCTTGCAGCTGGAAGCCGGGACGGCCGCCACGCTGTCGGCTGCGGCTGCGTCCGCTGCCGCGGCGAGGGCAGCCGCAGCGCCGGCGCAGACGGCTTCGGCGGCGGCCGCCGCTGAAATGGCCGCCTCGTCGGCCGCCCAGGCCATGGCCGCTGCGGCCAGTGCGGCATCGGCGGCGGAGCAGCGGGTTGCCTTGCTGGAGGAGCAACTGCGCGCACTTCGCGAGGAGTCGAAGAAGACCCAGCAGGCTCTGGCCACGCTGCAGTCCAGCCTGAACGATGCGCAGGCATCCCGATATTCGAATCCGCTTGTCTATGGCTTGGCGTGGCTGTCGGCGCTGCTCGCACTGGCCGTCGCCGCACTGTGGTGGCGCCAGTCGCAATCTCGCCAATCGTCGCAGTGGTGGCTCGCGCCCTCGGCCGGTTCGGTAGCGCAGACGCAGTCGGTCAAGCCGGTGGCCACGCGGGGCCCGGCCAGCGAGGCTGCTGCCGCACGCCAGGAGACCCAGCCTGCGGTGATGGACGAACGCAACGTCGTGCGCACGATCGAAGAGGAATCCTCGGGGTTCCGCACCGAGGTCCTCGATGCGCCGGCGACGCTGTCGCCGATGGTCGCCGAATCGGCCAGCCCACGCCGGGAGCTGTCGGTCGAAGAACTGATCGATCTGGAACAGCAGGCCGATTTCTTCGTCGTGCTGGGCCAGGACGATGCCGCCATCGATCTGCTGATGGGCCATGTGCGCAGCAGCGGCGGCGTGAGCCCGCTGCCCTACCTCAAGCTGCTCGAGATCTACCGCCGCCGAGGCGAGCACGACTCGTACGAGCGTGTGCGCGAACGTTTCAACCGCCGTTTCAGCGCCTATGCGCCCGACTGGGACAGCGATCTCCAGCACGGTCGCACGCTCGACGACTATCCGCAGGTGCTGCGGCAGTTGCAGCGGCTATGGGACGAGCCGCAACGCGTCACGCAGATGCTCGACGCGACGCTGATGCGCCAGGACGCCGAAGGCGAGACCTACGACCTGCCGGCCTACCGCGAACTGCTTTTCCTGTACTCGATTGCCCGTGACCTGGCGGAGCATCCTTCGAACGCGCGTGCCGTCGACCTGCTGCTGCCGATGGACGGCGAAGCGGCCGAGAAGCCGATCGAGCAGTTGACGGCCAGCCGCCTGATGGGTTTCGCGGCCACCGACCAGTTGACGGTGCAGGTGGATCTCGATGTCACCCGTCCGATGACCGGCAAGGAGCCGCCTGCCTCGGACTTCCTCGGGCTGGTCGACCCGAAGCTCAAGCGCGGCGACACCGATCGCGGCTGAGCCTTTGCGGCCTTGCCGCGGCCCGCGTCAGAGCGCGGCCAGCCGCTCCAGCGCGAGATTCAGCGTCTCGTCCTTCTTCGCGAAGCAGAAACGCACGATGCGCTGCTCGAAACCGCCCTGGTAGAAGGCCGACAGCGGTATCGCGGCCACGCCCACCTGCGTGGTCAGGCGCCGGCAGAAGGACTCCTCCGTCTCGTCGCTGATGGCCGAGTAGTCGACGCACTGGAAGTAGCTGCCTTCGCTGGGCAACAAGGTGAAGCGGCTGCCGGCGAGGCCGGCGCGGAACAGATCGCGCTTGCGCTGGTAGAAGGCCGGCAATGAAAGGTGGTGCGACGCATCGGCCATGAAGGCCGCCAGGCCGTGCTGCATCGGCGTGTTGACGGTGAACACGTTGAACTGGTGCACCTTGCGGAACTCGGCCGTCAGCGCCGCCGGCGCCGCCACGTAGCCGACCTTCCAGCCGGTCACGTGGTAGGTCTTGCCGAAGCTCGAGACGATGAAGGCGCGCTGCGCCAGTTCCTCGTGTCGAGCCACGCTCTCGTGGCGCACGCCGTCGTAGACCATGTGCTCGTAGACCTCGTCGGCAATCAGCAGCACGTCGGTCGGGCGCAGCAGCTCGGCCAGGCGTTGCATGTCCTGCGCCGTCCACACCGTGGCGCTGGGGTTGTGCGGCGTGTTGACGATGATCACGCGCGTCTTCGGCGACAGCGCTGCGGCAATGCGCGCGAAGTCCGGGCGAAAGGTGCCCGGCACCAGAGGCACGTGCACCGCACGGCCGCCGGCGAGCTCGATGTTCGGTTCGTAGCTGTCGTAGCAGGGGTCGAGCACGATCACCTCGTCGCCCGGGTGCACGATGGCCAGGATGGCGGTGATGATCGCCTGCGTCGCACCGGCGGTGATGGTGATCTCGCTGCCGGCGTCATAGCGGCGGCCGTAGAGCGATTCGATCTTCGCGGCCACCGCCTCGCGCAGCACCGGCACGCCGGCCATCGGCGGGTACTGGTTGAGCCCGCCGCGCATCGCCGCGCTCACCGCGTCGAGCAGGCGCGGGTCGCAGTCGAAGTCCGGGAAACCCTGGCCGAGGTTCACGGCGCCATGCTGCTGGGCCAGCGCCGACATCACGGTGAAGATGGTGGTGCCGACGTTCGGCAGGCGGCTGGTGATCGCGGGCGTGCGGGCGGTGGCGGTGGTCATGGTGGGAGAGCTCAGAGCTGATAGTCCTGCGCATCGGGCTTCTGGCCCGACAGCGCCTGGGTGATGAGGTTGCGGCCGAGCCGGTCGGACAGCATTTCGGCGAACGCGAAGACGAAGTTTCTCAGGTACGCGCCGCGCTTGAAGGCGATGCGCGTGACGTTGCGGCCGAACAGGTGACCCACCGGCCGGGAGGCGAGTTCGCCGTTCGGCGGATCGTCGCGCACCGCGATCTCGGCCACGATGCCCACGCCCAGGCCGAGGCGCACGTAGGTCTTGATGACGTCGGCGTCGATCGCCTCGAGCACGATGTTCGGCTTGAGGCGCCGCGCGGCGAAGGCCTGGTCGACGCGGGTGCGACCGCTGAAAGACGGGTGGTACGAGACCAGCGGCTGGAGCGCCAGGTCCTCCAACTCGATGCGCTCGAGCTGCGCGAGCGGGTGGCCGGCCGGCATCACCAGCGCGTGCTGCCACTCGTAACAGGGCAGGGTGACCAACTCGTCGTGAGCGTCCAGCGCCTCGGTGGCCAGGCCGATGTCGGCGATCTCCTCGATCACCATGCGTGCCACCTGGTCGGGTGAGCCCTGGTGCAGGCTGACATTGACCTTGGGGAAGCGCTTGCGCAGTTGCGCGATGGGCTCGGGCAGGAAGTAGCGGGCCTGGCTGTGGGTGGTGGCGATCGACAGCGTGCCGGCGTCCTGCTTGGAGAACTCCTCGCCGATGCGCTTGAGGTTGCCCACCTCGCGCATGATCACCTCGATCGACTTAAGCACCTGCTGGCCCGGCTCGGTGATGCGGCGCAAGCGTTTGCCGTGGCGCGCGAAGATGTCCACACCGAGTTCGTCTTCCAGTTCGAGGATGGCCTTGGAGATGCCCGGCTGCGAGGTGAACAGCACCTTGGCCGTCTCGGTCAGGTTCAGGTTCTGGCGCACTGCTTCCTGGACGAAGCGGAACTGATGCAGGTTCATTATTTCCGCGCGATCTGTTGATCGGGCGGATTATTCCATCGAGCGCTGTTCAGCGCGTGTCGGCAGGTCGCAGCGAGGCAGCCGCCATCGCCGCGACGACTCCGTCGTCCTCGCCGACTGCCGGGCGAAGCAGCCACTGGACCTGCGGATGCGCACTCTTGAGCGTCTCGAGCAGTGCCGGCAGGTCCTTGCGCACATGGCCGCCGGCGCCCAGGAACAGGGGCACCACCTCGACGCGCGTGCAGCCCTGCGTCGCCAGCGCGTGGCCGGCGTCGACCAGGCCGGGCGTCATGAACTCCAGGAAGCTCAGCTCGACCGCGACCGATGCATCGGCTCGCCGAACGCGTGCCGCCACGTCCTCGAAGGGCAGGGCCCAGCGCGGGTCGCGCGCGCCGTGGGCGAACAAGAGCAGTCCGCGCTTCATCGGTAGCGCACCAGCCAGCTGAACGCGGCCAGCGAGACGAGCAGGAACAGCGCACTGGGTGCCGCGGCGACGATCCACGGCGTCCAGTTGCGCAGCAGGCCGAGGTGGCTGGACATGTTGTTGAGCAGGACGAAGCTGATACCCAGCATGATGCCAGCGAACACCTTCAGGCTGATGCCGCCGGCCCGGGCACTCAGGTAGGCGAAGGGCAGGGCCAGGGCCATCATCACGAGGCAGGCGAAGGGGTAGAGCGCACGTTTCCAGAACTGGATCTCGTACTGCTGCGCGGCCTGTTCGTTGTCGGCGAGGTGGCCGATGTAGCGGAACAGCTCGACCGTCGACATGGTGGACAGCGGCAAAACCGCGGACGCCACCACGCCGGCCGAGAGCGTGCTTGGCCAGGACAGCGAGGCGAGCTTCTCTTCGCTGGCCACCGGCTGCGCATTGGCGCTGGCCACGCTCCAATGCGTCACCACCGCGCCGGCGAGCTGCCAGGCGTCGTCGTCGCCGATGCGCGCGCTGGCGGCCCCGATGCGGCGCACCAGGCGGCCATCGGTGTCGAACTCGAAGATGCGGATGTCCTGCAGCGTGGCGTCGGCGCCGGTCGAGCCCACGTTGACCGAGTAGCTGCGTTCGCCTTCGGGCGTGCTCGCGCGATCCTTCAACCAGGCGCCGGTGCGGCCCAGCCGCAGCTTTCCCATCGCACGGGCCTGCAGCTCGGTGGCTTGCCGCTCGCTCCACGGCGCGACGTAGTCGCCGATCACGTAAGTGGCCGTGGCGAACATCAGCCCCAGGCCGGCGAGCAGCGACAGTGCCCGCCCCGGGCCGAGTCCGCCGGTGCGCAGGATGGTGTATTCCGACGATTGCGCGAGGCGCGCCAGCGCATAGATCGTGCCGATCAGCACGGCGATCGGCGCCAGCTCGTAGAGGTGCCCCGGCACCTGCAGCGCCGAATATGCGGCCGCATGCAGCAGCGTATAGCCCTTGCCGACATCGCCGAGCTCCTCGACGAAGTCGATGAAGAAGAACAGCGAAAGGAAGGCCAGGGCCACGAACAGCACCGACGAGACGATGTCGCGATAGAAGAGGCGCCGGACGGTCTTCATGTGGCGGCTGGCAGCGTCGTGCGGGGGCGGCGCCAGCCGAAGCGTCGATTGCCCTGCTCGCGCCACCACAGAAGCAGCAGGGCCAGCACGAAGGCGCCTCCATGGAACAGCGTGAGCGCGGCGCCCATGCCCAGCTTGCCCGAGGCCACCCAGGCCTGCGACAGGTTGATCACGTTGTAGTACACGACGAAGGTGAGCAGCGCGAAGAGCAGGTTCCAGTTGCTGGCGCGGCGCGGGTTCGAGGCCGACAGCGGAATCGCCAGCAGCAGCAGGTTGGCCGCACCGAACAGCAGGCCGAGCCGCCAGACCAGCTCGCCCTGATTGCGCGGCGTCGGCTGGGCGAGCAACTGCAGGCTGGGCAGGGCCTTGGGGGGCAGTTCCTCGACACCGGCGAGCACACGTTCGCCGGCCAGCACGCGGTAGGTCTCGAAGCGCGACAGCGTCTTCTCGGAGGTCTCGAAGTCCTGCTCGTTTCGCTGGCCGCGGTCGAGCACGAGAAAACGGTCCTCGCCCTGCAACTCGATGTGGCCGGTGCGCGCCGAGGTCACCGATTCCGTCAGCGGCGAACTGGCGAGAATGAACACGTTGCGGCCGGTGCGACCGTCCTGCGAGTCGCGTTCGATGAAGAACACCCGCCGCCCGTCGCTCGAGGTCTGGAACTGGCCGGGTGCGACGCGTGACAGATCGGAGCGGCGCTCGAAACGCTCCTTCATCTGCGCGGCGCGTTCGTTCTGCCAAGGCCAGACGAACAGCGCCAGCGCGGCGATCACCACCAGCACCGGCCAGCTGGTGCGCAGCACGGGGCCCACGAAGCGGCTCAGGCCCACGCCGCTGGCGAACCAGATCGTCATCTCGCTGTCGCGGTACATGCGGCCCAGCGTGGCCACCACCGAGATGAACAGCGACAGCGCCAGCATGGTCGGCAGGTGGCCGAGTGCGGCGTATCCGAGCAGCAGCACCACGTCCTGCGGCGACACGCGGCCCCCGGCCGCGAGGCCCAGCGTGCGGATCAGCATCATGGTCAGCACGATGGTCAGGATGACGACCAGCGTGGCACCGAAGCTGCGCGCCAGGTCAGCGCGCAGAGTGGAATCGAATAACATCGTGCGATTGTCTTCTGTGGCTCTGATTATGGACTTTCGTCAACACACCGCCTCGCTCGACACCCTTGCATCCGTCGCCTGCGATGCCCTTCTGGTCGTGCTGGCTGGCGAGAAGGCCGAGCGCACGCTCGACGCCACGCTGGCCAGGCTGCTCGCCGATGCCGTCGCCCATGGCGACTTCGAGTTCAAGCGCGGCAAGGCCGTGCTGCTGCACCGGCCGGCCGGCGTGAAGGCGGCGCGGGTGGTGTTCGCAGCCTGCGGCGCGGCCACGCCCAAGTCGTTGAAGGCGGCCTTCGCGGCCGGCGTCGGCCAGCTCAAGGGCGGCGGAAGCAGGCATGTCGCGGTGGCCGTCGGCGGCGCTGGCGACGCGAGCGCGGAGCTGGCCGAGGCGCTGGTAGCCGCGGTCGGCGAAACCACCTACGTCTACCGCCACACCAAGCCGAGCGCACCTGCCGCCGGCGCGCTGGAGCGGGTCACGCTGCTGTGCGGCAAGGCTGCGGCCAAGGCCGTCACGCAGGGCTTGGCGCGTGGCCAGGCCGTCGCGGCCGGCGTCACGCTGGCGCGCGAACTGGCCAACCGGCCGGGCAACCACTGCACGCCGACCTACCTCGGCGAGCAGGCCAAGAAGCTCGGCAAGGAGTACGGCCTGAAGGTCGAGGTGCTCGACCGCAAGGCGATCGAGAAGCTCGGCATGGGCTCCTTCCTCGCCGTGGCGCAAGGTTCGGCCGAACCGCCGCGCTTCATCGTCGCGCAGTACCACGGCGCCGCGAAGACGCAGGCGCCGATCGTGCTGGTCGGCAAGGGCATCACCTTCGACACCGGCGGCATCTCGATCAAGCCGGCCGCCGAGATGGACGAGATGAAGTTCGACATGGGCGGCGCCGCCAGCGTGCTGGGCACGCTGCGCGCAGTGGCCGAACTCAAGCCGAAGCTGAACCTCGTCGTCATCGTGCCGACCTGCGAGAACATGCCTGGCGGCCGCGCCATCAAGCCGGGCGACGTGGTCAAGAGCATGTCGGGCCAGACCATCGAGATCCTCAATACCGATGCCGAGGGCAGGCTGATCCTGTGCGACGCGCTCACCTACGCCGAGCGCTTCAAGCCGGCCTGCGTGATCGACGTGGCCACGCTCACGGGTGCCTGCGTGATCGCGCTCGGCCACCACCATACGGGCCTGTTCACCGCCGACGACGCGCTGGCCGCGCAGCTGCTGGCCGCCAGCACGGCGTCTCTCGATCCGGCCTGGCGCATGCCGCTGGACGAGGAGTACGAAGAGGCGCTGAAGAGCAACTTCGCCGACATGGGCAATGTCGGCGGGCGCGCCGGCGGCGCGATCACGGCGGCCATGTTCCTGCGCAAGTTCACCGGCAAGTACCGTTGGGCCCACCTGGACATCGCCGGCACGGCCTGGAAGTCCGGCGCTGCCAAGGGCGCCACTGGGCGGCCCGTGCCCTTGCTGACCCACTTCGTGCTGTCGCAGGCGTCCTGAGGCACGCCGCGCCTGCGATGACCCGGGTCAGCTTCCATTTCAACGTGCCGCATCGGCTGGGCTATGCCTGCCGGCTGCTGCGCAAGGCGACCCGGCAGAACGCGCGCGTCACCGTCACCGGCACGGCCGCGGCACTTTCCGAGCTCGACCGCGCCTTGTGGACCTTCGAAGCGACGGAGTTCGTGCCGCACTTGCTGGTGCGCCACGGCGAGGCGATTCCCGAGCGCCAGCGCGACACGCCGGTGTGCCTGGTCGAGTCTCTTGCTGGTGCGCTGCACCATGACGTGCTGCTCAACCTCGGTGCCGAGCCGCCGGCAGGTTTCGAGAGCTTCGAGCGGCTGGTCGAGATCGTCTCCACCGACGATGGCGATCGGGCTGCGGCGCGCGCGCGCTGGAAGCACTACGCTTCGCGGGGTTATCAGATCGAGAAGCACGAGGTGGAGGGATGAGCCTGCGCCCCGCACCGCCCGGCCGGGTGCCGACCCTCACCGAGGTCGTGCGCATGCCCGAGGCGCAAGCACCGGCGGCTGCCGTGCCCGCGCCGGCGGCCGATCCTCAGGCCTTCGCGCCCACCGTGCCCGCTTCACTCGAGCAGCTTCGTGGTGGTGGTGTCGTCACCGGGCCGAAGGCGATCGACGAGGACGAACTCGTGCAGCGCGTGCTGGCCGACCTGCAGCGGCAGATCGACCTGATGCTCGAGGTCAAGCTGCGCGAGGTGCTCGCGCCGGCCCTGACCCGCGCCACCGACGCGTTGATGCGCGAAGCCCGCACCGAGCTGGCATCGACCTTGCGTGACATCGTCTCGCGAGCCGTCGCTCAGGAACTCTCCCGTCATCGCTAAGCTTGGCGAGCGCGTTGAGTCCTGAGCCTGCACCGGGAGCGCCTCCGCGTTTACCCGGGCACAGGCCGACTGCCGAACCATCTGGATGCTTCGTTCGAAGCCGCGCGTTTCCCCCGAGGATTCGCAGGTTTCCCCTGAGCAATCCCGGTGGAGATGCGGTTTTTTTTGGGGTATCGTGTCGGCCGTTGAGATAAACCCTCTCTTCCGATCGCTCTCAACATTCCAACCGGAGGTTATTGCATGCAAGTCAAATTCAATGCCGTGGTGGCTGCAGCCGCTCTGCTCATCGCAGGTGCTGCGTCGGCCCAGGACATGGTCGTCAAGATCGGCCACGTCGGCCCCACCAGCGGTGGCATCGCCCACCTTGGCAAGGACAACGAGATGGGCGCGCGCATGGCCATCGACGAGCTCAACGCCAAGGGCGTGTCCATCGGCGGCAAGAAGGTCAAGTTCGAACTGCTGGCCGAAGACGACGCTGGCGATCCGAAGCAAGGCACGGCCGTTGCCCAGAAGCTGGTCGACTCCAAGGTCATGGGCGTCATTGGCCACCTGAACTCGGGCACCTCGATCCCGGCCTCCAAGATCTACAGCGACGCTGGCATCCCCCAGATCTCCCCGTCGGCCACCAATCCCAAGTTCACCCGCAACGGCTACAAGACCACGTTCCGCGTGGTGGCCGATGACGTGCATCTGGGCGGCACGCTGGGCCGCTACGCCGTCAAGGAACTCAAGGGCAAGTCGATTGCCGTGATCGACGACCGCACGGCCTACGGCCAGGGCGTCGCCGAAGAGTTCGCCAAGGCCGTCAAGGCCTCGGGCGGTGCGATCGCCGAGCAGCAGTTCACCACCGACAAGGCAACGGACTTCACCGCCATCCTGACCGCCATCAAGGCCAAGAAGCCCGACGTCGTGTTCTACGGCGGCATGGACGCCGTGGCCGGCCCGATGATCCGCCAGATGAAGCAACTCGGCATCAACGCCAAGTTCATGGGCGGCGACGGCATCTGCTCGGGCGAACTGCCCAAGCTGGCTGCTGGCGCAATGGCCGACGGCCAGGTCGTCTGCGCCGAAGCCGGTGGTGTCGAAGGCGAACAGAAGGCCGGCATGGACAAGTTCCGCGCCGACTTCAAGAAGAAGTTCAACGCCGACGTGCAGATCTATGCCCCGTACGTCTATGACGCCACGATGGTGATGGTCGACGCGATGGTCAAGGCCGGTTCCGCCGAGCCGGCCAAGTACCTCCCGGTGCTGGCCAAGACCAGCGGCTACAAGGGCGTGACCGGCACGATCGCCTTCGACGAGAAGGGCGACGTCAAGAACGGCGCGCTGACCCTGTTCACGTACAAGGGCGAGAAGCGCGAGCAGATCGCCGTGGTGCGCTGATCCAGCCTCCGCGATGACCTGAACGGGGCGCTTCGGCGCCCCGTTTTTCGTTTCCGGCTCGGCCTCTCAGCCCTGCAAGGGCGTGCCGTCGCGACGGAAGAGACGCGTCAGGTGCGCGAGCCGCTGCGCATGCTCCGGTCGCACCTGGCTCCAGTCGAAACGCCATTCCCAGTAGCCTTCGCCCTTGCCGGGCAGGTTCATGCGGTGTTCGCCGCCCAGGCCCAGCACGTCCTGCATCGGATGCACCACGGTGTCGGCCACGCTGGCGCTGGCCGCGCGGATCAGGTCCCAGTGGATCTCGCTGCCGTCGGTGCCCAGGTAGTCGCGCACCCGCGCGCGCTGGGCGTCGGTCAGCGAGGCCCACCAGCCGATCGTGGTGTCGTTGTCGTGCGTGCCGGTGTAGACCACCGAATCGACATCATGGTTGTGCGGCAGGTAGGCGTTGCCGCTGCCGCCGTCGAAGGCGAACTGCAGGATGCGCATGCCCGGGAAGGCGAACTTCTTGCGCAACGCGGTCACGTCGGGCGTGATCACGCCCAGGTCCTCGGCAATGATGGGCAGCGGCCCCAATGCCTTGGCGATGGCCTTGAACAAGGCATCGCCCGGGCCGGGCAGCCAACGGCCCTTCACGGCCGTGGTTTCGGTGGCGGGGATCTCCCAATAGCCGGCGAAGCCGCGGAAGTGGTCGATGCGAACCAGGTCCACCAGCTCGAAGGTGCGGCGGATGCGCTGCACCCACCAGGCGTACCCCTCCTTTGCATGCGCCTTCCATCGGTACAGCGGGTTGCCCCAGCGCTGGCCGGTGTCGCTGAAGGCATCGGGCGGCACGCCGGCCACGGCCGCGGGCTTGCCGCGTGCGTCGAGTTCGAACAGCTCGCGGCGCGCCCACACCTCGGCGCTCTGGTAGGCGATGAAGATCGGCGCATCGCCGATGACCTCGATGCCGCGGCCGTTCGCATACGCCTTCAGCGCCAGCCACTGGCGATAGAAGCACCATTGGCAGAAGTTCCAGAAGTCGATGCGCTGCGCATGCAGCACGCGGGCCTCGGCCAGCGCGGCGGGCTGGCGCGCGGCCAGCGGGGCGTCCCAGTCGCTCCAGTCGCGCCAGCCGTGCGCTTCGGCCAGCGTCATGAACAGGGCGTGGTCGTCCAGCCAGTCGGCATGGCTGGCGCGAAAGGCGTCGAAGTCGGCGCGTTCCTCCGCTGTCGCCCGCGTCTCGAAGCGCTGCGCCGCCCGCGCGAGCCGGTCCATTCGGAACGGCACGACTGCCGCGAAATCAAGCCGCCGCCCGGAGACGCCAAGCGGCGGCTCCAGTTCCTCGGGCAGCAGCCAGCCACGCTGCTGCAGTTCGCCCAGGTCGATCAGCAGCACGTTGCCCGCGAAGGCCGAGCTGCTCATGTAGGGCGAGTTGCCCGGCCCGATGCCGCCCAG
>ERZ795061.2269-NODE-2269-length-17815-cov-7.371396_pt1 | contig 17815 bp, 17 predicted proteins | sample MGYA00375145_ERZ795061 | MGnify/ENA primary metagenome ERZ795061 (study PRJEB30190, sample SAMN05720144) | anaerobic digester metagenome | isolation source: active sludge of municipal wastewater-treating anaerobic digesters | place: USA | collected 2014-12-22 ... | reverse complement strand
TGAAACCAAACGTGCTGGACATTCGCGAAATGTCTTACTGGGTAAGAAATCTTATTCTCACTTCTGGAACCTTGGGAGCAAAAATGGTTGACACAGGCAGTGATAACATTATCGTTGGATATAATGCTGCATCAAGTTCCGGTGGTAACCCTGCCAGAGGTCTTGCACGAAATGTAGTAATTGGTTCCGAAGCGGGCTCATCAGATAACAACGGAACAAGCTATGTGGATAGCGTCTTTGTTGGTTATCGTGCAGGGTGGGCTATTGGATTTACATCGGGTCAAAGAAACACTATGATAGGTGCATCCGCTGGAGCTACGGCACCGCAAAGTGGAAACGATCACACCCTTGTTGGCTACGATGCTCAAAATGCAAGGTCAAATACTTTCAATACTTTATTAGGTTCCGGTACAAGAGCTTACAATAGTTTAGGTGACTTGATTAGTAATGGAGGCGGTCAGAGCTATATGACTGCAATTGGAGCGGGTGCAGCGGTGCGCACGCCAAATACTTTAGTGCTTGGTCGAGTTCTTAATGATCAGATTGTTGTAGGTGCAGAGAGTTGCAACTTTCAATTACCTGGAACAACTGCTAACCTGGGATTCAATGGTTATAAATTTCAAGTCATCAAACCTGGTAGTGCCGCACTTGGAGTTTCTGGTTCTGCATTCTTTCGAGATGGGAATTTCTCAATCACTCTTGGTGAAGAGGGAAATGGAGCAGTAAAAAATTCATTTCGGATTAACAGCTACTTGAGCGGGTATGGAGGGTACGAATTTTTGTTGAGTTCAAACAACATCAATGCGACACTTGAAATTACTGACTATCAATTTGGAGGCACCAAAACAGAAATGGTTAGGATATCTCCAGCAGGTTATGCCAATACTGCCATTCTTGTACGTCCAAATGATGTCTACAATACAGGATACGGCTATCGGTATATTCTACAAGGAACCAATACAGGGCAACAAAGCAGATTTGTTTCTGCATTTCATGGTCAGATAAGTTTGCCCATAGATGATAGTTATCCAAATTATAACCGTGCTCAGATATATACAGCCCTCGCAAGTGTAACCAATCATTTTGTAGATGGATTCTTTGCAGACGTAAGGGCAACCAATGCAAATGCACAGGCTTATGCCTTTCGCTCTACCGGTAGTCGAATTTGCTTTGATGGTACGGGAATGACTTTCACCACTCCGGTAACAAGCATAAATACGGACGGCTCTGCTCATGCCGGAGCAACTGCATTGTTGCTAAATGGGAGCTACATAATTAGTGCAGCTCTGTATATCGTTCCACTTGGTTCTGAAAGGACAGGGATGATAATATCTCCAGGACAAACACAAGCCAATGGTTTGTTTATAAGTCCACAACAATCACTTGGCACTTATAACTATGATGGTTACCTCATGTGGCTTCAGTACAGCACAACTGGAAACAACATGATGGGAGGTACTACCAAGCCAATGTTACTCATTCGAAAACACAATGCTGTTTTAAACGGGTTTGACCACACAGGCGCATTCCTAAGAATGGAAGAAAACATTGGTTCAACCGGAGCATTTGTAGAGGCTTTCAAGTATGACACAGTGAGCAATTCCTTGAAGTTAAAATTCTCGGTTAACAAAGACGGAGTTGTTTCACTTGGGCAAGTCACAATTGATCCTGCAAGTATCGCTGGAGTAGGAAGGCTATACTTCGTTGGTGAGGATCTCAAGTTTGTTACACCATCAGGAGTAGTTAGAACAGTAAAATTTTAACATAGAATACTTATGAGTAGAAATTCAATCGTTGTGAATCTTCCAGAATTAGATTCAACAACCAACAAACGGAAAAAGGTTATTCATGACTACCTCATCATTAAGAGCAATCTGGAGATGAAACATGGAATAATCCTGGAATTCACAGAAGGAGACGGTAACCCAATAGTGCCAAGCAATGAACTTCAACGGCAACTATTCCTTCCCAAACAAATCACAAAGGAAACAGATGGGAAATTCACTAATCCACTAACAGGAATTGAAGTGGGTTCAGAAGCAACGAATGCCATTACAGAACTTGAATACTGGCAAAACATCGGACTGAATTCATTCCCAGGTATTAGCTCAATGCCAAATGAAATCAGAGAAGCCTTGAAGGATATTAAAATCTCTGATTTGGTCTATTGGCTGATTGAGCAATCAATCTTAAAAGGAAACGCAGAAGGAAAATATTAAATCAGTATCACTCATGACAAACAAAGAAGCTTACAAACTCATTACGGCATTAATGGATACCCCAGCACCTGCTGGCACCAAGTTAGAACATGCCAGAAACCAGACTTTGAAAAACGCCTCGTCTTTTGTCGAGGCTTACAATGATAAACTGGAAGACCTCAACATTGATTATTGCAGTACGGATGACAAGGGCAACATTATTCGTGATCCGAGAGGTCAGTATATTTTTACCAAGGACAACCAAAGGGCGCTCTCTAAGGAACTTAAAAAGTTCATGGATAGCGAGTTGATTGTTCCTTTTGAAATCGTATCCACGACTGATAAAAAAGGTCTTAGCGATCCCCAGGTCGAATACCTGACCGAGGTAGGATTTATTCGTGGATTAATGACGGTGATTTAGGAAAGGCTATTATTTTTGCCCAAAATATTGATGTAGGAGCCCGAAAAGGAGTCATGCGAAAGTGTGGCTCCTTTTTAGCCTTCAACTACAACAAGAAGTTCCTGCTTGAATTGGGGGACACTTTTCGGTTCCATAGGAGCAGAATACACAGCAATCTCCCTTTAGTGGCTTTAAAACGGACTTACAATTTTCACACTCATAAAAATACTGACATGCATCCGTAGGCATGGTTTCTTCCTTCTTGAAACCGCAAACGGGACAAGTAATAGTTGATCTAAGGATTATTTCAGTTTTCATTCCCCTTTGTCTTTTCGACTTTGTACCCTGTTTTATTTATGGCTTCAATGATCTTATCAGTATCTACCTTTTCAGGATTGAATTCGACAATTGTTGAACTTTCATCATAGGAGGCCTTTACTGTAGCTATTCCCGGAAGCTTAATAACCTCTTTTTCAACATGAAGTTCACAACTCGGACATGTCATTCCATATACTTTAAGGTTTATTGTCTTATTGACGGTTGAGGCAACTTCAGGCACTCTGGAATTATTGTCCTGAATCAGATATTTAGAATAAGTTGGGAATGAAAGAAGCAACAATGAAAAAATAGTAACAACCCCAAGAAATTTCTTTGATTCTATTATTGATTTTCGCTTTGGCTCGCAGCCACATTCTTCTGCGGATTTTGGCTTTAAAGCGCGATACCAGGCGAATCCAAGTATACCTATTGTGGCTGCGATAAAGAAGGGTCTAATAGGTTCTAACCAAGCAATAGAAGAAAGGAGGCTACTCGATCCACCAATTACACCAAGTACTGGGACTATGCAGCATAGAGATGCACTAGTCGAAGTCAGGATTGTTAGCAAAATCGTTTTCATAGTATTTCTAAAACTTTGTTGTTATTTATCAATTTAAAAATTGGCTTTAGCACCTCTGCGTAAGGAGGGCTGAGTGAGTAAAAGATTGTTTGACCTGTCTTCTTCGATGTGATAATATTGCCATCTTTTAGTTTCCGCAAATGCTGCGAAATTGGAGAAACGCCCATTCCAAGAATATCACTTAGGTCACAAGGACACAACTGACCTTCCTCCTGGAGGAGGTAAAGGATTTTAATACGAACATCATTTCCGACTAAATTAAATGTACTAGAAAGAAGGAGCAAGGATTCATTTACGATGCTAATATTCTCCCTGCATTGTTTGATCTGGTTAACATCAGCCAGAACCCGAATACATGTGTTACTCATTATTGTATTTTAGAATATGCTAAAATACTAAAATGATACTTAAATACCTAGTATGGAGAATACTAGGTATTTAATTCGCTGAATTTTTTTAGGTTTTCTATAAATTGGTTCGATATTCGTAACCTTGGGGCTACTACTGAAGGATTTTTAACGATTTTATTAAATTATTAAGGATTCAGAATCATTCAATAGTAATTCACGTAGAATCCTCCTGCTATACAAGTCCATTTGTTATTTGTTGAGTCTCAGCAATCTTAGTGCTCTGTTGAGATCATGTCCCATTTTTACATTATTAAAGTAGTTCTTCAAATGCATCGTTAATAGATATTGAGTACATTTACTCATCTAATTGAGTAATTTGTAAATGACTTTCGAAAGGCCTTATATTCAGTTACTTATAAGCAGGATGAATGAGCCAAGAAGCTTCATCCAAGCGCTTATGGGGCCACGTCAGGTAGGTAAAACCACCTTAACAGGACAGGTTTTGGCGAAATTGAACGCACCACATCTTTTTGTTTCGGCAGATGCGGTTGCCAATGCAGGAGCGGTTTGGTTGGAGCAGCAATGGGAATCGGCTCGTTTGCAATGGAAAGCTTCAGGAGCAACAGACTTCATTCTAGCCATCGATGAAATTCAAAAGATTGACAACTGGAGTGATGTAGTTAAAAAAATGTGGGACGATGACACCCGTACTAGCCAAACCATTAAGGTTATCTTATTGGGATCATCTCGTTTACTCATGCAGCAAGGATTAACCGAATCGTTGGCTGGGCGTTTTGAAACTACCTATTTGGGGCATTGGTCATTCACGGAAATGCAACAAGCTTTTGGTGTGACAGCCGAACAATATGTATGGTTTGGAGGCTACCCCGGTGCAGCCAGTTTAATGAGTGATGAAGATCGCTGGAAGAAGTATGTGAACGATGCACTCATTGAAACCAGTATATCCAAAGACATTCTCATGCTTACGCGCGTTGACAAGCCTGCATTGTTGCGAAAACTTTTTGAGTTAGGATGTTTATACTCCGGGCAAGTTTTATCCTATACAAAAATTGTTGGGCAGTTGCAGGATGCCGGCAATACCACAACTTTAGCTCACTACTTACAATTGCTCGATACGGCTGGACTATTGGCTGGCATTGAAAAGTATGCAGGCGAACAACTAAGGCAACGTTCTTCCAGCCCGAAGTTTCAGGTACATAACACCGCCTTACTTACAGCACAACAAGGTGCTGCGTTGAAGGAAGTGAATTTAAAATCTGATGTATGGGGTCGATGGGTAGAGGCTGCTATCGGAGCACACTTGGTGAACCATCAATTAAGTGAAGGTTATACGGTTCACTATTGGCGTCACAGAAATGATGAAATTGATTTTGTAATCGAGAGAAAGGGAAAAGTTATTGGGCTTGAAGTGAAAAGTGGAGCAACTCAAAAAGCACCCGGCATGGAAGCATTTAAGAAACAACACAACCCTGATAAAGTATTACTTATTGGCAATAGCGGAATACCTTGGCAACAGTTTTTAAAATTGAATCCTATTACTCTTTTTTGATAAAAATATTCGATAAGCCTGGAATATTGAAATCGTGCTAAAACTTATGATCAATCAGTACATAAGGAATTCAACCCGAATAAAGAACTATATTTTCCAACGAACTAAGTCATGATTATTCGACTTCAATGAATTTCGTTAATTCTGATATCAAGCGAAGATTCCCTTCCTGAGTGATTTGCATTTCAGATTAGTACTTGTATTTACTCCGATACTCTTTCGCTTCACGCGTCATTTTTCCCCATTGTTTTTTAAGCCGCTTTTTGTCTTCAGCACTTATTTCGAAGCGTCTCTGCTCCTTGATTAATTTCAGGTAGCTTTCATAGACTTGATTTTCCATCGCCCCTGAATTTACCGCTTCGATTACGGCACACCCTGTTTCATTCAAATGCCTGCAATCTTTGAACCGGCAGTGTGCTGCAAATTTTTGAATAGCCGGAAACAGTTCATCCTGTGCGCCTTCTTCAAAGGTAAGCCCGAACTCGCGCATTCCCGGAGTGTCGATCACGAGGCTGCCATTCGGTAATTGAAAAAGTTCGCGTGCGGTGGTAGTGTGTTTTCCTTTGTTGTTAAAGTCACTCGTGGTATTAACTTCTTGTACGTGGGTATTCATCAGCGCATTTAAGAGTGAGCTTTTGCCTACCCCGGAAGACCCGATGAGGATATATGTTTTGAATTTCTGCAACACATGAGTTCTCAATTCGTCAAGACCAGCCCCGGTGTAGGTGCTGCAAAAATATACGGGACAATCGCGCTGCAGTTTTTTTATTTCGAACGTATACGCAGCCTGATCTTCAACTAGGTCAGCTTTGTTCAAGACTACGATGGGTTGAATGTTGCAGGCAGCAAGTTGTACGAGGTAACGCTCAAGGCGCATGATGTTAAAGTCGCGGTCAAGACCCTGTACTATTAATGCGCCATCTATATTGGTGGCTAGTATTTGCCGTTCCATTTTAGCGCCCGGGTTTTTGCGCGACAGTTCATTTTTGCGCGGTAATACCTCAATGATGTAGCCCAGGGTGTCATACTCTTTCTGGGTAACCCAATCACCAAGTTTAGGAATTTCTTCCGAAGAGGTTCCATGCAAAAGCCTGCCCGAAAGCTCGGCTTCCTTTTCACCGTGGGCGGTGATCACATAGTATTTAAATCCTTGTATTGAGGTTATCCGACCTATGATCAGGTCATCTTGATTTTTTTCAGGCTGAAAGAATTTATTCCAGCCGTACTGATCCAGTGATATCATTTCATTAAAAGTTAGAATGTAAAAAGAAGACTAGTTCACTAAAAGCAAAACTCCTGATCGTGTTAACATACGATCACCGCAGAAACGAATTACAGACTTGAATCAAACCGAAACGTCTGTAATCAGGCGGCCGCACAATCGGCCTGGCAATATGTAGAAATGAGTTTTTTCATACACTACAAAGGTAACGAAATGTTGGAAAAGCAGGTGCGATAGATGGCTGCATATTTGATTTTCGTAAGTAACGCATTGATTTTTATTCTGCCTTTAACGAATTATCCGTGTTATTTGTAAAAAAATTAACCTAAGCCAACCATGACCCCGCACCCTAAAAGACTGCTGCTTTACAAGGCGACTGCTGTTTCAATTTTATTGATGGCAAGTTCGCTGGCATTTGGTCAACAAAAGGATAGCACTTTCTATTTTCATGCCGATTTGAGTGTAACCAACAACGGGTTCTCTATTATTCCAGCATTTTCGCTGGGCGATCCGGCCGCTTTCTTAGATATGCGTATGGGCAATAAACGTCTGAGCTTTGAGCCGCAGTTTCGATATGCACTGGAAGGTCGCCCCTGGTCATTAGTTTTTATTTATCGTTACAAAGCGATTATAAAGCCTAAATTTCAATTGACATTCGGAGGTCATCTTCCCGGATTGAATTTTATTACCCGCCCAGTAACCATCAGCGGAATTGAGGAGAACCTTTCAGTAGCAAGGCGATTTCTGGCCGCGGAAATTATACCTACTTATAAAATCAGAGACAACATCAGTGTTGGCTTTTATTATTTGCGTGGCCATGCTTTCCAAAAGCACGGACCGCAGAACACCAACTTCTTATCGTTGCAAGGAAATTTTACCAAAATCAAATTGGTTGGTAAAACGTATTTCAGCTTTAACCCACAGGTGTTTTATCTGAAAGTAGATGCCGATGATGGTTTTTACGTGAATGCAACTACCACGTTTGGCGTGAGGGATTTTCCATTAACCATTTCCAGTATTGTTAACAAGGCAATTGAGTCAGACATACCTTCCAAAGACTTCGACTGGAATGTGAGTTTGATTTATACGTTCGATAGAAATTTCACAGTAAAAAGAATTTGATTGAATTAACGAAGGCTAAATCACGATCATGTATGAAAACAGTACTATTCAGTTTAACAAGTTTGCTTGCAATTTTTGCATCGGATGTAGCTACGGCACAAGAACAGGGGCAGTTGGTGAGACTGGCCAAACTGGTTATTGATTCCACGCAGTTGGAAAGCTATAAAGCTTTTTTAAAGGAAGAGATTGAAACTTCGGTGCGTGTGGAGAAAGGTGTATTGACTTTATATGCTGTTTCGGAAAAAGATAAGCCCACGCACATTACCATTCTGGAAATCTATGCGGATGTGGAGGCATATAAATCCCATGTTCAAACACCACATTTCATCAAATACAAAAATGGTACAAAGGAGATGGTAAAGTCGCTGGAGTTGGTTGAGAGTGTTCCCCTTGTCCCGGGGATGAAGATAAAGTGAATGCCTGAGTCAGAACCATACGCGATAGTTGAGCTTAGAAAATTACTAAAGAGCAAATAATTTATGCCCACTTCTCCACGCCAGTTTCGTAACTTTAATCTGATGGAAAAGACGGAGACCTTGCTGGAGTTCTACAAACGAAAATTTAACTGGCTGCCGGAGAACATCGAAAATGAAATCGGGCATTTCAACCTGTTTCATCATGAGCCGTATGTGGAAGGAAAGCCCACCAGCATTCCATATCGCAGGAGGGACTTTTACAAAATCAACCTGGTGAAGGGCAACAGTCAGGTGCACTTTGCTGATCAGGTGGTGGAAATTAAAAAGCAAGCGTTGACGTTTTCCAACCCGCTGATTCCATACAAATGGGAGCATTTAGACAGATTACGGGAAGGAATTTATTGCATTTTCAATCAGCAATTCTTTCACCAGTTCGGGCAATTAAATCAGTATGAAGTTTTTCAACCCAACGGCACACATATTTTTGAACTAACGGATGAGCAGACAGAGCATGTGCGTGGAATCTTTGAGCGGATTGAAAAGGAATTTAAGACGGAATACAAGTATAAGTATGACGTGATTCGCAATCTGGTGTTCGAGCTCATTCACTTCGCACTGAAGATACAGCCCTCGGGCAAGTCAGAAAAAAACCCGCAAAATGCTTCACAACGCATCGCCTTTTTATTTCTTGAGTTATTGGAGCGGCAGTTTCCGATTGATGATTCGCATCCAAAAGTACAGTTGCGCACTGCTTCTGATTTTGCTGAGCAACTCAATGTGCATGTCAATCACCTGAACCGGGCTGTGAAAGAGGCTACTCAGAAAACGACCACGCAACTTATCGGAGAACGCATCTTACAGGAATCAAAAATTCTGTTGCGACATAGTTCATGGAATGTATCTGAAATTGCGCATGCCTTGGGATTTGCAGAGGTGACGCATTTCAACAACTTCTTTAAAAAACACGCTCAGACAACTCCGTTGAAATTTAGATCAGTCGTCAAGACCACTTAAAGTGGTCAGACGACTCCACTCCAAATCTTGTTTGATTTTCGTAACTACTTGTTTGATTTCCATTATCCGTTGTTATGATTTAACAGGACTTTTGTCATAGTAATCGAGGCATTTATGGTTTTACCTTAGGAACAATTAATTCAAACACTTAACTATTCGGTCATGATAAATGCAAAAATGAAAACGCGAAAATTGGGGACAAACGGTTTCGAGGTTTCAGCACTTGGATTGGGCTGCATGGGAATGAGTTTTGGCTATGGCCCGCCTAAGAATAAAAACGTGATGATTTCGGTGATCCGCGCTGCTGTTGAGCAAGGTGTCACCTTCTTCGATACCGCGGAAGTGTATGGCCCTTTCATCAATGAAGAATTGGTAGGCGAAGCGCTTGCACCATTTAAAGGGAAAGTGAAGATCGCTACCAAATTTGGGTTCAGACCTTCGGCCAGTGATCCCTCTAAATGGAGTGAATTGGATAGCCGCCCCGAACACATCAAACAAGTTGCAGAAGCATCACTGAAGAGACTGAAGGTCGATGTTATTGATTTGTTCTATCAGCATCGTGTAGATTTAAACGTGCCGATCGAAGAGGTAGCCGGTGCCGTTAAAGAGTTGATCAAAGAAGGTAAGGTTAAGCACTTCGGACTTTCGGAAGCCGGTGTGCAAACGATCAGACGGGCACATGCTGTACTACCCGTAACTGCACTTCAAAGTGAATATTCATTATGGTATAGAAAACCGGAGGAAGAAGTAATCCCCACGCTGGAAGAACTTGGAATTGGTTTTGTTCCCTTCAGCCCGCTGGGTAAAGGTTTCCTTACCGGAAAGATTGATGAGAATACAACATTCGATAAGAATGATTTTCGTAACACAGTTCCCCGTTTTGCAATTGAAGCGCGCAAGGCCAATCAAGCTATGGTTGATTTACTGGGCAGCATCGCCAAAGAAAAGAATGCCACACCTGCTCAAATTGCGCTGGCCTGGTTACTTGCACAGAAGCCCTGGATTGTTCCCATCCCCGGTACAACGAAGTTGAATCGACTTCGGGAAAATCTCGGAGCTATTGCCATTGAACTTACGCAAGATGATCAGCTATCCATTCAATCCGCAGCTTCTCTTATCACCATTGCAGGGGCGCGATATTCGGAAGCATCGGAGCGCATGGTGGGTCGGTAAACTTGAAACTTGTCTTTTAGAATTCTTTAACACATAACTATGAAAAAGCAATCAAAAAATGTCGGGTCAGGCAGGCGCAGCTTCCTGAAAGCTGGTGCCACATTCGGTGCTGCATTACTGGCCGGGCCAACATTCAGCGCCACACCATTGGCAAGCCTGGAGAATAACAATTCAAACTCAGACACTAAGTACCGAACTTTGGGTACTGGTAAGCACAGTTTAAAAGTATCTGTATTGGGGTTTGGTTGTATGGGCATGAGCTACCACCGCAGTTTCGTTCCAGATAAAAAGGCCATGATTGCTTTGCTTCGCAAAGCGCCTGAGCTTGGTATTAACTTTTTTGATACCGCAGAGGCATATGGACCTTTAATCAATGAAGAACTGGTTGGTGAAGCCGTAGCTCCGTTTCGAAAGGAGATCCTGATCGCTACCAAATTTGGGTTTAAAGATGGCAAGCCAAGCCTTGGATTAGACAGCCGACCGGAAAGAATCAAACAAGTTGTTGAACATTCACTAAAAGGTTTACGAACAGATTATATCGACTTGCTGTACCAGCATCGGGTTGATCCCAACATTCCTATGGAAGATGTAGCCGGTACGGTAAAAGATCTGATTAAAGAAGGGAAGGTAAAGAACTTTGGGATGAGTGAAGCCAACAGTGAAAATATCAGGAAGGCTCACGCAGTTCAGCCACTTACTGCGTTACAAAGTGAATACTCGCTGATGACCCGCCAACCTGAAACCGATGTGATTAAAGTGTGTGAAGAGCTGGGGATTGGTTTTGTGCCGTATAGTCCGTTAAGCCGCGGTTTGCTTTCAGGGTACATAAATGAACGCACGAAGTACAATGCCAATAATGACAACCGGCAATCCTTGCCACGGTATCAGAAAGAGGCCCTTATTGCTAACTGGCCATTGATTGAAACGTTAAAAGAATTTGGTGATCACAGAGGTTTAACGGTGGCGCAAGTTTCATTAGCCTGGCTGCTGGCACAAAAGCCATTCATCGTTCCTATTCCGGGAACCACCAAGCTGGCACATTTGCAGGAAAACATGTGGGCTGCTGATTATAAGTTTCCAGATGATGAATTAAAAAATCTCACGGCTGAAATTAATAAGATAAAAATTGTAGGCGAGCGGTATACGGGCCTGGCGGCTGAGCAAACAAAAAAGTAATGTGAACGACTGTATAGAATAAAATCAGCAAACTATCTTCGTTGTTAGTCGCATGACCACCTTGCGTGGTCTTGATGACTGAGAGGATATTTTGTTAATCGTCTGATCGTTTTAAGTGGTCTTGACGAACGAGCTTGATTTCATCAACCTTCAAATTTTAATCTATGCACACCATTGTTCAACGCGCCTGTCAAGAGCTTGCGGGCTTTCAAAATCTTTGCCATCAGTTGGAAAAAAAGATCCTGATCACTGGCAAAAGCATGAGTACTTTAAATAATTACATGCGCTGCGTGGCTCACCTTTCCCTCCATTACCAAGTGCTGCCTACGAAACTTACGCATGATCAGATTGAAGACTATCAGTACATCTTGAAAAAGAAAGGTGCAGCAGAGTCATTCTTCAAGCACACGGTGTATGGCTTGCGCTTTTTATTTCGAGTAGTGGGGTTACCAGACCGGGCTATTAAACTTCCCGCGCTGAAGAATAATCTAAAGTTGCCGGTAGTATTAAGTCAAAACGAGGTACAAGAATTATTGCAAGCGCCCATTCTTTTGAAGCATCGGGTGATGATTGCCATGCTATATGGATGCGGCTTACGCTGTCAGGAATTGCGAAAGCTTAAAATTCAGGATGTAGATTTTGAACGGAATATGATCCACATCCGGCAAAGTAAAGGAAAGAAGGATCGGTATGTTCCCATGGGCTCAGTATTGATGAATGAGATTAAGAGCTACCTGATGCAGGATAAACCCGTTAGGTGGTTGTTCAATGGAAAAGATTATAATGGGTATTCTCCACAGGGTGTTCAGCGTGCAATTCGGGAGGCACATCGCAAAACGTCTATTCAAAAAAGGATAACTCCTCATACACTCCGACACACGTATGCAACCCATTTATTAGAGCAAGGATTAGATATTGTATCCATAAAAGAATTACTCGGGCACTCCTTTATCCAAACCACGATGATTTATTTACATGTGGTGATGATGAATAATAAAGTTGTCTTTTCACCATTGGATACGTTATTTGATAAACAGGAAACTAGCGCTCAGGAAGAACACCGACAAACCTTTAGTTTTGAAAATCAATTTTACCTGAACATTCTGCAAAAGCGCGCTGCGAATCGATTACAACATAGAACGCAGGAAAACCGGCAGTTTGAATTTTCTTTTCCATCAGTCGTCTGACCGCTCTGAGTGGTCTTAACGACCAGATTGAAATCACGTAGAAAAGTATTTGTCCGCAACTTTCCGATGGGCTACACTCGTCAAGATGCGATTCTTATAGCTCAACAATCAGCGTTTCCGTGGAAGCGTGATTGTATACTCAATCACCACTTCTTTAGCGTAAGGTTGAAGTAACGACCGAAGTCTTTTCTCCATGTGTTCTTTCGCGTCTTTAACAAATTCAGCATGGGTAGCGTAAGTGCGCGCATCCTGAATGAACGCATTCGTGGCTTTGGTTCGGTCGTCTGTGTTAATCCAATTCCATATCCCATTTTCATCGCGATAGGTAATATCACCTTTCGATTCTATCGATAGAATTTGAGGTTCAGGGAGGTTAACAATAGCCTTGTCATCATTTAATACAATAGAGAATTTTTGATTGAGGTCGAAACCGGCTTTGGCTTCAAACGTTCCGGAGATGAAAATTTGTTTAGTACTGTTCAGCCACGTATTGGTCCAGGTATAACGATGCTCAAAGTTTTGGGTCAGCACCGCCAATTCCAAAATAGGAGCCTGCTGATTTAAGACTACGGTGTTGTTGACGGTGATTTCAGGAGTAAACTGAAAGGCCTTTTTAAAGTCTTCGCCTAACGTCCTGGCTGCTTCATAGCCCCGCTCCGCCAGTTGAGTAGGAATGATAACAAGCATCACATAGAAGGCAATGGTTGCAACAATAATCAAACCAATGAGAAGCTTGAGATTCCGTGACATGATGTAGGTAAAGGTATGAAATGCGACTATAAGAAGGTAGCTGCTGATTATGGAGATTCATGGTGTAGCTCCTGATACAGCTGCTGTTCAATATAGACAATGAAATCCGGTGATTGCCACCCAATCCGGGAACAAGAAAAGTATATAAACTGATTTTTCTCTGCCATTTACCGACTCTGAAACCACATGTTTGAATTTCGTAACGAACTATTTGATCAAAGTAATTACCTTCATTCCGAAATGACTTACTTGTGAAAATAAAAATCAATGAATTATGGCATCCATCAATTTGAACGTAAACGGGAAGCAGCAAACAGTTGACGTTGACCCCAAAACACCTGTGCTTTGGGTATTGCGCGACCACTTGAATCTGGTAGGTACCAAGTATGGTTGTGGTATCGCTCAATGCGGTGCCTGCACCATTCATATCGATGGCGTGGCAGTCCGTTCTTGCCAGTTGCCAGTGTCTGTAATTGGGCAGAAGTCGATTACCACCATTGAAGGGTTAGCTGAAAATGGAGATCACCCGGTGCAGAAAGCATGGATTGAGCACGATGTGCCGCAATGCGGCTATTGCCAGGCCGGGCAGATTATGCAGGCAGTGTCACTATTAAACCAGAAGCCTAATCCGAGTGATGAGGAAATTGAAACAGCGATGAATGGAAACATTTGCCGGTGTGGTACCTACCTGCGCATCAAAGCGGCCATCAGAACAGCAGCAACCGCTAAATCTTAATCAAACTTAAATCATCGCATTTATGACAATCGTAAAAACGAATATAGACCGCAGATCATTTTTAAAGGTGTCAGCACTGGCAGGCGGTGGCATGATGCTAAGCTTTAGCTGGCTGGCCGGATGTAAACCTACACCGGAAGAGGCCCTGGCACTTCCTAAGGAATGGTTTGAACTGAACAGCTACATCAAGATTGGCGACAACGGCCTGATCACGCTCATGTCACCCAATCCTGAATTTGGTTCGAATGTAAAAACATCCATGCCCATGATTCTTGCGGAAGAGTTGGATGCGGATTGGAAGAACATAGTAGTAGAGCAAGCTGATTTTTACCCTGAGCGTTTCAATCGTCAATTCACGGGTGGCAGCATGGGTATATTGCTTGCGTGGAAACCGCTACGCACCGCGGGTGCCACCGCACGACAAATGCTGGTGAATGCGGCAGCACAAACCTGGAATGTTCCTGCTGGTGAGATTACAACAGAAGGTGGATTTCTCCTTCACAAGCAGAGTGGAAAGAAAGCCGGATATGGTGAAATGGCATCTGCCGCTGCAAAACTCGAAGTGCCCAAAGAGGTTACTTTGAAAAATGTGAATGAGTTTAAAATCATTGGAAATTCAAAGAAGAATGTGGATGGCAAAAACATCGTAACCGGAGAGTCGATGTTCGGTATCGACTATAAGCAGGAGGGAATGTTGATTGCTATGATTGCTCACCCACCTTTTGGCATGAAAGTAAAATCGGTGGATGATAGTGCCGCACGATCCATGCCCGGTATTAAAGATGTGTTTGTTATAAAGACGCTGGCAGATGACTATGAGCGAAATGGTTTCGATACGACTGCCTTTACTGAATTGGTTGTAGTTGTGGGCAAAACCACATGGGAAGTGATGAATGCTAAGAAGATGCTTAAGATTGAGTTTGAAGAAATTTCTGACAGCACCATGGTAGTGAATGGCTGGGGTGGAAAAGAAACGGTGACAATCCCGGGCGGTTTGGAAAGTACCGAAGGCCATAAAGTACGCATGGCCGAGATGGCGAAGAAGAAAGCAAGTATCCTGCGCAAGGATGGTGATGTGGAAGCGGCTTTTAAAAAAGCAGCTAAAACACTTGAACGGACTTATTATGGTCCCTACCTGGCGCACAACACGATGGAACCAGTAAACTGCTTTGCACACGTTACTGCCGATAAAGCAGAATTATACGGACCCATACAGGCACCAGAATTTATCCGGAATACGATTGCTGCACGACTTGGTTTTCCCAAAGAAAATATTCACATCAGGCTTGCGCGCATGGGTGGTGGTTTTGGGTTGCGTGCTTACGGTCATCACATGGTTGAAGCGGCAGTCATCTCGCAGAAGATGAATGCCCCCATTAAAATGATTTACACGAGAGAAGATGATATGACGTATGGTATTTACCGACCTACGTACACAGCAACGTATCGCGCTGCACTGGATAAAGACAATAATGTAATTGCATTTCATGTAAAGGGTGGCGGTATTCCCGAGCATGCGGTGCACGCAATGCGTTTCCCTGCCGGGGCAGTTGATAACTACCTGGCAGAAGGTTGGAAACTGGATTCCAATATTACCATCGGTGCCTTCCGTGCACCGGGATCGAATTTCATTGCCGGGGCTGAGCAATCGTTTCTCGATGAACTGGCTGAGCTTGCAGAAAAGGATCCCATCGAGTTTCGCCTTGAACTTCTGGAACGTGCAAAGACCAACCCGGTTGGAAAGGATAACGACTATGATCCTGATCGCTATGCAGGTGTGCTGAAGTTGGTGCGTGAGAAATCAAAATGGAATGAGCCTCAACCCAATGTGCACCGCGGAGTAGCGGCCTACTTCTGTCATAATACCTATGTAGCCGAAGTGCTCGATATTGTGATGGAGAATAACAAACCTGCAGTAAAAAATGTAGTGGCAGCGGTTGACTGTGGAATTGTAGTAAACCCGGATGCAGCGGCCAACATGGGCGAAGGCGCGATTGTAGACGGTATTGGCAATGCCTTCTTTGGAGAGATGACTTTTGTAAATGGCGTGCCGGAGAAAAATAATTTTCATAATTACCGCATGATCCGGCAAAAAGAAACACCCAAGTCTATTGCTGTTCATTTTGTAAAAAACGAACATGATCCAACCGGACTTGGTGAGCCCTTGTTTCCGCCCGTGTTTGCGGCAGTAGCAAACGCTTTGTACAAGGCGAAAGGGAAACGATATTATCAGCAACCATTTTTAAAGGAAGATATTACAATAGGGTAGGCGTCTACTTAATCACATAGGCACATAGAGTTTAATTTTTCTCTATGTGCCTGTTTTTTTGAGTGCTTGATCAAGTTGGTTAGAGACGATAATACTACTCTATGTCATCCTCATCCTCATCTTCTTCCCCCACTACCGTATCCATGGTTGCTTCAGCCCACGATACAATAAGTTTACGTTGGGCATCATCAAGTTTTGCGGAAGGATGCATGAGCGTATAGATGCTCATTGGCATACGACCTTCGCCAACTTCGGAAGAAAGGTCATCAAGTTTACCCAGCATTTTGCGCAGATCATACTCTTGCCAGGAGGAAAAATTAAGTTCTTCGCGGCCAGCCCGAACATCGCGTGCCACCAACCACGAAGCAGGAGCAACGTGCGAATACCATGGGTACTTCGTTTCATTGCTATGGCAACTATAGCATGAAGTTTTTAACAAAATGGATACATCCTGGCTAACTAAGCCGGCCTTGATAATGTCACCGGGATTATCGGTTGTGGTAGCCGGTAAATCCGTTGGTATTAATTGGATAACCAGTAGCACCACGGTTAAGCCACCCATGATGTAACGCCACAGTTTCATTATTTCGACTTTTTCTTTTTACCTGCACTCCACGCTACCAGCGTAGCCAGCTCTGATTCGCTTAAAGCAGCTTCAGGTTTGTTTTCCAGAAATTTTTTAGGTGGCATTTCACCTTTCTCCAGTACTTCTGAAATTTCACCCATGGCTGCCATACGCTTGGATTTCTTCATTTTATCAAGTGCATCCCAATCAAGTTTAGCCTTAGCTTTTTCATTCTTTGAATTGGCGTTGTGACAACCATAGCACTTTTTGTCCACAACTGCTTTTACATCATCCGGCAAAGCCGCCTCTGTATAATTGATTGGTTCTGGTTCTGTATTTGATTCTGGGATGCCTTGAAAGAATAGTACACCCACGAAGGCAAGCACGGGGATTAATAGTAATTTTTTCATAATGAGGGATTAAGGTTAATTAACGGAATTTCTGTAAGATTTTGCTTTTGTACAACCTTATTAGACAAAATGGCTCAAGTTTTAGATAAATGGCTCTGTTTTGTTGATAGGCAGATCTTTATCTCAAGCATTCGGGTTGTTTATAGAGAGGGGAATTTTCACCCCTTATATCTGATGGATTCCCCACTTTGTGCTATCGGAAGTCGTAAACTCTCAACAGCTTCAAAAGGCTTTATCGCAAAGGGCGTCTTTTCGCCTGTCTAGTCTCCATTAGTGTCGATAAGATACTCTCTGATTGTTAAAGTGAGAATGTATTGTATGGCATAGTATTTTCTATTGCAGCAGTAATTCATACAAGG